>ERZ1740059.608-NODE-608-length-18575-cov-6.462149_pt1 | contig 18575 bp, 16 predicted proteins | sample MGYA00581744_ERZ1740059 | MGnify/ENA primary metagenome ERZ1740059 (study PRJEB43018, sample SAMN04849738) | marine metagenome | isolation source: floating plastic debris | place: Pacific Ocean | collected 2008-08-28 | study: EMG produced TPA metagenomics assembly... | reverse complement strand
CGTGGCGTCCGCCGCGCTCGCGCGCGGGTCGCCGAGGCCGAAGGCGAGCACGTCGTGGGATGCGATGGCCTCTCGCAGCGTCGCGGGCCGCACCCGCGGGTCGGCCGTCTCGACGATCACGAGCACGCGAAGCCGCGGGAGCGTGCGCGGCGCCGGGATCTCCGGAGCCGCCTCGGCCGCGCCGGGCGCTACGTCCGCCGTCGCCCCGCCCGCGGCGGGTTGAGCGGCTGCCGCCAGGGGCAGCGCGAGGACGAGGGCGACCGCACGAAGCACGACGACGGAGCGTAGCGCGTACGGAGCGCCAGGCGGGGCTAGGACGCCCACGCAGGCGCGAACGGCGACCTGGGGCCGAACACGAAGGCTGCGTGGTCGCCAAGAGGGGCGGCCGGCGCTATGCCGGGCCCGTGTCGCCCGAAGCCCCCGCGGACGCCCCGCCCCCCCGCCAGCGCCTCAAGCGCGCGCTACGCGTGCTGGGCGTGGTCCTCGGCGCCTGTCTGCTCTCGGGCGTCATCGCGGGCGCCGTGATGCATCGGTCGCGGCCCACGGCGAGCGGAGCCGACCCGGAGCCCCTCGCCGCCCGGGTCGAGGCCGCCATCGACCTCCCGGCGTGGCAGCGTACCGGGGCCGTCCGCTGGACCTTCGCGGGGCGGCACCGGCACCTCTGGGACCGGCAGGGGAGCCTGGCCGAGGTGCGCTGGGGCGAGACCGTCGCGCGCATCCGGCTGGCCGACGGCCAAGGCGAGGCCTTCGAGGCGGGGCGACGGCTCCAGGGGAACGCCGCCCGGAACGCCTGCGCTCAGGCCTACGGGCTGTGGGCGAACGACAGCTTCTGGTTGAACCCGCTCGAGAAGCTCCGTGACGACGGGGTCACGCTCGGCGTGGCGCCGGTGGACGACGGGGATCCTGGGCTCCTCGTGAGCTATGCCTCCGGCGGGGTGACGCCGGGCGACGCCTACCTCTTCGACCTCGGCGCGGACGGCCGGCCGACGCAGTGGCGCATGTGGGTTCAGATCCTGCCCATCGGCGGCGTGCCGACCAGCTGGGAGGGCTGGGAGACGCTCGCGACCGGCGCCGCCGTGGCCACGCAGCACCACATGGGCGGCATCGCTCTGGAGCTCACGGAGGTCGAGGGCGCTGCCTCCCTCGGCGAGCTCACCGGCGGGCAGGACCCCTTCCACCGCATCCGCTGAGCGGTCAGCGGCGACCCGCGCGTGCCTCCCGGCGACGCGCCTCCCGGCGCTCGGCGCGGCGCCGCGCCCGCTGCTCTCGGAGCATGCCCGGGGCCACGCCGGCCAGGGCCCCCACGAGCATCGTGAGCTCGGCCGAGGCCGGCGAGTTCGGGATCCACTCGATCATGTAGATCGCGCACATCACCGTGAGGGCAGAGAGCAGCTGCCGGTCGCTCTTCCGCTGCAGCTTCGGGATCGCGCGCACGGCCTGCACGATGGGCAGCACGAGCATCAGGAAGAGCGAGAGGAAGCCCACGATCCCGTGCGCGCTCAGCTCGATGATCCACGCGCCGTCCACGACGGTGGTCATCTCGCCGGAGTAGATGTCGTGCTCGAAGGGCCGCGCGTTGTAGCCCCAGCCGAACCAGATTCGCTCGCGCGTGTTCTCGAGGATCTCGGCCTCGTTGTGGAAACGGAAGCCAAGCGAGGCGGCGCGCTCCTTGGCGACGTTGATGCGAATCCAGTCGAGGATATCGTCGACGGGGATCGCCTCTACGGACCGGAGGATCGGATAGATCATGACGACCACGATCAGCGCCGTGGCGAAGGCCCGCTGCAGCGCGATCGGCCCGAAGAGCAGAAGCGGCAGTGCCAAGATCCCGTAGAAATAGGCGCCCGTCGACTTACAGATGGCGAGAATGATCGCCAGGTAGATGACCGTCCGCTTCGGCGTGAAGAAGGGCACCGGCAACCGCAAACGCACGTTCGCCTTGTAGAGCGCCGTCGCGGCCAAGAGGCACATCACGATGAAGAACGCGACGTTCAAGCCGTGCCGCATGAAGACGATGGGACGGTATCCACCCATCCGGATCGACTGCATGAAGTAGTGCTGATGGAAGCCGTAGATCCAGTTGTGAAGCTGCGGGGAAAGACGGATCTCGACGAGGATGAAGAGCGAATAGACGAGCCCGCACCCCACCATGAAGCGGAAGAGATCTTCCAGGTCTGCCCTGCGACGAAAGAGCGCGTGGCCGAGCAGGAAGGGCGGCAGCCAGCGGATCCAGACCTCGATCACGTAATAGACGAGGTCGTTGATTTTCAGACCCAGCAGCCGATTGGGCCCATAGACGAGGTCGTCCGTGTTCGTCACGACGGTGCCGATGGCACCCAGCGCAGCGATGACGAGCAGCCGCTCGTAGCTCCGGTGAGCCTGCGCGCGCGCGAGCACGGGTCCCGCCTTGATCGCCAGGACGATCAGCATGCAGAACGCCGGGAAGAGCTCCTTGTCCAGATTGGGGCTCATCGGGAGGTCGAAGCTGGTCCGGTTGGGCCAGAACATCGACGCTCCGAAGAGCAGGAGGAGGACGGCTCGCCGGGGCCGGTAGCGGCTCGCTAGAACCCACGCGACCACGGGCGTGGAGATCATCACCAGCCAGGCGAGCAGATTCGGCACGCGGGACGTCGTAGCATCGGCAGCCTTGGCCGTCGCGCCCCGCCTTCGGTCCTCCTGGTGTTCCCCAGGCCGAGGCGCTAATAGGTCGCGACGTGGGGTCGAGAAGGAGCCGATGAGCGAAGAGAGTCAGGGGAAGGCCGAGGGTACGGCGGGCCGCGCCGTCGTCTGGGTCGTCCTCGGCTTCGGCGGCGCGCAGGTGCTGCGCCTCCTCAGCAGCCTGATCCTCACGCGGCTCCTGGTGCCCGAGGTCTACGGGCTCATGGAGCTCGTCTTCGCGTTCATCGTCGCGCTCCATCTCTTCAGCGACTTCGGCCTCGAGACGGCCATCCTTCAGAGCCGGCGCGGCGAGGAGCCCGGCTTCCTGAACACGGCCTGGACCGTAGGCGTGGCTCGCGGCCTCGTGCTCTACGTGGTCTGCGCCATCGGGTCGGGCCCCGTCGCCGCGTTCTACGAGGAGCCGGAGCTTCGCAACCTGCTCCTGGTGGCGGGGCTGACGAGCATCATCGACGGCTTCTGCGCGACGTCCCTCAAGACGGAGATCCGTCGCCTCAACCAGAAGGCCGTGATCAGCCTCGAGCTCGCCTCACAGGTGGTCACGGTGGGCGTGCAGATCGCCGTCGCCTACGTCGAGCCCTCGGCTTGGGCCATCGTCTTCGGCGGCATCGCCGGGGCGCTCGTCCGCCTCGTCGGAAGCCACCTCTTCCTGGATGCGCTCCGCCACCGCTTCTTCATCGACCGAACGGCCCTCGACGAGATCTTCAACCTCGGCCGATGGATCTTCCTGAGCACGGCCTGCACCTTCGTCGGCACCCAAGCCGACCGCATCCTGATCGGCAAGCTCGTCGATCTCTCGTCGCTCGGCCTCTACGCCATCGCCACGCGCCTCTCGAGCGCGGTGATGGCGCTGCAGACGAAGCTCATCCACAACATCGTCTTCCCGGTCCTCAACCGCGAGAAGAACAAGCTCGAGGCCGGCGATGAGCGCGAGAACGAGGTGCTGCTGACCGCCTTCGACGCGGCGCGCTTCAAGCTCGACTTCACCTTCTGCTTCGGCTGCGGCCTGCTCCTGATCGGGGCGCCCATCGTCGTCGACTTCCTCTACGACGACCGCTACCTACCGGCGGGCCCCATTCTCAGCATTCTCTCTCTCTCGTTGGCGGCGAGCACCTCGCTCAACGCCAGCGAGACGCTGCTCTTCAGCCTGGGGCACACGCGCTACGGCTTCTACCGGAGCCTGGCGCGAGCGCTCTACGTCGTCACGGCCGTGCCGCTGGCGCATCACTGGGGAGGCTTCTGGGGCATCGTCTGGGCCATGGGGCTCAACGAGGTCCCGGTGGCCGCCGTCATCTGGGCCGCGAAGGCGCGCCTCGGCCTCTTCCGCTTTCGGGTAGAGTTCCGCTCCTTCGCCTTCTTCTTCCTGGGCATTGGCGTGGGCATCCTCGCCAGCCTGGTCCTGGTCGGCGAGCCCTATCTCTTCGTCGAGATCACCGAGTGAGAGCGCACTCGTGAAGGTGACCTACATCGTCCCCGTATGGCCGCCGCAGTTCGCGACCAACGGCATCGTCACCTACGTGGCGAACATGCGGAGCGGCCTGCCGGAGCGCGTCACGACGAACGTGATGCCCTGGCGCGGCCCCGAGGACGAGCCGCAGCTCTACCAGACCACGGCCATGGAGCGCCGGGTGCACGCGCTCGGGCTCCGGCTTCGCTCCATGCTGAACCGGCCGGAGCCGGAGAACGTCTCCATGGCCTTCCGCATGGCGGGCTTCCTGCGGAAGCAGAAGCGCCGCACGGGAGAGGCCCGACCGGACCTCGTCGAGACGGAGGAGACCTGGGGCTGGTACCAGTACGCGGCGCCGATGCTCCGGCTCCCGGTGATCGTGCGCTTGCATGGCCCTTTCTTCCTCACCGGGAAGGTCCTCGGTCACGACCTGACCGTGTCGCCCTTCAAGGACCGCATCGAGGCCGAGGGCATCGCGCTCCGGCGCGCGCGCTTCGTCTCGTCCCCCTCCCACGACGTGCTCGAGCGGACGCGCCGCTACTACGGGCTGGCCCTCGAGGGCGCGAAGGTGCTCCCGAACCCCGGACCCTGGGTGGACGCGAAGGACACCTGGACGCTCGCGGGGTCCGAGCCGGACACGGTGCTCTTCGTGGGCCGCTTCGACGGCCACAAGGGCGGCGACGTGATCCTCGACGCCTTCGCGCGCATGAAGCCCACGCGCCGGCTCATCTACGTGGGGCCCGACTACAAGCTGAACCGCGGCAAGGAGACCTTCACCCTCGAGGAGTACCTGACGCGCTTCCCGGACGACGTCCGCGCGCGCATCGACGTGATGGGTCCGCAGCCGCCCGAGGTCATCGACGGGCTCCGGCGCCGCTGCCGGGTCACGGTGGTTCCCTCTCGCTACGAGACCTTCTGCATGACGGTGGTCGAAGCTCTCGCCTACGGCAGCCCGCTCGTGTCCACGAGCGCCGGCGGCATCAACGAGATCGTGGAGGACGGCGAGAACGGCGTGCTCGTGCCCATCGAGGATCCGCCGGCCTTGGCAGCGGCCCTCGACGCGCTCCTCGACGATCCGGAGCGGGCCGAGGGGCTCGCAGCGCGCGGACGCACCTACTACGAGGAGCGGCTCCGGCCGGACCGCGTGGGCGCCATCACGGCCGACTACTACGAGTCGGTCGTCGCCGAGCATCGCGGCTGAGCAGCCGGGACACGATCTCGCCGCGACGCGACCTCGCCGCGGCTACTCCGCCGCGGGGAGCGGCTCGAGCTCTTCGCCCCCGAGCACGAAGAAGGCGTTGCCGTAGACGCCGAGAAGCTCGACGGCCTGGTCGATGTCTTCCTTCGAGTGGCCCCGGGTCACGTTGAGCCGAAGCCGCTCCTCCCCGCGCTTCACGGCCGGGTAGGTGATGGGCACCATCATCACGCCGCTCTCGAGCATGGCGACGTGCGTGAAGAGCGCCTTGCGCTCCTCACGGCACATCACGGGCATGATGTGCGTGTCGCTCAGACCGAGGTCGAAGCCGAGGTCCGTGAGCCCCTTCCGCATGTAGGCGCTCTTGTCGTGCAGCTCGGCCACCAGCTCCTCGCCGTGGTCCTCGAGCATGTCGAGGATGGTGCTCGCCGCGGCCACGACCGGCACCGGCAGGCTGGCGCTGAAGAGGAAGCTCCGGGCCTGGTGCTTCACGAAGTCCACGGTCTCGGCGTCGCCGAGGAGGATTCCGCCGATGCCGCCGAAGGTCTTCGAGAAGGTGCTGATGACGACGGGAATGCGGCCCTCGAGGCCGTACTTCTCGATGATGCCGCGACCGCCCTTCCCGAGCGTGCCGGTGCCGTGGGCGTCGTCGCAGACCACCACGGCCTTCTCGTCGGCCTCGGCGACCTCGAGGAGGTCGTGGATGCGCGCTTCGTCGCCGTCGAGGCTGTAGATGCCCTCGAGGAGGATCATCGCCTTCTCGCGCTCGCGCTTGCCGAGCACGCGCTTCAGCGCGCGCGGGCTGTTGTGGTTGAAGAAGCGGATCTCCGGCCCGTTTCGCGGCGTGCCGGCGGCGGCGAAGGTGCCGTCGAGGATGCAGGCGTGGCTCAGGCTGTCGAGGACGAGCGTCGTGTCCCGGTCCGCGAGCGCCATGATGGTGCCGACCATGGCCTGGTAGCCCGTCGTGAAGACGAGGCACTTTTCGAAGCCGAACCAGGCCGCGAGCCGCTCTTCGAGCTCCACGTGCGCCGTCGTCGTCGCCTGAACCCGGCTCGAGCCGAGGCCACAGGAGAACTTCTTCACGGCCTCGATGGAGGCTTCCTTCACCTTCGGGTGCGTGGTGAGTCCGAGGTAGTCGTTCGAGCTGAAGTTCACGACGGGCTTGCCGTCGATGGTCGTGTGCAGCCCGCCGCTCTCGAAGGCGCGGAAGTAGGGGTAGACCTGCTTCTCTTGGGCCTCGCGAATGCGCTCGAGGCCCGCTCGGCTCTTGTCCTGGATCCAGCTCATGCCGTCACTCCTGCGCCCCCCGGCCCGCAGCTTCCTCGGGGACCGCGAGCACGACCGCGCTCGCGTTGCCGTAGAAACCAACGGCCGTGACCACTACCACGCGCGGCGGCGTCTTCAACGGCTCCCCGGCCACGAGCGGCGCCACCGGGGCGCCCTTCATCCAGGCGAGGGCTTGTGCGATGGCGAAGGCCCCGGCCGCGCCAAAGGTCTCACCCTGAAGCGCCTTGGGCGCCGCGACGGGGACCCCCGGCAGCACCTCCCGCAGCGCCTCCGCTTCGGCTGCGTCGAGGCGCGCGAGACCGCCGCGGGCGCCGGCGACGACGTCGACGTCCCCCGCGTCGAGGGAGGCCTCCGCCAGCGCCATCTCCACGGCGCGCACGATCGCGTCGGGCCGGGCGTCGACGATGCGCGACGCCTCGAGGGGAGGCTCGAAGGCGTTTCCGTAGCCGAGCACGCGCCCGAGCAGCGTCGCGCCGCGCGACCGGGCCGCCGCCTCGCGCTCCATGACGAGGTAGCAGGCGCCCTCGCCCATGGTGAGCCCGGGGCCCTCGCCTTCCGGCGGTGCCAGCACGTCGAGGCGCGAGAGGCCGAGGTGGAGCGCGTCGCTGACGACCTCACCCCCGCCGACGAGGAAGGCCTTTCCGCGGCCGTTGACCAGGTGCGTATCCGCCGCGAGCACCGCGTCGAGGGCCCCGCAGTTCCCGTCGACGATCGTCGTGTTCGGCGCGGTGAGCCCCTCCCAGATGCTCACGTAGCCCGCGGCGGCGTTGATGACCGTGTTCGGGAAGCGTGAGGGGTTGATGAAGCGCGGGGCCTCGAGCTCGGCGACGCGGTTGAGCTCCGTGATGGCGTCGAGGGACCCGTAGGCCGTCGCGCTACAGATGCCGACGTCGCTCGCGCCGAGGCGCCCCTCGCGAAAGCCGTCCTCATCCTTGATGCCCGCGTCGGCGAGCGCGTGCTTGGCCGCGGCGATCAGGAACTTCGTGAGCCGGTCGTAGCTCCGGTGCCCCTTCTTCCCGAGGTGGGCGGAAGGATCCCAGCCCCAGACCTCGGCGGTGCGGGACGCCCCGACGCGCTCGGCATCGAGGACCTCCGACGTGGTGCGAAAGGCGCGGGCCGCCGCCACGTCCGGCGTGGCCAGGGCCTCCTCGAAGGCCGCACGTCCCACGCCGAAGGGGCTCACGCTCCCCCCGCCGGTAATGGCAAGGCGCACGACGTGGGTCTCAGGCGGCGAGCGGCGCCGGCGCCGGCAGGACGCCTGGCCTGGCGAGGCGCAGCACGGCGTCGTAGCCGCCGAAGGCCAGCGAGTTGTTGAGCGCGACGCGCACGTCATGGCGCTCGGCACGGTTGGCCACGAGGCGCAGCGCACCGCAGGCCGGGTCTCGCTCCTCGTGGTGGATGGTCGGCGGCACCCAGCCCTCTTCGAGCGTGAGCACGCAGCTCACGGCCTCGAGGGCGCTCGCTGCTCCCATGCAGTGTCCGAGCATGCTCTTCACGCTCGTCACCACGGGCGCGTGGTCGCCGAAGACGTCGGCGAGGACCTTGGTCTCCACCGGATCGTTGGAGGGCGTCCCGGTGCCGTGGGCGTTGACGAAGTCGACGTCCTCGGTGCTCAGACCGCTGGCCTCGAGGGCCCGGCGCATCGCCAGGGCGCTGCCCGCCCCGTCCGGGCGCGGCCGCGTGATGTGATGCGCGTCGCAGGCGAGGCCGTAGCCCCCGACCTCCGCGAGTGGGGTGGCGCCGCGCCGGATCACGCTCTCCTCGGACTCGAGAATGAGCACGCCCGCGCCTTCGCCGAGGAGGAGGCCCCGCCGGCCGGCGTCGAAGGGCTGGCACTTCTCCGGCGCCATCGCGCCGAGGCGCACGAAGCCCGCGTACTGGAGCTTCTCGATGACTTCGCTGGCGCCGGTGATGACGCGGTCTGCGCGCCCGGCCCGGATCTGGTCGAGCGCGTAGCCGATGGCGTAGTTCCCTGCGGCGCATGCCGCCGGGAGCGTCTGCACCATGCCGCGGGCTCCGAAGGCGCGCGCGACGTGAATCGGAAGCAGCGTCGTCCCGTACTGCGGGAGCGCGTCGCGGTCGCCGGCATCCTCGCCCTGGTGGAACCAGCTGGCCTCGAGCTGCCCGAGGACGTTGGCCTCGCCCATGGTGGTCCCGAGGATGACGCTCGTCCGCGGGCCGGCGAGCGCGTCGCCCTCGAGGCCCGCTTCCCGCGCGGCCATGCGTGCGGCGGCGACGGCCATGGCCGAGCAGCGGCCCATGCGGCGCACTTCGGCGCGCGTCAGGTGGTCGCGTGCCGCGAACCCCTTCACTTCGCAGCCGACGTGCCGATCCATCGAGGAGGTGTCGAAGCCCGCGATGGGCGCGGCACCGCTTCGCCCAGACTGAAGAGCCTGGCCAAAGGCCTCACGGCCGTGGCCTACGGGGCTGACCACCCCCAGGCCGGTGACGAATACACGCTGCATCGGGCCTCCGTACTAGCGGCAGTCGCACGATGGGCAACAACGTAATTCGGCCGAAATTTATTGCTTTTCGGCTGGGCGGCCGATTTTTGACGGGGCGGTCCCGAAGTGGAGTTTCGACCACGCTGTGGTCGAATGCGCACACTCTGCGCCCCTCTTCGCGAGGAAGCCGCGTCGGAGCCTGGAAAACCGTGGTGTCGGGGTGTGAATCCCGTGCCACTCCGCGGCACGCGTCCGGAGCTGCTTTCGGCCGCCCAGCCGGTTCTCGAAGGATTTTCGTGCGTTAACTCGATAAGTGCGTTTTCTCTCATCCTTGACCGACTCCGCGCGCAGGGCTACGCCCCGCCGTCGTGTCGCGCCCCGAAACCCCACCCAGCTTGGTTGCCGCGATGCGGGCACTGCCCGCGAATGGGGACCGTGGATTCCGCTTCCTGGGGCTCGATCGCGTCGAGCGGTTCTTCGCCTACGAAGCGCTGCGCGAGGAGGCCGAGCGCCGCGCCGCGCACCTGCAGGCCCGCGGCGTTCGCCGTGGCGATCGGGTGGCGATCATCGTGGCCGAGCCGCACGAGTTCGTCCTGACCTTCCTCGGCGTCGTGACGGCCGGCGCTGCGCCCGTCCCGATCTACCCGCGCGCCGGTTTCAAGAACCTCGACGCCTACGTCGAGGTGCTCGCCCACGTGATGCGAGAGAGCGGCGCTGGGCTCGCCTGCTGCCTCCCGGGGAACCGCGAGCTCGTCGACCGCGCGCAGGCGATGATATCCACGCTCCGCGAGGTGCTCGAGGTTCCGGAGGCCTTCGAGGGTAGGCCCGCGCCCTTCGTGACCCCGGACCTCGGGCCCGAGGACCTCTGCTTCCTGCAGTTCACGAGCGGCAGCACGTCGAAGCCGAAGGGCGTCTGCGTGAGCCACGGCAACCTCGTGGCCAACGCCTCGGCCTTCCTCGGGCCTCACGGTCTCGACCGGAACGACGACGACGTCGGCGTGAGCTGGCTGCCCCTCTTTCACGACATGGGGCTCATCGGCTTCGTGCTCGGCACCCTGGTGATGGACATCCCCGTGGTGCTCCTGCCGACGGAGAGCTTCGCCCGGAGCCCGCGTCTCTGGGTCGAGCAGCTCACCAAGCATCGGGGGACGATCACCTTCGCGCCGAACTTCGCCTACCAGCTGGTCACCCGCCGGGTGAAGGAGCGGCACATGGGGGCGCTCGACCTCTCGCCGCTCCGCGTGGCCGGGAGCGGCGCCGAGCCGATTCGCGCCAAGACCCTCGAGGCCTTCGCGACGCACTTCGCGCCAGCGGGCTTCGACCGGAAGGCCTTCCTGCCCTGCTACGGCATGGCCGAGTCGACGCTCGCGATCACCTTCCACACGCTCGGCACGCCCATGCGCGTCGACCGCGTGGACCCCGTGGCGCTGCGCGAGGGCCGCGCCGTACCCGCGGAAGGCGACGGCGCCATCGAGGTCGTGGGCTGCGGACGACCCTTCCCCGCACACGACCTGCGCGTCGTAAACGAGGCCGGCGAGGACCTCGGCGAGCGCGAGGTGGGGGAGGTCTGGGTGCGTGGCCCGAGCGTCACGGCCGGCTACTTCGAGCGCCCCGACGCCACGGCGGAGGCCTTCGCCGAGGGAGGCTTCCTTCGGACCGGCGACCTCGCCTACCGCGCGGAAGGCGACCTCTTCATCTGTGGGCGCGTGAAGGACCTGATCATCGTCCGCGGTGCCAACCATCACCCCCAGGACATCGAGTGGGCCGTCGGCGACCTCGACGGGGTGCGGCGGGGAAACGTGTTCGCCTTCAGCGTGGTGAGCGACGGCACCGAGGAGCTCGTCGTCGCCGCCGAATCGCACTCGAGCGACGCCGCGTCGTTGCGTGAGCGCATCCCCGAAGAGGTCGCCGCGAAGTTCGGGCTCACGCCCCGCCACGTGGCGATGGTGCCGCTCGGCACGCTGCCCAAGACGAGCAGCGGTAAAGCGCAGCGCCGGAAGGCCAAAGCCCTGTACGAAGCGGGCACGCTGGAGGAGCATCCCTGAGCGCGACGCGCATGGAGGAGTCGGTGGTGGACGAGCAGGCGGCGAAGGAGAAAGAGGCGCGGGAGAAGCTTCGCGCGATCATCGCGGAGGTCGCGGAGCTCGACGACGTGCCGGATGGCGCGTCGTTTCAGGATCTGGGCATCGACAGCATGATGGCCATCGAGATCGTGGCGGACGTGGAGAAGGAGTTCGGCCTGGAGATCCCGGAGGACGAGCTCCAGGAGCTCACGGACCTCGACGCGGTCTTCGCCAAGGTCAGAGCCACGCTCGGGTGAGCGTTCACGAGGCCTTCCGCACGAAGATCGGTCGCTCCGGCTCACCCTCGAAGAGGAGCGCGCGGCGTCCGCCGCGATAGCCGCTCGCGCGCATCACGGTACGCGACGCCGGGCCGAGCAGCTCGATGAAGTCGCCCAGGCGCACCGGCGTGCTCGACGCCACGCAGAGCGCGCTCGGCTCCACCTGCGCCTCGCCGCCGTCGAAGGTCACGGTGAAGCGCGTCGGCCAGACCTCGTCGCCGGTCCCGAGCACGACGCCATCGGCCCGCTCGGACGCGCTGACCGTGCCGGCGAGGTGCGCGACACCGCTTTCGCCGCGGCGAAGCGCCGCTTCGAGGCGGCGCCGCGCCCGCCAGGCATGCCAGCGCGGGCGGGAGTGAAAGGCGACGAAGATCCTCGTGCCGAGGAGAAGCAGGGCGAGGCCTGCCGCGAGGACCGGCGCCAGCCGCGTGAGTGGCACGAGGATCATCACGGTGGCGCCATGGAAGAAGCGGCGCCGAAGCATGGTGGCATCCTCCCAGAGCGCGAACCCTCGCCGCGGCAGATGGAGCTCCGGCGAGCACCGCCATCGCGTCGCCGAGGCGCGGTGTGCGCGCGCCGGCCTCGGCTCGCCCATGGTGAGCGCGCGGCTCATCGCGTCACCTCGGGCGCCTCGCCGAGCAGCGCCTTGCCCACGTCGTAGATCGCGTCGTGGGTCTCCTCGGCTCCCTGATGGATGCGGAGCCCGACGGCGAGACCGGCCACCGCGATGCCGACCCCGAGGCCGGCCGCAGCCATCGCACCTTCGCGAAGGTGGTGGGCGATCTCGACGCCTTCCCGGACGAGCTGAAGGACTTCGAGCGCGCCACTGACCCCATCGGCCACGCCATCCCAGAAGTCGGTCGACGCGAGGCTCTCCGCGAGAGGTGAGTCCCCGGGCAGCGGCCGGCCGCGAGTCATCTCCCGGATGGACTCGGCGATGCCTCGCGGGAACTCCGCGTTGTCCCAGCTCTGCCCATGCATGGCGCGCTCGAAGCGGCGGAGCCCCTCGATGGCCTGCTCCACGCCAGCCTCGAGCCGCGCCACGTCCCCCGCGTCGCCGCGGATGCCGAGGCGGTCGGCGAGCGCGCGGGCCGTCCCGGCGCGGCCGCGCGGAGTCGCTCGACCGAGCCCTCGGGATGCACGACGAGCTTCGCAAGCTCGCGCACGTGGGTGTCCACGGCCGCTCGGGCGCGGCGCACCAGCAGAAAGCGCGCTCGGCTGACGGCGACGTCGCCGATCATGTCCCGAGCGGAGGGCGGGAGGCCGCCAGCCTCGAGCACGCCGCGCGGGGTGGTCGCCAGGAGATCCGCGGCGGCGCGGTGGGCGGGTCGCGCGAGCCACTGCTGGAGGCCGATGCGACCGTGGGCGCCATAGGCGGCGCGGGCGCCACGCATCGCGGCGTCCAGGTCGATGGGCGCACGGCGCGGCCGGTGGACGCGTTGGCTGCGATCGATGCGCGCCGCCGCGTCGTCCACGACGGCCCGTGGGGAGGGCGCGGCGGTGGACGGCGGCGGAGGCGCACCCGGGAGAGGGCGCGGGGACGAGGGGGGAGACGTGACGGACGGGGTACCGGACATGGGGGCTTCTCCTTGGAATGCCCCCCCTTCGCCCCGTCGCGGGCTCAGTTGCGTAGGCGCCGCGTCTCGAAGACGAGATAGAGCGCGCTCGCCATCCAGAGCGTCCCGAACGTCACCGCGTCGTCGGCCGTGAAGGGCTCCCCGAAGGCCCAGACCGCAAGGGCGACCTGCAGCGAAGACGCGGCGAAGAGGAAGACGCCGACGAGCGCGTAGGGCAGGCGTTTGGCGCCGAAGGCGAAGAAGTAGAGCGGCAGCGCCGTGAACACGCCGGCGAGGACGAGCAGCCCGGCCTGCGAGGGCCCGCCGCTGGTGAAGGCCGAAAAGCCCGGCTCCCCCCACGCCAGCAACGCGAGGGCGAGCGGCGCGGCGAGGGTCATCTCGAGGTGCAGCCCCATGAGCGGCTCCACCGGCGCCATCTTCCGCACGAGGCCGTAGAGGCCGAAGAGGAGCACGAGGCCGAGGCCGAGCGTGGGCACGCCGCTCCCGGCGAGCACCAGGCGTGCGACGGCCGCGCCGGCGAGCGAGAGGGCGAACCACTGCCCCGGGCTCAGGCGCTCACGGAGCACCACCACGCCGAGGAGCACGTTGAAGAGCGGGGTGAGGTAGTAGCCGAGGCTGACCTCGGTCACCCGGTCGGTGGAGACGCCGACGATGAAGAGGAGCCCGTTGCCATTGATGAGCAGGCTCGAGAGCGCCGTCGCGCCGAGCTGGCGACGGTCCCGCCACGCGGCGCGGAGCGCGCTCCCCCGGCCCAGCGCCACGAGGAGCGCCAGCGTGAGGAGCGCCGTCCACACGATGCGCCACGCGAGGACTTCGAGCGGCGGAAGGTGCGCGAGCGCCTTCCAAAAGATGGGCAGGAAGCCCCACGCCAAGGTCGCAGCCGCGAGGGCGGCGAGGCCCATGGTCCGGCGCCGGCCGGGCGGCACGCTCGAGGGCTCGCTCACGGGCCCTCTGTGGTGCGTGTTCGGGCCCGGCGCCAGTCGCGATCAGCTCTCGACGATGGTCGCGCGCCGGATGTAGTCGAGCTCGGGGAAGGCCGCGCGGAGATACGTGTTCCCCTCGTTCGTGATGCGGCCCTGGCTCGGACCTCGGCCCCGCGGCGCACCCTCCCCGTAGCCGCTGTGGATGGCGTCCATGGTCGTCATGTCTCGGACGCGGCCGAAGGGCGAAAATCCCATGCCATCGAGGCGCGCGTTGTTGCCGAAGTTGATGAAGAACTGCTGCACGCGGCTGTTCGGGCCACTCGTCGCGAAGCTCACCATGCCGCGCGTGTTGCTCTGCGTGACGGGATCGTCCTCGATGGTGGCGTCCTTCCAGGCGCGGTTCACCGCGGGGTCGCCGTTCAGACCGACCTGCGCCATGAAGCCCTCGCTGCCCCGGAAGAAGGCCACGTCGTCGAGCGCGCCGATGCGCACGAGATTGTAGAAGCGGTCCGCGCCGCGTGGCGCCCAGGCGCGCGTGACGTCGATGACGACGTCGCCCTCGGTGGTCTCGAGCTTCACCGTGAAGGTGTCCGGCGCCGTCTCGGTGGCGAGCGCAGGGTCGAGGAGCGCCGGGTTCCGATCGTGCGGCGTCGTGGGGGCCGCGTTCTCCGGGGCCGCCGGCTGCCCACCGGCGCCCGCCGGCTCGGCCGTCGTTCCGCCCGTGGTGGCCGCCGGGTCCGCCGCGGCGGCGCGAGCCGCGACCTGGCGGTCTCGATAGGACTGATCGTTGGGCTCGGGGCTGCGGCAGGCGACGAGCGCGAAGGCGACCAGGAGAGCGTGGGCCGGACGGTGCGTGAACGACGTAGACGGGCGCATGGCGCGAGAGTCTTACCGGCGACGGCGCCGCCCGCCAGGCGCCAGCGGACCGACAAAGAGCCTCCGGCCAAGGGGCGTGGGAATGCTCGTAATCCCAACCATTTGGCCTGCCCGAAGCCTTGCCGCGGCGCGGGTCGCGGCGCTATTTTCGCGCCTCGATGGCTCGGTGCGTCTCGCTGCTGGTCCTCGCGTCTCTCGCGAGCTGCACACCCGAGCGGGAGGGTGCTCCCGCCGGGCCGCGCGACGACGACGCCCCGCCGCTCCTCACCGATGCCGGCACCGACGCACCCCCGCCGGTCTGCGAACCGCCGCTGGCGGACCGCTCGCGATTGGTGCGCCTGACCGCGCGGCAGTACGCGAACAGCGTGCACGCTCTCCTCGGCGTGCGCGTCGACGCGACGGGCGTGACCCGCTTCGCCGCCGACCCCGAACGCAACGGTCTCGACAACGCCGCCGATGCCCTCGTGGTCGGCCCTCAGCACGCGCGGGACTACCAGCGGGCCGGCGAAGCGCTCGCCGACGTGGCGCTCGCCGACCGCGCGGACTTCGAGGCGCGCTTCGGTTGCGGCGACCTCGCCTGCGCCGAAGCCCTGGTGGAGAGTCTCGGGGCGCAGGCCTTCCGGCGGCCCCTCGAGGCGACGACGCACGCTCGCTACCTGCACCTCTTCGAGGACGCGGCGATCGGCGAAGACCCCTTCCGTGCCGCCGCCACGCAGCTCGTCGCGGCAATGCTCCAGTCGCCCCACTTCCTCTACCGCCTCGAGCGCTCGGCGACGCCCGACGGGAGCGGAGACGTACCGCTCGACGGCTACGAGGTCGCGAGCCGTCTTTCGTACCTGCTGTGGAACAGCATGCCCGACGCCGCACTTTTCGCCGCGGCGGAGGCCGACGCCCTTCGGACCCAGGAGGACGTCGACGCGCAGGTCGACCGCATGCTCGCCGACCCGCGGGTGGCCGACGTGCTCGACGATTTCCACGCGCAGTGGCTCGACACGGACGCCTGGGGCGAGCTGCTCCGCGCCGAGAGGCTGGCGCCGGGCATCGACGCGGCCATGCGAGAGGAGACGCGACGCTTCATCGCCGCCGAGACCACGGCGGGCCGCGGGCTCCGCGCGCTCCTCACGAGCCGGCGCACCTTCATCAACGCCGACCTCGCCGCGCTCTACGGCGGGGAGGCGCCGGCCGCGGAGGGCTTCGGGCCCGCGCTGCTCGATCCCGAGGAGCGCGCGGGCGTGCTGACCCACGCTGGATTCCTCGCCCACTTCAGCGACTTCGCAGACCCCTCGCCCATCCGCCGCGGCGTGCACCTCCATCGCCGGATCCTCTGCACGGAGCTCGACCCGCCCCCGGGCGACGCCGAGCTCGAGCTGCCGCCGCCCTCCCCGGAGGCCCGCACGAACCGCGAGCGGGTCGAAGCCCATACGGCGTCCGAGGGCTGTCAGCGCTGCCACGCGGAGATCAACCCCGTCGGCTTCGCCTTCGAGTCCTTCGACGCCGTGGGCCGGTGGCGAGACACGGACAACGGCGAGCCCGTGGACACCGCCGTGCGCGTGCCCTTCCGCGCCGCCCGGGACATCGAGGTGGACGGCCCCGTCGCCATGAGCGAGGCCCTCGCGGAGCGACCGGAAGCGCACCGCTGCTACGCGACCTGGTGGCTCCGCTACGCCCGCGGGCGGGCCGAGACGCGCGAGGAGTCCTGTGCCCTCGATGCGCTCGGGGCCGCCAGCCAGAACGAAGACCTCGGCGCCCTCGGCCTGCTCGAGACGCTCGCGAAGAGCCGTGACGTGCGCTTCCGCGCCGCCGAGGATGGGGAGGACACGCCGTGAGGCGCGAACGGTTCAGCAGGCGGCGCTTCCTCGCCGGCGCCGGGGGCGTGACCCTTGGCATCCCCTTCCTGGAGTCACTCCTAGGCCGCGGGTCCGCGCAGGCGACGACACCGGACCGCCGCTTCCTCGTCTTCTTCACCTGCAACGGCTTCGACGTGCGCCGCTTCCATCCGACGACGGCCTACGACGATCGGCTGCGGCAGGAGGATTTCCCCGAGTCCGCGGCCCTGCACTCGCTCGGGCCCTACGCGGAGCGCCTCAACATCCTGCGAGGCGTGAACATGACGCCGCGGGGCTTCTACGAAGACCCGGCGCCCGGCTGTGAGCACGACAAGGGGATGGGCTCGAAGCTCACGGCCCAGCCCCTCGACCCGATCACCTTCTTCCCCCTCGGCGAGAGCGTCGACCAGCTCATCGCGCGCCGCCTCAACCCCGGCGGGCGGGCCCCGCTCAACCTCATGATCGGCCCGCAGGTCACGCGGGTGAACGGGATCATCTCGAGCCGCGGACCCAACGACCCGGTGGTCGCGGAGAACAACCCCCTCGTGGCCTACGAGCGGATCACGGGGCTCTACGAGAACGACGCCGCGCGCGACGCGCTCTACGCCCGGCGCGAGAGCGTGCTCGACCTCGTGGGCGACGACCTGCGGGAGCTCCGCGCCCTGGTCCGAAGCCCCCGGGACCAGGCGAAGCTCGAGACGCATTTCGAGTCCGTGCGCCAGCTCGAGCTCGACCTCGCCGCGGCGGGCCTCTGCGGCGGCGACACGGAGCTCCAGTTCCTGCTGGAAGCCCTCGAGCCGGACCGCATCGGCAGCGACGCACTCTACAAGCTGGTGGGGCAGCTCCAGATGGACGTCGTCGCGCTCACCCTGCGCTGCCCGGGCCAGCGCGTGGTGACGCTCCAGTGGGGCAACGGCGCCATGGGGCCCATCTTCCGCTGGGACGGGATGTCCCACACCTACAACCACCACAAGATCAGCCACGCGAACACGATGGACGATGGCTCCGGCGAGCGACTCGAGGGCGCCATCGACATGATGCACGACATCGATCGCTGGTACGCCGAGCGCTTCACCGAGATGCTCGACCGCCTCGACGCCGCGACCGAGGGCGCCCACGGGAGCGTTCTCGACCAGAGCGCCGTCTTGTGGATCAACGAGCTCTCCGACGGGGCCATCCACGACTACCGGGACCTGCCCGTGGTGCTCGCCGGCTCGGCCGGCGGCCGCCTCGACACGGGCTGGTACCGGAAGATGAACCCGCTCGACGACTTCAAGAACGTCCACCCCAACGCCTCGCACGACCGGCTGCTCAACACGCTCATCAACGTGACGACGATGCGCGGGCCGGACGATACGCGGGTGACCGACTTTGGCTGGGAGATGGCCCCCGGCGGCGAGATGCGCGAGCTCGAAGCCGACTGGGGCTGAGCGACCTACTCGATGCGCCAGCGGCGGACGACGCCCACGCGTCCGATGCGTGCGTGGGTGCCCGTGAGCGTGAAGCGGAGCGTACGCGTCTGTCCGAGCACCTGCATGCGGACGGTCCCCGTGATGGGCTGCGTGTCCGCGAGATCCACGCGGTTCACCTCGACGTGGTAGGTGCCGACGCCGGCGCGCCGGAGCCCGAGGCGCTCCCGCCCGGCGCCACGGGCGTCCGCCCCCACCACGTTCTGGCGACCGCCCATCCAGCTGAGGCGCGTCCCCTCGGGCGTGATGAGCGAGAGGTCCAGGTCGCCGCCGTCCCAGCGCGCGTCGAGGAGGAGGTCGCCGCGGACGGGCTCTCGTTCGGGCAGGGCGTCGCGGATTCGCTCGAGGAAGGTGCGCGATCCGTTCGGCAGCGCCGCGAAAAGCGCCTCGGCGAGCGCGGGCGAGGCCGTCTCGCGGAGGCAGCGGAGCGCGCTCGCTACGCGGAACTCCGCCTCCGAAGGGCTCACGCTCACACGGCGTCGCGCGGTGGGCGCGTCCAGCCCGCCCCGCACCG
>ERZ1740059.607-NODE-607-length-18609-cov-5.958607_pt1 | contig 18609 bp, 14 predicted proteins | sample MGYA00581744_ERZ1740059 | MGnify/ENA primary metagenome ERZ1740059 (study PRJEB43018, sample SAMN04849738) | marine metagenome | isolation source: floating plastic debris | place: Pacific Ocean | collected 2008-08-28 | study: EMG produced TPA metagenomics assembly... | reverse complement strand
TTCCTTCTCTAAATCCCGTTGAAACTAAATAGTATTAAGCTTACTTAATAGGATAGGCTTTTGATTACGACTTACCGGAATGATCAGGTCACCAAGAAGTAAGTTATTTTCTTCAATATCTACAATCTTGCTTAGGTTCACAATGTAAGAACGATGGACTCTTACAAAACGTGATGAATCTAATTTATCCTCGATATTTTTAATAGTTGAATGAACGATATAACCTTTTTCAGGAGTCTTGAAGAGTACATAGTCGCCTTTAGCTTCTACAAACAGAATATTATCAGGCTCTATTCTTACCAACCGCGAATTTACCTTAACGAAAAGGTTACTCTGCTGGAATACCTCTCCTTCCTCATCTTTCAGCAACTTGATATTTTGATGATTGGAAATAGCAACCTCAATGCCTGCATTAATATCCTTCATGCCATAAGGTTTAACGATATAACCATAAGGACTATGAGCAGCGGCTTTCTCAATGGTTTCCTTGTCAGCGTAAGCTGTAGTAAAAATGAAGGGTACTTTGTACTCATTTCGCAATCGTTCTGCTACATCAATACCCGTTTTCTGTCCTTTTAACTGAATATCCACTAAGGCTAAATCCGGATTTTCCTTGTCGAGCGCCGCAACGGCCTGATCGTAGGATTCTGCGGTAGTCAGTACCTGATGTCCCAATATTTCCAACATCTCAACCAGAGACTCAGCAATTTGTGGATCATCTTCAATAACTAAAATATTGTAAGCCGCCATAATTTCTATTTTGGTAAAAATATACTAAAAACTGTTCCTTTTCCAACATCACTTATTAATGTTATTTTTCCCTTATGAAGCTCGACATAGTCTTTCACTATAGATAATCCCAGCCCTGTCCCCTGTATGTTGTCGACATTACTTGCTCTAAAAAAGGTCTCAAAGACACGATTATGATCTTCGGCAGGAATTCCAATGCCAAAGTCTCTAACGTTGATCAAAACCGTGTCGCCACCATCTTTTAGATCAATCTCCGGAGTTGTGCCATTGGGCGAATATTTAAAGGCATTTTCAATAAGGTTGTTCATTACGTGAGTAAATAATTTGGTATCTACTTCACTCTCAAGCTGATCATTGATATCATTCAACTTAGGTTGAGCGGATAGGTTAGGCAGAACCTCTTGCTTAATAAGGGAATAAATATTCTGTTTCCGCGGATTAAATGGCACTTTACCTGCATCCAACTTGCCTATCATCAGAATGTTACTGATCAGTTGATTTAAACGCTCAACATTATTCTCTATTCTCGAGATATTTCGGGTCAACTTATCTTTATCTGGAGCATGCTCCTGCTCTAAAAGGTAATTCGCAATCTCTGTATTGGACCTAATCGTTGTAAGTGGAGTTCTCAGTTCATGAGAGATCATTGAAATAAATTTCGATTTCAGTTCATTCAATTCCTTTTGTCGATTTAAAGCTTTTTCCATATTCTCACGAGATTCCTTGATCTCGGTGATGTCCCTAACGAAAGCTGTGAAGAAATGCTTTTCGTTGAACTTTAATGGAAAAATAGTCAATTCAATAGGAAACTCTTCTCCATTTTTACGTATAGCAGTTATCTCAATTCTTTTATTTAAAACCGGCCCCTCGCCTGTGGCCAAGTAATGTTGCATCCCGCCTTCATGTGCTGCTCTGTACTGTACAGGAACTATTGTATGAGACAAACTTTTGCCAATAGCCTCATGCATAGTGAAACCAAAGATTTCTTCTGCCTGACGGCTCCATTCAAAAATAATTCCTTTGGAATCAATAGAAATAAGCGCATCCAAGGAAATATCGAATAACTTCTTAATTCTGGTATCCTTGAATACATTCTCCTCTATAAGTTTCTTTTGCTCGGTGATGTCGAGGTGAATGCCAATAGAACCAATGTGCTCACCTTTACTGTCGTAATTTGGAGCATCGCTAATAACAGCCCATTTTTTGTTTCCATGCTTATCTTTAATAGAAAGTTCGTAAGAGCCTGAAACTTTTACGGTTCTCCGGTCATTTTGGCTATTGATGCGGTCTAGAGACGCTGCATCCTCCGAATCAATTAGCGTGGATGCTTTTTTACCAATAAGTTCGGCAAGCGAATAACCCACAAGATCCTGAAAGGATTTATTAGCGTAGGTGATTATTTCATCTCTATCTACTTCTAGCAAGCCCAGTTGAATATTATCTATAATATTTCGATATTTTAGCTCATTTGCTCTGAGCGACTTTTCAGCCTTTTCCCTTTGTTTAATTTGGTCTTGAAGGTTTTGATAAGAAAACCCGATTTCCAGACTTACAGCCAATTGATTGACCACGTCTCTTAATGGATTTAATGATTTTAACGAGAGCTTGCTCTCATCATCCGAAAAAAGCTCCAGGAAACCAATGTCATTTAACTTAAAGTAGGCATAGTATCCCGTGTCTATATCCTCTCCAAAAATGGAATGATTAGAAACTACGAGATTATCGGTAAAAAATTCGTTAACATGGCCTACCTCAATGGCATTAACACTATGCAAATCAGGCATAGCGTGAAGCACTTTGCAAATAAAGCTGTCCTGATGGAACCCATCAAATAACCAAACTACTCCTGAACTTAGCGCCTTTCGGGATAGAAGCTTGTTCACAAACTGTCTTGCATTGTCTATTGGCCTGTAGTGCCTTGTGTTAGCAAGACTGAGCTCGTAAAGTAATGTAATTTGTGATGCATCAAAACCCATTAGCTAATTCCTGCCACTACTATGGTTTTATTTAAAAATTCTAAATAACCGTCTCCATGAGATGATATTTCGCCGAGAGACAATACCCCTCTAAGACCAATGCTGGAATTTACAGTTTTTAATTTATTATGTACAACTTCTAACTCTTCTGTATATCGATCCTCTAAAAAAAGTGTCCTTGAAATACAATCCACTACTAATGATGAATTTACATTTTCAATGAAAGCGGCCTCTGCGGCCTCTTTGGCACAGCCAATGAGATTGTCCGGATCGCCTATAAGAACATTAACAAATGTGTTACTTTCAATTGCTCCTACGCACGTAAGCGTTTTCTCATCTTCGGTAAGTATGGGGTCCCTTACAATATCCTCATAACCTTGCCGAAAAATACCAAAGGGAAACCCTTTGGCCACGTCAAAGAAATCATCTTTAGTTAAGGGTTGACGGCTGTATTTATCGACCTCTTGCTTATAAATGTTAAACGCAGATTCCCAGTTGATCTGACCTAACCGGTTTCCTTCTGACTGATTTACCAGAAAAGGTCCTGCAATTTTTTTCCAGCCATGTTTCACTCCAAGAGTGATCTTATTTGGCATCGCTATTAAGAGACCGGCATCTTCGTAAAATCCACTGTTATCGAAGACACAAGGTTGTGACTTCAGACTTAATGAGCCACATCCGCCACCTATATAATTCAGACCATTCCCATAATGCCTATAAATGTGTTCCAAGTAGGAAGGTATACCGCTGGAAAGACCGTCTAACCATATGAGTGCGGACTGGTATTCATCGCCTAACGGTTCAAGTTGTTTATAGATTTCTGGTCGGGAAATCTGTGTTTGAAGAATGGTTTTTGAAGCTTTGTCCATTCTTACAAGGAGTACACCGTAGTCAAGTCTTCCGGTATTATACAACAGTCCCGGAAAAATACCTCCGGCTATGCTGTAACCTTGCTCGTCAGCTTTTTTAACGAGTTGATCAATATCAATTTCCGTGTTTTCGGCTATTAACAATAAGTTAAGATGATCGTGTGAGCAAATGCTCAAAACATCATCGATGTGTGGTCTTTCGATAAACATTTTTGCTGGTTTTCGATAAAGCTATAACCAGACGACAGATTTTTATAAATTGTTCGATGAATGGCACATAAATCGGGTTGAGAGGAAAATAAAAAATAGCAAAGCCTTATTAGAAAGATCATACACATAGATATGGACGCGTTTTATGCCTCAGTTGAGCAGCGCGATAACCCGAACCTTAAAGGCAAACCCGTGGCTGTTGGCGGTAGCTCAGATCGTGGCGTAGTGGCAGCCGCCAGCTACGAAGCTCGCAAATTCGGCGTAAGGTCGGCCATGCCGTCTAAAATTGCCGCCAGAAAATGCCCCAATCTTATTTTTGTGAAAGCACGTTTTGACGCCTACAAGCAGGTGTCCGATCAGATTAGAAGTATTTTCTATACGTATACTGATTTGGTGGAGCCTCTTTCACTGGATGAGGCCTACTTGGACGTAACCTCCAATAAAAAGGGGCTGCCTTCCGCTACTTTAATAGCTAAAGAAATAAAGCAACGGATTAAAGAAACTACACATCTTACGGCTTCCGCTGGTATTTCCATAAATAAATTCCTGGCAAAAACAGCTTCCGACGTGAATAAGCCCGATGGTATATTTCTTATCCCTCCCGAACAGGCCGTGGCTTATGTTGAAAGGCTTCCTATCGAACGTTTTTTTGGTATCGGCAAGGTAACTGCCGAAAAAATGCATAAAATGGGTATTCTTCATGGATCAGATCTCAAACAATGGAGTGAAATAGAACTGGTAAGCAGATTCGGCAAATCAGGAAGATACTACTACAGGATTGCCAGAGCGGAAGATGACCGGCCCGTTAATCCTGACCGAATTAGGAAGAGTTTAGGTGCTGAAAATACTTTTTCTAAGAATATCATGACTCTGGAAGAAGTACTTGAGAAACTTGAATTCATAAAGGCAACTATGCTCAGGAGAATGTCAGGTTCTAATACAAAAGGTAAAACCTTTACTGTAAAGGCCAAGTATGAAGATTTTCAGATAATTACACGGAGTAAAACCGTAGATTATTGGATTGAGAATGAATACCAAGTAAAGAAGCTTATAACCGAAGTGGTGAAAGAAATACCTTTGACCAAAGGAATCCGATTACTTGGCTTATCGATATCCAACCTCAACCATGAAGTTGAAGAGCAAGAAGAAAAAAAACCGTTGCCACTTCAACTCACCCTTGATTTTTGAGTTTATCCCAATCGAAATCCTTTTTTCTTACGTACACTACTTTGTCAACTTCACAGACCACCTCTCCCTCCTCGTTTTTCACCTCGCATAAGAAAGTATAGTCTTTTTTGCCGATTTGGTCGATTTCAGACTTAATTTGCTCGATGTGTTCTTGAGATACCTCAAAAATACAAGTCAACGTTCCTTTTCCTGGCTTTAAGTACCGAATATTGGCAGCCTTATCCAGCACTACATATCCACGGCCGAGGTTCGCCGTCAAAATAAACATGTACCAGGGATCGCACATAGAATAGAGCGAACCACCATAGTGAATGCCAACCAGGTTTCGGTTATACCATCGCAGTTTCATATCTACCTCAAAACGTCTCATATCTTTTGCTATTTTCCGTAAGGTAATACCGGTTCCCAGCATCGGTGGCCACCAGTTTATGAGCTTCATTTTAGTAGTTGGACTTAGCATATGTATAATCTTTATCGGGTGTGCAATGATTCAATAATTTTAATAGGTTTGCAAAAAATATAATCAAATGAGAACTGCAGAGATCGTTACAGAAAAAGGAACTATGAAAGTGGAGTTTTACGAAAAGGACGCTCCCAATACCGTTGATAACTTTGTGAAACTTTCGGAAAGCGGCTTTTACGATGGCCTTACCTTCCATCGCGTCATTCCTGATTTTGTTATTCAAGGCGGTTGTCCAGATGGAACAGGCGCTGGCGGGCCGGGTTATTCTATTGATTGTGAGTTAGATGGCGATAATCAATACCACGACCGGGGTGTTCTTTCAATGGCCCATGCAGGTAGAAATACCGGAGGTAGCCAGTTTTTCATTTGCCATAGCAGAAATAACACGGCTCATTTGGACGGAAATCATACCTGCTTTGGAAGAGTTGTAGAAGGTCTTGAGGTAATTGATGAAATCCGAGGCGGAGATAAAATCACCAAAGTAGTCGTAGCCTAGACAAATATCGAGATAGGTTTACCCCCTATCCTCTGTTCATTCCTTTTATAAAATCTAAAACTCATGTTTAAACGATAAACATGAGTTTTGTATTTATAAGCATAATCATGAAGAGTAGTACAAAGATCGTTATCGCGATTATAGTAATAATATGCCTGGGATTTATAATCATCCCAAAGTGGGATAAGGGAAGTGAAACACCCGAAGAGAACAGTGCCATAACGCCTGAAAGCAACAAATTGGAGGTATTGGCAGTAATAGCACAGTCAAAAAAACTGAATAACGATCTTAGAATAACAGGGTCGCTTACCGCCAATGAATCCGTAGAACTTAAAAGTGAAGTATCGGGTGTTGTCCGAAGCATTCTTTTTAAAGAAGGTCAGAAGGTTATAAAGGGCCAATTGCTTGTAGAACTCAACGATGAAGAGTTTAAGGCTGAGCTTGAAAAGCTTCAATACACAAAGAAACTGAATGAAGATATTGAATACCGGCAGAAACAGCTTTTAGCCAAAGAGGCAATAAGCACAGAAGAGTATGAAATGTCTTTGACAACACTTCAAACTTCAATTGCAGAAATAAAAATTAATCAGGTACAAATTGAAAAGCACAAAATAAGGGCTCCTTTTAGCGGTACGGTAGGCCTTAGGGAAATTAGCGAGGGTAGCTACATTAGTCCATCGGATCTAATAGCTACTATCTATAGTATTGATCCGATCAAAGTTGATTTCAGTATCCCCGGCAGGTATATTTCGGAGTTGAATATAGGGGATCAGATTAGTTTCACTGTTGATGCATTTGACGAGTCTTTTGAAGGGGCCATTTATGCCATTGAGCCACAAATTGATCCGGAAACCCGATCAATAAAAGTAAGGGCCGTAAGTGATAACTCGGAAAACAAACTTCTTCCGGGCCAATTTGCACGCGTCAATTTGACCATCTCAACTGTTGAAGAGGCCATACTGATCCCAACTGAGGCAATCATACCAGAGCTAAATGGTAAGAAAGTGAACGATTTTGCCATCGGTAAGGCGGCCAGTAAAGAAGTAACCACTGGCTTAAGAACTGCCGACAAAATTCAAGTTACCACTGGACTTGTTGATAGCGATACCGTTATTACAACCGGTATTCTACAGTTACGCCCCGGAATGGAAGTAGATATTAATCTTCAATCAGAATAATGAGCAGCCTTTCAAGTATAAGTATTGACAGACCCGTATTAGCGATTGTTATGAGCTTGCTCATTATAATTATGGGCGTTGTTGGGTTTAACTTTTTGGGCGTGCGCGAATACCCGAGCGTAGACCCGCCAATCATTACTGTTTCCACAAGTTATGCCGGAGCTAACGCAGAGATCATTGAAACGCAAATCACTGAACCGTTGGAAGAGTCCATCAATGGTATTGCCGGTATTAAATCATTGATCTCCACCTCAAGAGACGGTCGCAGCACAATACGTGTTGAGTTCAATTTGGATAGCGACCTTGAGGCTGCTGCCAATGATGTGCGTGATAAAACCTCACGTGCGGTACGTAATCTACCTCCTGACGCTGAACCACCGGTGGTAAGCAAGTCGGATGCAGATGCCTCGCCTATTATGGGAGTACGGGTTTTTAGTAAGCTACGCAACTTGCGTGAAATGACAGAAATGGCAAGTAACGTATTTAAAGAAAACTTTCAAACTATCCCGGGAGTAAGCGAAGTTAGAATATGGGGTAGTAAAAGATATTCTATCCGGTTATGGATGGATCCTGATAAACTTGCTGCTTACCGCGTAACTCCGCTCGATGTATTTGACGCTGTAGGCGCTCAAAACCTTGAATTGCCGTCGGGCAGAATCGAGGGTAGCGCCACTGAACTTTCAGTAAGAACCTTGGGAAGACTCAACTCTCCCGAAGAGTATAATGACCTGATCATAAAAGAAGATGAGAACGGCGTTACGCGGTTCAGGGATATTGGCCGAGCAGAGTTCTTTCCCGAAAACGAGCGGACCATCCTAAAAAATAATGGGGTTCCAATGGTCATCGTTGTACTCACACCACAACCTGGCACCAACAATCTGGAGATCTCAGAGGAGTTTTATAAACGCTTAGGGAATATCAGAAAGAATCTGCCCGCAGATATCGAAACCCAAATATCCTTTGATAACACAGAATACATCTCGGAATCTATCGCCGAAGTGGAACAAACCATATACATCGCGTTTGGACTGGTTGCCTTGATCATCTTTGCTTTTTTAAGGGACTGGCGTACAACGTTCATTCCGATAATTACCGTACCCATCAGCTTAATAGGTTCTTTCTTCTTGATGTACGCCTTTGGGTTCTCCATTAATGTATTGACCCTTTTGGGCATTGTATTGGCTATTGGTCTGGTGGTGGATGACGCCATTGTAGTGCTGGAAAACATCTACACGAAAATTGAAGGCGGGCAAGAGCCACATGAGGCGGGAAAAAGAGGAGCCAAAGAAATATTCTTTGCGGTCATCAGTACAACCGTAGCATTAACCTCAGTGTTTTTCCCTATCGTATTTCTGGAAGGCCTAACGGGTAGATTGTTTAGAGAGTTTGGTGTTACCGTAGCGGGGGCCGTTATCATTTCAAGTTTCGTGGCGCTTACACTTACACCCATGCTAAGTTCAAGCATGTTGAAAAAGCGCAAAAAGAAGCAATGGATTTACGAAGTGACTGAACCTTTCTTCATTTGGCTAAATGAAACTTATGCCAAGATGCTCGCTGGTTTTATGAAAGTGCGGTGGATGGCCTTTGCCATAATAGCGGTTTCAGCTGCAGCTATTTATATATTAAACAGTAACATTCAACAGGAGCTTGCCCCCGTGGAAGATCGTGGCAATTTCAGGATTTATGCCACTGGCCCCGAGGGCGCCACCTTTGAGTATATGGATTTTTACATGGATCAGATTAATCAATTGGTAAAAGAAACTGTTCCTGAAAACGAGTCTATTTTAACCATAACTTCTCCTGGCTTCGGCGCCTCCTCAAGTGTGAATTCCGGTTTTGCCGTGGTCAATCTGGTGGACGCCTCGGAAAGGTCCAGATCCCAAAAGAAAATTGTAGAAGACATAAAGCCGCGCGTAAGCAGAAACACAAGAGCCAGGGCGTTTGTATCAGAACCTCAAACCATTGGAAACAGACGAGGCGGACTACCCGTACAATATGTACTACAGGCGCCAAACCTGGACAAACTTCAATCTGTGATCCCTGACTTTTTAGCAGCTGCTAATAATATGGGTGTTTTTGATTTTGTTAATGTAGACCTAAAGTTCAACAAGCCTGAAATAAGTATAGAAATAGATCGTGATAAAGCACGTGATCTAGGTGTATCCGTAAGGAATGTAGCTCAAACCTTACAACTTTCCTTAAGTGGTCAGCGTTTCGGTTATTTTATCAAAGATGGTAAGCAATACCAGATCATAGGCCAGGTGGAGCGAGAAGACCGCGACGATCCTTTGGATCTCAAAAGCATCTACGTGCAAAATGATGACGATCAGTTGGTACAAATGGACAATCTGGTAAGACTCAGCGAACGCACTACTCCACCACAACTTTATCGTTACAATCGTTTTGCTTCAGCCACCGTATCTGCCAGCCTTAAACCAGGATACAGTTTGGGCGATGGTATTGACACGATGGATAAGGTAGCTAAAGAGGTACTTGATGGATCGTTTAGCACGGCATTAGCCGGCACCTCGCTAGAGTTCAAACAAAGTTCTGGTAACTTATACTTCGCCTTTGCCTTTGCGCTCGTTTTAATCTACTTGGTGCTGGCCGCGCAATTTGAAAGCTTTAGAGATCCTTTGATCATTATGTTTACGGTGCCGCTGGCGCTGGCGGGTACGCTGTTATCCTTGTATGTATTTGGGGAAACCTTAAATATTTTCAGTCAAATAGGCATAATCATGCTCATTGGGCTAGTCACGAAAAACGGTATTCTTATTGTAGAGTTCGCTAATCAGCGCAAAGCGCAAGGCTTAAATGTTAACGAAGCCATTGTAGACGCGGCCAAGTCACGATTCAGACCTATATTAATGACCTCACTTTCTACCATTCTTGGCATCCTACCCATTGCATTAGCCCTGGGTGCAGGAGCTGAAAGCCGGGTAAGCATGGGTATTGCAGTAATTGGTGGTATGCTGTTCGCCACAATTTTAACCTTATTTGTAATCCCTGCTGTCTACACTGTCATTACCAGCGCTCAGAAAAGGATGGCAAGAATATGAGACAACTACTAACCGTAGCGTTCTTGTCGAGTTTCTTCATGCTGAACGCCCAAGAGCAACTGACATTGGAAAATGCGATCTCAATTACCTTAGAGAACAATTATGGAATAAAGATAGCTCGCAATGAGCTGGAGGTGGCTGAAAATAATACTACGCTAGGCAATGCCGGCTTCTTGCCTCAAATAAATACCAGCTTTAACCGGTCCTACGGAATACAAGATATAGAACAGGTCAGAAATTCAGGTGAAAGTGAAGAAATATCAGGAGCCAACACCAATAACTTGGGTTACGGTGTACAGTTGGATTGGACAATTTTTGATGGGCTCAGAATGTTTGTGGCGAGAGATCAACTGGAAGAGTTAAACCTTCAAGGTATGGACAATTTACAGACACGAACCGAACTTACGATTTTCCAATTGAGATCCAATTATTTTCAGACTGCTGCAGAAGAAGAAAGGCTCAAATTGCTTGAAAGCAATGTTACACTCTCAGAGGAAAGACTGAACATTGCAAAAGATAAATATGAGTTAGGTAAGGCATCCAAACTGGAATACTTACAAGCCCAAGTAGATCTTAATTCAGATAAATCTGCTTTACTTCAACAGTCTGAGCTTTTAGCACAAGGAAAGTTCAACTTATTGGAAATAATGGGAGTGGACAGTGATTCAGCCAACTTTAACCTAAAATACCAATTATCGTTTCAAACGGATATCACACTTACATCATTATTAATCGTTGTAGAAAATGAAAATCCTGAGTTGAGCGCCCTGAAAAGGCAGCAACTAATAAATCATCAGAATGAGAAAATTGTCCAGAGTGAAATGCTGCCTCAAATAGGCGTTTTCGGTAGTTTTAATCACTCCAGATCAGAAAGTCCGGGTAATTTTTTCGTGGAAAGAACAACAGATAATGTAACCTATGGACTTAGCGCCAGTTGGAGGGTTTTTGACGGATTTAACCTTCAGCGTAGAAAGCAGAATGCGAAAATTGAGTCTGAAAGCGCTCAGTTGAGGTACGAGCAGCGCCTTTTGGAGATTAAAACGGACATTAAAAACCTATTCATAAACTATCAAAACAATCTTAATTTGCTACAGTTGGAAACAGAAAACCTGGAAGTTGCAAAGGAGAATAATGAAATAGCAAAAGACCGATACGAAATTGGCTTATCAAACTCAGTTGAACTACGAGAAGCTCAGATCAATCTGATTAATGCCGAGCTAAGGGCCCAGAATGCAGCCTTCGCTGCTAAGCAAGCAGAATTAGAACTGTTATTTCTAGCCGGAAGGTCAGTACCTGATTAATGACTGACCCCTGTTCTACTGCTAATATGAAGTTTTTACATCAAGCACTTAAATGATCCTTGTTAAAACGAGGGTGATCCGTAAATTGTCCTCGTTAGAAACGAGGACATCTGAGGAGTGCGCTTGTAAAGCACGAAAATGCAGGTATTTATTTAGTCCTACCGTGGTACGTATATAACGTACGGAACCTATAGTATGATCAATTATATGTTTGTGACACCATCCTTCAATCAATATTTTTTAAAGGCAGCTTACATAAGCCGCATTGCAAATGCTATGATTCGCGATTGACAGATTCATCAGTCCTCGTTAAAAACAAGGACTAGGAACTACCTTTGTTATATGTTTCTGAACGAGGATGCCCCAGCTGTGCGTTTGTAACGCACGGAAATACAAGTATTTATATAACCTGCACTTTTACCATTCCATCAACCCCGGCATAGTCTCGTGCACTACTGTACAGATAATGCTCTGGCTCTTCCACAATACCGGCCTTTACCGGGTTTTCATGCACATAATCAACCTTACCCATCATATCAATATTGGTCAGATCAATAGCGTGATTACTATCTTTCCAAACTTTATAGTACTTGGCGCGCCCGGTTCTACGGGCCTCATAGGAAAACTTATCCAAAAGCCATTCTCTTCGACTTTCAGGTATTTCCTTGATAGCCGCTGTGATCTGCTTTGACGTATATTTCTTAAAATCCCTTAAAAAGCCTGACATCCCTAGCACTGTATCAATGCGTCCGACCAAATGGACATGATTAGACATGATCACCCAGGCATTCAGCTCGAGTCCCTTACTTTTAACACAATAATTCAAGGAATCAACTATTATATCCCTATATTCTCTTCTGCTAAAAAGGTCTACCCAATAAACTACTGTAAGAGTAATGAAGTAATATCCATTTTGGTTTTGAATTATGTATCGATCTCCTGACATGATTAGATGTTTATTGTGGATACAGACATTTATGCAAAATCGGAAGTATTTCTATCACTTTTAAATGAAGAAGAAAATAGTCGCATTGCAAATGCTCAGATTGTCTGCCGGTTTCTACAATAGTCCTCGTTGCAAACGAGGACTATAAATGGCAAAACGCTCAATTTGCTGCTAAAATCGCTGAGATCGAATTAAAATATCTAGCAGGCCTTAGCCTGAAATAGGCTAAGAAAGCATCTACTCGGATTGACTCGTCCTCGTTTCTAACGAGGATGTCCAAAAAGTGCGTTTGTAACGCACTAAGCCAAGCATTACTCGGACCTAATCGTATCTACTGGATTCACCAGAGACGCTTTTAACGTATGAAAGCTAATCGTAAAGAAGGCTATAACCAGAGAAATCAGGCCACCGAAAAGGAATATGTCTATGCCCAGATCTATCCTATAAGCAAAATCCTTAAGCCAATCGCTCATTAACCAGTAGGTAATAGGTATAGATAAAACAACGCCCAACAGCAGTTGCCATGAAAAACTACTCACTAATAACTTAAATATGGAGGCCTCAGAGGCTCCAATGACCTTACGAATACCAATCTCTTTCTGCTTACCGTTGATTACCAAAACCGTTAGGCCAAGAAGACCTAAACTGGCAATTATAATGGAAAGAACCGTAGCCACGCTCAACAACCGGTTCATACGTTTTTCATTCGCATATTGAGCTTTCATATTCTCTTCTACGAAACTGAAATTAAGCTCTTCTTCGGGAAAAGTAGTCTCCCACTCTTTAGTCAGAATTTCTCTAACATCTGAAAGTTGGTTCCCAGAATATTTAAATACCAGCTTTGGAATGGGCGAATCCTGAAAATTAAAATCGGAAACCCCATCCACGATGGGTTGCACATTTTGCGTGATTATAAGTGGCTCAATTGCACTGTGTAGAGATGCATAATTGAAATTCTCGGTAACACCAATGATGATATGATCCCCAAAATCATTTCCTGGCAGTCTACTCCCAATAGGCTCATTCAAGCCAAAGAGTTCTACGGCTGACTGGTTCAGAATAATAGATTGCCTTTTGTCCAGCTCACTTTCAGGATCGAAATTTTTACCCTTCTTAAGTTCAATCCCAAAGGTGTTCAGGTAGTGCGCATCAACCGCAAGTACTCGGAAAGCCCTGTAGGTCTCGGTATTATCGGAATAAGAAAGTTTCGCCCAACCAGGATTTCCAAAAACATGACTACCCATACTCAAATCGGATATCTCGGGGTATATGTTTAATTTTTCCTTGAGTAGTTCACCCTTTTCCATGGCAGTGCTTATGGCATCAGCCAAGCTTCGAGCGGCCGGGTCCCTGTAAAGAGGTACAGAAACCGTGGCGTTGTATTCGACCCCCATGTCTTTGTTTTGCATGTAATTCAATTGTTTGCGCATGATCAAGGTGGAGCTGATCAAAAAAACCGTAATCAGAAATTGAAACACCACCATTCCCTTTCTAATGTACTGTTTACTTCTTGCACCTCCACTCCCTCTGAAGATGTCCGTAGCTTTTTGCCTGGATAAAAGGATCGCTGGATAGATACCGGAGGTAAGTCCAACAATTAAGATCAAGGCCAGGTACAATCCGAGATGCCATACCTGAAAATCAATCCGGACATCTGCCCCGGTAAGCTCATTAAAGATGGGCAGAGATAGATAAGTTAGTCCAATACCCATTCCAAATGCCACTACTATGATGAGCAGGCTTTCGCTTAAGTATTGATTTATTAGCGATTTACGTTGAGCGCCCATTACTTTTCTAACCCCAACCTCTTTGGTCCGCTTAAGTGATTGACCAACAGACAGCGTGGCATAATTGATACAGGCGGTGACGAGCACCAAAATGCTGATGACTCCCAATATCGCCACGTAACTGGGGTTACCAACAGGCGCCCCACCAACGGGAATATCCGGGTTAAGGTGAATGTCGGTCAAAGGTTGAAATCCTACGTTGTATTCTCCTTCATTTACTTGATCTCCGATTAACCCCATTATCACGTCATCGATAGCCGCTTCAACGCTGGATATACTACTGTTTTCGCCAACCAGGACGTAGGTCTCTATTCTGTTTTGAAACCAGTGATTCAGTGCCCTTGCATCATATAACTCTTCGTTATTCTCATTGCTAATAGCCATGTCAAACTGTACACTAGACTCCTTCGGAATATCTTCAAAAACAGCCGTTACGGTAAAATACATTATCTCCCCCTGCATTTCTATCGGAAGAACTTTGCCAATCGCCAAGTCTTCACCAAAATACTTTCGCGCATACGATTTGGAGAGTACCAAGTCCCTTTTACCCTGCAAAGGATCAGCCATATTTCCTTCAATCAGGCCAAAATCGAATACCATAAAGATTTCAGGACTTACGACACTAATATTTTCATTGATCCTGTCGGAGCCGGTTCCCACCAAGTAATTGTCGCCATCAACTTGAATTGCCGTTTCAAACTCGCCAAAGTTGTCCTCCAAGAAACGCTCAAAAAGTAGCGGTGTATGCGAACTGAAGAATATTTTTTCTTCACTGTACACTTCTTTCAACCACACGCGATAAATGCGGCCCTTCTTACTATTGAACTGATCATAACTCAGTTCCTGCTTGACGTAAAAGCCCGTAAGAAAAAAGCACATTATACCAATAGCCAGGCCAGTCAGGTTCAAGCCGGTGTAAAACTTGTTGTTTTTGAGCACACGCAGTGCGATTTTTAGATTACTTTTTGTCATTACAAATGTTGTTTTTTTGAGTTTTGAATTTCGTTTGATGGCAGAGTACCTAAATGAGCGTAGCACCAGCCACAAATAATAAAGCCTCGCTTTACGCGGTTTTCCCTGATCTACCTGGTGATAAAAGACCTCATACAGATCACCTTGTAAATCTTCAAGCAAGTCTGGATTGCAATACCACTCCAAAAAGCGATCTGCCCATTTTGGTGGTTGAAGGTTCATGTGAGACCGGAAAATATGAGTTTAGGTAATTTATTATACAGGGCAGTCCTTGCTTCCATGGTTTCGTCTAATACACGTCTGCCTGACTGAGATAATGTAAAAAACTTCTTTCTTCGACCTCCTCTTTCTTTTGTAGCTCCACCCATAGTCGAAGTGATGAAACCTTTAGCCTCAAGTCTTCTTAACACCGAATGAATAGCCGTGATATCAAGTACTCTTTGTGTATACTCCTTAATCACTTCTAATATAGTGACCGCATACGCTTCCTCATATAATGATCCGACTGAAAGCAACACTAGCTCTTCGAGCTCCCCTATCGTAGTTCTTTTCATATGGTTATAATTTGTTGTACAAAAATACAAAAAATTATTAGTTGTATTTTTGTACAACAAATTATATCTGGGAACCCCTTCCTTCGCTTAACAACTACAGGGTTCAATCAGTCAAAATTTATTGAGAGAAAATGGTAGAATGAGTTCATATTACACCCTTTAATTCTTAGCTTTTGAAGGACTTTTTATAGGAGATCGGAAATATGTTGTTCAAAAAATACCCTACTCAAAAGCATTTTGATGAAATGTTCGATAACGAGCATAATTGTAGACCCTCATATTCAGGATTTAAGAAAGGATTGGAAAAATTCTCTGACAAGAAGTTACTGCAACTCCAATACAGTACGGATAAGGCCCAGAAATCGATGGGTATGACGTTCAATGTTTATCATGATAGCGAAGGGATCGAGAAAATTCTACACCTCGATTTAGTACCAAGAATTATCAGTAATAGCGAGTGGCACATTATTGAACAAGGGCTTCAACAACGAATTGAGGCCATCAATTTGTTTATCAACGACATATACCATGATCAAAAGGTGCTGAAGGACAAGATTGTTCCAGCAGAGATGATCCTGTCAAGCAGCGATTTTCTGGAGCCATGCATTGGCCTTGATCCTCCCAAAGGGATCTGGTGCCATATTACGGGTAGCGATATCGTAAGAGACGACAATGGTCAATTCTATATATTAGAAGACAACCTACGATGCCCTTCAGGTGTCTCATATCTCCTGGAAAACCGGGAGATCATAAAACAAGCCTTTCCCAAGCTTTTTGCCAGTCTCGGAGTAAGGCCCGTGGCAGAATACCCTAGTATGTTATTAAACATGTTGCAATACATGTCTCCTGGCGAAAACTCTACCGTAGCCGTTCTAACCCCTGGAATTTATAATTCCGCTTATTTCGAACATTCCTACTTAGCCCAACAAATGGGTACTGAGCTAGTCACTGGACAAGATCTAATTGTTGATAATAAGAAAGTATACATGCAAACCACCAAAGGTTTGGAGCGAGTGGATAGCATTTACAGAAGGATCGACGATAAGTTTCTGGATCCGTTAGCCTTCAATCCGGAATCAATGCTGGGTGTACCCGGCCTTTTCGAGGCCTATAAAGCGGGTAACTTAGCTTTAGCCAACGCACCGGGTACTGGAGTAGCTGACGATAAGGCCGTATATGCTTACATCCCTCGAATAATTAAATATTACCTGGACCAGGATCCTATTATTGAGAACGTACCTACGTACATCTGTTCGGAGAAAGATGATTTAACCTATGTGCTCGAAAATATTGCTGACCTCGTTGTTAAAGAAACCAATGCCGCCGGAGGCTACGGCATGTTAATTGGACCCAAAGCCACCAAGGCAGAACACGAGAAGTTTAAAAAATTAGTGAAAGATAATCCGCGGAATTACATTGCTCAGCCGACATTGTCTTTATCTACGGTGCCTACTCTTACTGATGAAGGTTTTGCTCCTCGTCATGTAGATCTTAGACCTTATGTGCTATATGGCGAAACCATTGAAGTGGTTCCGGGAGCGTTAACACGGGTGGCCTTGGTAAAAGATTCGCTAGTGGTGAATTCATCACAAGGTGGTGGAAGTAAAGACACCTGGGTATTATTCGATTAAATTTAAATGCTTGAAGTCAATGTTAAGTAGAGTAGCCGACTCTTTATTTTGGTTAGGAAGATACACTGAACGTGCCGAAAACTATGCCCGTTTTATAGATGTAAACTTCAATCTTTCGCTGGATTTACCCCCCGGTATTAAGGAACAGTGGGAACCCCTGGTTAGCGCCACAGGAGATAAGAACCATTTTAATGAATTATTTAATACTAATTATTCTCGTGAGAACGCCATTTTCTTTTTGGCTTTTGACAGGCGGAATTCTAATGCAATCATCTCCACCGTGAGGTATGCACGCGAGAATGCTCGAATCGTAAGGGAAAATATTCCAAGAGAGACCTGGGAAGTGTTAAATGATCTGTATTACTATGTTGAAGAAGCTTGCAAGAAGAAAATATGGAAGAAGGAAGATCCAAAAGATTGCTTCAAAAAAATAAAGAGTCAACTTCAGCTTCTAAATGGTATTGCCATTGATAATGTACCTCGTACCCAGGGATGGCACTTCAGCAAGCTGGGACAATACCTGGAGCGGGCAGATAAAACCTCTCGAATTTTGGATGTAAAATATCATTTTCTGCTACCATCAGTAGATGACGTGGGCTCACCTCTCGATTTTCTCCATTGGATTGCACTGTTGAAGTCGGTCAGCGGCTTTAATGCCTACAGAAGAATGTACGGTAAAATTCAACCTTCCTCAATTGTCAATTATCTAGTACTCAATCGCTACTTCCCTCGATCTATTTTGTTTTGCCTGATCAATGTAGAGAGTTGTCTTCATGAAATATCAGGCTCAGGTCCGGGCTATTCTAATCAAGCTGAAAAAGCTATCGGCAACCTTAGAGCGGACATTGAGTTTGCTGATGTCAACGACATTTTTGAAATTGGATTACATGAATATCTTGATGAGCTACAACAAAGATTAAACAGTATCTCGGACTATATTTATGACCAATATTTCAAAATTCAATCTAACTTCACACAGGAATTTTAAAAACAAGGATGACATACTGTTTAGGCATTTTAAGTAAAGAAGGTATAGCCGGATTAGCCGATACACGAATCACCTCAGGAAGTGAAACTACCACGGCCAAGAAGATATATACAGTACAACGCTCAAAACATAGCTATTTCATTATGACCTCCGGGTTAAGATCAGTTCGTGATAAGGCCATTACCTATTTCAGCGAAGTTATTGAGGATCAGGACAAGGAGTTTAACAAGCTGTATAAAGC
>ERZ1740059.605-NODE-605-length-18650-cov-9.193708_pt1 | contig 18650 bp, 9 predicted proteins | sample MGYA00581744_ERZ1740059 | MGnify/ENA primary metagenome ERZ1740059 (study PRJEB43018, sample SAMN04849738) | marine metagenome | isolation source: floating plastic debris | place: Pacific Ocean | collected 2008-08-28 | study: EMG produced TPA metagenomics assembly... | reverse complement strand
CATAACACCGCCATTCGTAAAAAGGTCATGCTGCAGCCGGGGGATATTCCCCACCTGACCAATTTCTCTCAAGCGACGTTTGCCCCTGGTCAGGTGGCGACAGCCCATGCCCATGCAGATATGTATGAGGTGTTCTTTGTGTCGGCGGGCACCGGTACCATGGCCGTTAATGGAACAGCTCAGGCCCTTTCTCCAGGGGTATGTATTCTTGTGGAGCCCGGCGATATCCACGAAGTTGTCAACACGGGCAAAGCGCCATTGGTGCTCACCTATTTTGGGGTGGTGTAGATGCCCTTTGATGTGCCGCCACCGCCATTAAATAATCCGATTTATCTAAACCACCGCCGCTGGATGTTGCGGGCCTTAGAACTGGCAGAAAAGGCCGGGGAAGCCGGGGAAGTCCCGGTGGGGGCCGTGCTGGTAGGGGCCGATAATGAGGTAATTGCTGAAGCGTCTAACTGCCGCGAGCGTGACCACGATCCCACGGCCCATGCAGAAATTTTGGTCCTCCGCCAGGCCGGGCAACATTTACAGAACTGGCATCTCAATCACTGTTGTCTATACGTCACGTTAGAACCCTGTCCCATGTGTGCTGGTGCAATTGTCAATGCCCGGCTGGGTTTACTAGTGTATGGCACCGATGATCCAAAAACTGGGGCAATCCGTTCTGTGTTGAATGTGCCAGATGGACCAGCGTCTAACCATCGATTAGCCGTACAGGGGGGAATTCTCGCATCTTCCTGCCAGCAGCAGTTACAAAACTGGTTTCGTCAGAGACGGCAGTGAAAGTGTCCCCTACTAGGCTGTGGCAAACCTGAACAAAGGTTTATGGTATGTATACGAATGCGGAGCTTGAGTATCGTTGAGCACATGGCTCATAAATGGGCGGCGGGCTCATTCATAAGCAGTGGCTAGCGAAATCTAAATTCCGATTTGGGTGTGTTCTTCATTTTCCTGAGCATCGCTAATGGCCTTTAGTCCACAATTTTTGCTTCACAGGCAGCCGACACCAGACGCAGCCCATGCGCCTGGTCAGTCGAAGCTATCTCCTTGGCTGGCGCCGCTAGTGTACAAAATTGGTGAAGATCTGCTATTGCCAAATTTCTTTAAAGCAATTCGTATTACCGGTCAGGAGAATATTCCCACCAGCGGTCCTGTTGTGTTTGCCCCCACCCATCGCTCCCGGTGGGATGCGCTGCTGGTAGGACTGGTGGGCCATCGGACTACGGGCCGCTACCTGCGCTTTATGGTTACGGCTGATGAGGTCTACGGTTTGCAAGGCTGGGCCATTAGACGACTGGGGGGGTTTCCGGTGGATGTGAGACGACCTGCGATCGCAACCCTACGCCACGGAATGCAGCTGCTCCGAAACCAGGAAACACTGGTGATTTTTCCTGAGGGGGATATTTTTCGCCAAAAGCAGATACAGCGTCTCAAACCCGGTCTGGCTCGATTGGCTTTGCAGGCCGAACAGTCCACACCAAACCTGGGGGTTAAGGTGCTACCCCTCTATTTTGACTACGATAGCCCTCGACCCAGCCTAGGAAGCCGTGTCGAGGTGCGAATTGGCCAACCCCTCGACGTTAACCATTACCTCACCTCTGGTTCGGCCAAGCAGCAGGCCATGCGGCTAACTGCAGACCTCAAGCAATCGTTAGAATCCCTGGCCAATATCGAACGGCCCTTAGAACTGGTCGCCTAAGACAGGGGTGGTCTGAGAAAGCCAGGTAGTGTTTGCCCAGATCCCCTTAGACTTCGTCAGGATCAATGCCCAATGCTTTGAGTTTGGCCGCCAGCCGCTCTGCTCGTGCCTTTTCCTGGGGGGCTCGTACCTGCTCTTGTTGAATTTTTTCCTCTGGTGTGGGCAGTCGATTACCCGTCTGGTCATACCAGTAGAGCCATTCCCGCTCGCGCCCCAAATATAGGCCACGATCTCGCCCCAGCCCTAAACCGACCTCAGGTAGCCAAACCGGATTTCCATCTAATAGCTGATAGTTACCATTGACTAATTTATAAATCTCTAGCGGTTCTCGATGGCGACGGGAGCGACGGGTGGGCACATAGATGGCATAGTAAAGCACACCTAACTCCGCATAGCTTTTTTTCTTGCGTTCATACTCACCCCCGTAGGTTTTAGACACAACTTCTAACGCCAGAATGGGGGGAATATTTTCCTCTTCCCATAACACGTAGCTCAGGCGCCCCTCTTCACCAATAAATCGTTCAACACCCAGACTCAGAAAGCCATCTGGCACAATTGGTGGCTGCTCCGGAGCAAAATATATCGCCATATCCACCCCAAAAAACCAGTTCAGTTTATTGGGCCAAACCATTGCCAGAATCGCCTCTAGCAAATTGGGAATCAGATTCTGTAACTCATTGTCCACAGGGGTATCGTCCGAGTCGGGTAGCTCAGCAGAAGATGGCAGGCACTGTTTTGGGTCGTACTGTAAAACCATGATCATGGATTGGGCTGGGGCTATTCTAGCGGTTATCCCTAAGCGTCACAGGCAGACTCAATGATTTGTTGCTGTGTGGTTACTAATTCGGCTGAGGGGGTTTCCACGGCAAACAAGGCTTGGATGGCGTCTAGACGTAACCCCTGCTCTACAAAGTACTCGGCTCGTTGAATGGCGTCCCAGACCTCTGGTGGTGCGTCCGTATTTTTTGTCGTCGCCATGGCCAAATCTTGGCTTATTAGCTGACGCTCAGCTTCAGACAATAGGCGAAAGTCAGGAAATTTTGTCGGGCTGTCGGCATCGGCATCTAGATACACATCTAAACGATAGACCTGCTCAGACCGTAAGGGCTCACCATCGTAGACAACGTGGGTGGCGGCAGCGGTGGGGCTGTATTCCCAAAAAACAACATTGGTGGCTTCTTCGCGCAGGGCCAGCTTTTCGATACTGCCAGGTTTGAAGACAATCACAGGGTGTTCATGCCAAATAGCTGGCGTTCCCACCCCAGCTGTTGCCGGAGCAACCACGCAGAGATCGCCACGGGAGATTAGGGGTGGGTCATCGTCGTCATCGTCAAAAATGCGTCTAAAAATGTTGTTTAGCTGTGATGTCGGCTGGGCTTCAGCCGTGGGTAGGGTGAGAACCCCCAGGGCCGCTAAGAACAAACATAATAATTTGGTGTAAATAAATAGGCTTTTCATGGTTGTTTCCTTAGTATTTTCGGCATTGCTGATCCTCGGGATGATTTTATCTGCAAGATACTGTCAAATAGCATGTCTAACCGATCGGTTCATCCTCTAAATCAGCAATGGCATATTTTCTAGTTCTAGATATTTTCTAGATAACAATCCGTTGGCTGATCTACTGGCGTTTAGGGCTAGTACGCTGGACTCCTGGCATGTGGTAAAGCCAAACCGTAGCCGTTGGCAATAGCCATGGCCACAGAAGAGATAGGGTAATGTGCGCCTGGAGACCCACAAGACCATAGGTGGCACTAAATAGAATAACGCCCAGCAGACGCTGCCGGAGTGACAGGTTGTATCGCTTGGCAGCGATAACAGACCCTGCTCCGAGCAAAGAAAATAGCCCCACTAACCACAGGGTGGGCACTAAAAGAACCCGATGATCTCGCATAAAGTGATGCACCGCATAGGCGTGGGTTTCGGTACCTGTAAATCGAATCGGTGGGTAGAAAGACTGTTCGGGGTGCTGCTGACGATGCCAGTAAACAACAGCAGGGGGGACGTTTGTATAGTCTTGGGTGTCACCCAGGCCAGCGCCGCTGTAGCCCCCGGCACCAATGAGGATTACCTGGTTTTTCCAATCGGCGGGCAGGTCCGGTTGATTGGCCAGGTCTGTTGTCAATAGGTCTGAAGAGGACAGGGGATAGTAAACCTGATGGAGCGGAATGGAAAAATCTAAAATGGGCTGGAACCAGCGCTGGTTAAAGAAACGCGATAGATAGGAGAGACGTAGCTCAGCGAGCGTATTAAGTGGAAGATTATCTCCTTGGGTATCAATGCTATTAAGAAGCTGTGGTTTGAGACGGGTTTCACTGGCTGTGGAGGGGACAATGGCACCGCCGCCCAGCCGTGCGAGGGCTAATAAATAGGCAAAGGGACAGCGGTTCTGGCAGTGGTCATAGGGTGGTTTTAGATAGTTCCAGGGGGCGTTGGCCAGCCCTTGCATACTCCAGTTGAAATCGGTCACCCCAGGACGGGGACCAATTTCTTCTCCGCGACTGACAATAGAACCCAGCACAAGCCAGCTGCCCCGATTAGCGGCATTTTCTAAGGACTGTCTCAACCTGGGCTGGTTGTCATCCTGACGTCGATCAAAGAGATAATCGATGCCAATGACGGGATTTTCGACGGTTGAGAGACTATCGACCAGACTGGCAATGTAGCTCCAATCCATTTGATAGGGGCTAAAGTCGTCAATGTCAGAGACGGCTTTGTCATCAATTTGAACCAACACCACCGGGGGGGAATCGGTGGCGGGAATTTGCCGGGTAATTTGGCGGTAGACAGACTGGCTGTAAAGCCGCTGAGACAGCAGCCAGTCGCGGAGGGAGGGGGTGATGGAAAGAAGTGCGATCGCACCCAGTAACAGCCCCTGCTTCACACTGGGCAACCAAGGATTTAGCCACGCCTTCCACCCCACGGGCTGTAGTTGAAACAGCTCGGCCCCACGGTGGCTAAACAGAGACGGCACCAGGTGGGCCGACGGATACGTGAGCGTGCTTTCTGAGCGCAGGGACTGACTTGCCTTTTGCAGGGCCCTGTGGACATCGTCAAACTGCACCAGCCGCCGTAAAAACTGGGTCAAAAATGCCTGGGCCACTTGGTTGTGGACCGGTTCTCGCATCACCACTACCTGGTTTAACCCCAGGTCTACCAGGGTGTCGGCAATGTCTAACCCTTTGCAGGAGTTAAACAGGGCAAACTGCAATCCATGTTGCTGGGCCTGCTGTAAATAGGGCCCCAGCTCTCGCATGGAAAGATTGGCATTGGGGGCAATGGCAATCTCTCCACCAACGCTATCAGCTTCGTTGCTGTGGCCAAAGAAGAACAGCATGTCCCAGCCGTCAGGGTCACTGATTTTGTGACAGATAGATTGGGCCAGTTCCGTCACATTTACATGGGGTCGCCAGCCTATCTGGTGGATATCGGCCAGGGTGCTCAAGGTGTCGATGGCTTGTAAATCACCGGATAGATCGAGACCGGTCTCGTCACCAATAATCACCAATACTCGAGTCCTACGTCGCTGCTTTTTGGGCGGTGTGGCGGCGGTGCGAATGTTGGCCGGCAGGCGAGCAATGCAAATGGTCTGATGTTGATGAAACTCAGCGCTGACCTCCCAACTCTCCCAGGGGAGTCGGGCCAAATAGATAGGGGTGCAGGTGATAAACAGGGTAATCGCTTCAGGATTAGCCGGGTCTAGGGTAGCGGCCTTACCCAACTGGCGACGAATTGGAAACAGCGGTTCGCTACGCAGCCAGCGATGAAACTCTGAGAGTAGTTTGGCCTCTGCCTGTACCAGCTGACTATGCCAATCGGTGCGCGCCGGGGAGATTTGCCCAGTAACGCCAGCTCGACCCCGCATCAGGTGGTCATCACCACCGCCAAATGCAGACTGGTAATACCCCAGATAGGCCCGCTGCCATCGCTGGTGGAGCACCGTCAGCAGGTCTGGGTAGGGCAGCTGGGCCATCAGCCGTTGTCCCTGGCCCCAAGCCAGCTCAAAGAAGCACGTTTGGCCTATTTGGTTAACGGTTAGGCGATAGGTTGGGGCCATTGCGTTTGGAGCTGACTAAACCGCTGTATTTCTATAAATCGGGTAGCTATTCATTGAGCGTGAATAACTGCCCAATTTACAGAAATATGATGATTTGACACAGTCCATGAATCAATTTTCAGTATTTTCACTGTCTAGATAATAATGAACGTACCCAGACTTCGGGTTGAAAATTTAATAGCATCGGTCAAATGCACGGAAAAATACCTGAATCCCCCAGGCGAATAAGTTGCACCGTTGGCTAAATCCTCGGTGCTGGTTCTGTCTTTGATTGCCTTGCTTGCTTGTAGACACTTTTGCTTGAAGACTCCTTTGCTTGTAGATGTGATGTATGCCCCCGTCTATCTCCAATGTTTATTAATGAGTGTGGCGCTGTGGCTAGTGCCCGCTACCGCCATGGCTCAGACATTAGAGCCCCTGCCCCCTGAGCCTGTCACTCCGTTACCGACTCCCCAGCCTCTACCGGCTCCCGAAGAGTTGCTGCCCCAGCGGGCGGTACCGCCGGGACTGCCCGCTGAGGGGATTGATACGCCGGGCACTTTTGTGGTGAGTTCATTTCGAGTGGTGGGCAGCAGCGTATTTAGCGAGGCCGAGCTGGCGGCGGCAACGGCTGATTTTGTTGGCCGCCCAATTACGTTTTCTGAGCTGTTTGAGGCCAGGGCTGCCGTTACCCAGCTCTATGGGGATGCGGGCTATATTTCGTCCGGGGCGTTTATCCCAGCCGAGCAGCTGATTGATGATGGCGTGGTGACGATTCGGGTGGTTGAAGGGGGGCTAGAAGATATTCAAATTACCGGGCTCAACCATTTAGACCCTGGCTATATTAGTTCTCGCATTGAGGTAAGCAACGATGCGCCGCTCAATGTAAGCCAGCTGGTGGAATCGTTGCAGCTGTTGCAAGTGAATCCGCTGATTGAAAGTTTGTCGGCAGAGCTGGCATCCGGCACCCAAACCGGGGGCAGCATTCTCAACCTAGAGGTCAAGGAAGCTCCCACGGTATCGGGCAGGGTCACGCTGGACAATGCTCGTTCCACCACGGTGTGGAGTTTTCAACGCCGGGCGACGGTCTCTATTATCAACCTGTTTGGGAAGGGGGATAGCTTTCTGGTGAGCTATGGCAACACCGATGGCAGCGATACGTGGGATTTGGACTACACCATACCCTTGGGGCCCCACAATACATCCTTGGCCATTGACTATAGCGTCACTGACAGTCGCATCATTGAGGATGCCTTTGATGCCCTAGATATTAGGTCGGACTCGACTAATTTGGCCTTTACCCTACGGCAGCCGGTGATTGAAACCCCTACCGAAGAGTTAGCCCTGGCGTTGGAGTTGGATTACAGACGGTCTGAGAGTACGTTCCAATTTGGCGATACTCGACTGCCGTTACTGACTAGCGGCAGTGACGATGGGGTGACGCGCATTGCGGCTATTCGGTTTAGTCAGGAATGGACCCAGCGGGAGGCGCGGGAGGTGCTGGCGTTGCGATCGCAACTAAGCCTCGGCACCGACTGGTTTGACGCCACCCGTAACTCGGGCGACCGCCCCGACGGTCAGTTTCTGAGCTGGCAGGGGCAGGCCCAGTGGGTCAAAGTCTTGGATCGCAACAGTCTCTTTCTAGCTAAACTCACGGGGCAGCTGTCGGATGGGCCGCTGCTGTCGTTAGAGCAGTTTCGCCTGGGGGGACAGGGAAGTGTGCGGGGCTACCGACAGGACCAGGCCACCACGGACAATGGTGTGTTTGCCTCGGTGGAAATGCGGCTGCCGTTGTTTGAGGTGCCTAGCCTCGATAGCACGGTGCAGATTGCTCCGTTTGTTGACTATGGTCTGGGTTGGAATAACGGCGGACGGGCCGATCCGGACCCGAATCATCTGCTGAGTATCGGGACCGGGCTGCTGTGGCAAACGAGCGATCGCGTCACCGCCCGTCTGGATTTTGGTATTCCTCTAATTGACCCTGGGGACGAGGGCAATTCCCTGCAAGAAGCCGGCATTCTCTTTAGCATCACGGGTCGTCTTTTCTGACAGGTGCCATCAGCACCGTTAGCAAAGACTTGCCCAGAAGACATCTAACTTTTCTCGGCCCAGCCCCGTAAATTTACTGAAACTTTATCCGACGACCAAATCAGGAAATGTTAGTATTCTGCCTAAATTATCTGTATAAGCAATACGTCCAGATCCTTGACGGCTCAGGTCTTAAGCCAAGTTTTATCGAGTTCTGTAGGTCTAACACGGCTGGGAGGTTTTGCGTGGGAAATGTGCGATCGCAACAGAAGTTTGCTACAGGGCTAGCGGGAACCGCCATGGCGGGCGGACTGCTGCTGTCAGGGGCTGCCATGGCTCAGATTGTCCCCGATGCCACCCTTGGTAATGAAGCCAGCACCGTTACCACCGATAGTCCCATTCGCGGTGCCAACGGTGACCTAATCGAAGGTGGGGCTCTGCGCGGAGACGATCTCTTCCACAGTTTTGAAGACTTTAATGTCAACGATCTCCAGCGAGTATATTTTGCCAACCCGGCAGCGATTGACTCTATTTTTAGCCGCGTAACCGGCAACAATATTTCCGAGATTCTAGGCACCCTTGGGGTTGATGGCGATGCCGATTTGTATTTCCTCAATCCCAACGGTGTTGTCTTTGGAGAAAACGCCCAGCTAGATATTGCCGGGTCGCTGTTTGTCAGCACCGCCGATGGATTTGACTGGGGAGAGGGCTTAGTTTATAGCGCCACCGACCCCAATGCACCGCCGTTGCTGGCCGTATCCCTCACACCGGGGCTACAGCTCAGCGCCACCCAGCGGGCTATTGAGAATAGCGGCAGTCTCTCGGTTGGAGAAGACCTAACCCTGGTCAGCGGAGAGTTAACCCTAACAGGCGAATTGCTAGCGGGAGAAACCCTGTCCCTATTAGCCACAGATACGCTTGAGATCCGCGATAGTCAAACCCAACCCTTTATTGCGTCCGCCGGCAACAGTTTGTTAGTTGAGGGCAATAATCTGATCGATATTTTTGCCCTCAGCCATCCAGACAGTGGTCTGTTCTCCGGGGCAGATATGGTACTCCGCTCAGATAATACCGTCATCGGCGATGCCCATTACTTTTCTGGGGGTTCATTTCGCATTGAACAGCTAGACGGCAGCGCTGGCGACCTAACCAGCCCCAACGACCCAGTCATTTTAGCTGTTGGGGATGTGGGTATCGGTGACTATCAAGACGGGGCTTCGTTACATGTGTTGGCCGGGGGAAGCATCATCCTTGGTAATGTGGTGATCAACCAGACGGGCTCAGTTGACGACACCATTGGCCCCAACAGTTCCAACCCGCTTTTTCAAGCCCTGTCGACGGTTACATTGAGCGATGGCAGTACGGCTGTGATTGATGGCGCTACTCGACCAACGCTAGATGTACGCGCCGGTGTAGATTGGAGTCAGTTTCCTGGTTTTCCCGGCGGGTCCCTGGAAACGCCCCCCGGTTCTGTGGGTCCTATCTTTAACCCCACACCTAACGGCAGCCTGATCTTAATTGGTAACGTAGATGCCAGACGAGAGAATGCGGCTGCTTTTGAAAACAGCAATATTTTTATCACCAATCAGTTTAATCGCAATGCCGCCCTCCCCACGGATTCGGTGACCAGCAGTGTCTCCATCGGCAACATCAACGCGTCCACAGGTCAGGAGCAGACAACTGAAATTGTCCAGGCTGGAGATGTTGTTATTGATTCGTTTGGGAATGTCAGCACCCGCAACATCAGCACGTTTGTTGACGGCGATAGCGAAGGGATTGCTGGCAGCATTGTCATCCGCAGTGAGACTGGCTCCATCGACACAACAGCTGCCGGAGACCCGACAGAAGGAACCCTTATTAGCTCGACTGGGCGAGGGTTTTCTAATCTTATTGTTCTTCAGGCAGCGGGCGATATTGATTTAGGTAATATCGAAACCTTTACCAATGGCCCCTTCCAAACCGGCACCCTGATGGGTATCCCCATCGTGGATATTATTAACGACCCGAACAACACAGCTGTCATTCCCTCAGGGCTGTCGGGCAACATTGCCGTGGAAAGTGGTGCCACGGTCCGTCTAGGGGATGGCAACTCAATTAATACCCGTGGCATTGATGGCGTCGATGGCGGTAATGTCAGCATCCGCGGCAATGAAATTCTGTTGGACGACGGGCTAATTATTTCAGACACGTCGCCATTTCCCCTCAATGCCACTGACCCTGGCGCGCTTGGGATATCCCAGGCTGGCGACATCTCCCTAGAGACCCAATCCCTCACCCTAATCAATGGGGCAGAAGTGTTGACGCGGTCCTTTAACGGGGGTGCCGCTGGCAATGTTGAGGTGCGTCCCCTGGATCCTAGCCGCCCCTCTAACGTGCTAATTGATGGAGTGGTGGATATAGAAACAGACCTGGCAACAGGAGCCTATGTTGGGGGTGGTTTTTCTAGCGGACTCTTTTCAACAGCGGAAGAGACCTCCAGGGCGACTGAACGGGGTGAAGTTAGGGTAATAACAGATGCCTTGACCATTCGTAATGGTGGGGTCATTAGTGCGCGTACCCGTAGTGAAAATGGGGCTCCTGGCAGTAATGTATTTGTTAATGTGAATGATTTAAATCTGACTGGTGGAGGTCAGATTGTATCTGTTACGTTTGGCAGTGGCACCGCTGGCGATATTAATATTGCTGCTAATAATAGCGTTAATATCTCTGGTGTTGATGAGCTCTTTAACCAGCGTCAGACCGATATGTTCGTAGCTCAATATATCCGAGCTGCTGCCAATGGTGCGGGGATTGAAGAAGCGTATCTTGCGGCGTTAGACGCCATAGATTTTTCAATTGATCCGGTAACACTCAACAGTGGCATTTATGCCAATAACAGGGTGAATTTTGATACTCAAGAGGTTAATGGCCTCATTGTTGTACAACCTCGAACTGACGGAGCGGGTAAACCGGGAGCGGCAACCATTTCATCCCCCAGTATTACGGTGGCTGATACGGGGCAAATTTCAACCACGACCGCCCGCTCAGAAAGCAGTGGTGACATTAACTTGATCACTCAATCATTGGCCCTGAGAAATGGTGGTCGTGTTTTTGTGCAAACATTTGGCGAGGGAGCTGGCGGGAATATCAGTGTCAGACCGTTAGATGTGAATCAACCCTCTCAATTGTTGATTGATGGTGTCGCTCCCATTATTCCGGAGCAGCTCACCCTGGCTGGGGCTACATTTGTCAGACCCTATGGTGGATTCTCCAGTGGTTTAGTTGCCTCAACGGAAGATCAGGACGTTGTCTATTTAGAAGATCCCTTTGTCGCGATCGGTGATGATTTACTGTCGGAAATTGACAGTATTAACTCTACGACGGGAGCTGGTGGCAGTATCTTTATTGAAGACATTGATACGGTTGAAATTCTGAATGGAGGGGTATTAACATCTCGTTCCCGCAGCAGCGCCACAGGTGGCAATATTTCTATTCGTCGAGCTGACACGGTAAGTCTCCGGGGCGGTGGTCAAGCCATTGTCAGTGCGTTAGATTATCGGCGTGGAGAGTCAGGGAGTCTGACAATTGATGCGGCAACAGATATCGAAATCGAAGGGGAAGATCCGGACTTTTCGGCTCGTCGATTGGACTTCCAAAATGATTACCAGGCATTTCTTGAAGCATTGCTGGGCAACACTATTTTTCTGACTGGACAAACCCAGTTAAACGCTACGCTCCTGGCAGAGGAAAGAGCCCCTATCGCCGCCGCATTTAATGCAGACCCCATTCGGGCTAATAGTGGTCTGATTGCCCAAGCAGGCATTAACAGTACAAGTAGTGGTGACATTCAAGTAATAGCCGGTGGTTCCCTGAGGATAAGAGACACAGGACAAATTGCGTCAGATACATTTGGACTAGGGGCGGCTGGTGATATTGAGCTTAATGTTGCTGAGGCTGTTGAACTGTCAGACTTTAGCCTGATTTCAAGCCAGATTGCACGTCGAGGTGGCTCGGAATCGTTTTTGTTGCTCAATGGCAATGAAGCACAGCGGCCCGTTCCTCTAACTGAGCGCAACCGGATTAGCGTTAACGCCCGTACCCTATCGGTGGATTCAGGCAGCAGCATTGCCGCAGGAACCTTTGGCCGAGGGGATGTGGGCACCATTGAGCTTTCCACAATCGAGGATATCAATGTGGGAAGCAGCAGCAGTATTCGAGGCAGCGTCGAAACCGGAGGCATTGGCAACGGGGGCGATATTAACCTGGCCAGTCGGCGTCTAACCCTTACTGGCGGCGGTCAGATTCAGTCCGGGGTGTTTCGAGCTCAAGCGTTTAATGGAGAATTAATTCCGGGGGGGCAGGGTAACGGTGGCAGCATCAATGTGGATGTGGCTGACATCAGTATTGATGGGTTTAGTCCAGAAAGGACATTGAGCGGGCTCTTTGTCAGCACAGAACCAGGGGCGGTGGGGAATGCAGGCACCATTCGCATCGGTTCAGACGCTAGCCCAGCCGAGACCCTAAGGGTTACCAACAACGGCCTTATTAATGCGTCTACTAGCAACAGCAGCAATGCAGGCGGTGTGTCGATCAACGTCGATACTCTCAGGTTAGAAACCGGGGGGCTAGTGTCTGTCAATGGCACACCGCTGGGAACAGCCGATATTCCTGGAAACCCAGGAAATATCGACATTACTGCCGATAACGTGGGACTGTTCCAGGGAGGAAAAATTCAGGCAACCACCGCCTCTATTGAAAACAGCGGCAACATTAATCTGACCATTGATGGGGCTCTGGTTTTACAGGGCACCCAAACCGCTATCGATCCGTCGGGCACCTGCCCCACCTGCAACCTAATTTCTACCGAAGCCTTTGGTATCGGGGCCACAGGGGGCAATATTACCATTCTCACTAACTCAGTCAGTGGCAATCTCTTTCAGAATAGTGACATTGTTGCCAATGCTGAAGGTACGGGCGGTGCCGTTCAGCTTTTGGCCAACAATTCCCTGGGTCGATTTATCGGGTCGAGACCCCTAGGGGAGATATTTACCCTGCGGAGTGGGCGTTCGTTGGAGAGCGATCTGGATGCCAGCTCCACATTGACGGTCAATGACGGCACGGTGGAAACGGGCGAACAGCAGGATGTGCCAGAGGTGACTATTCCGGACATCATTGACCCCACTGATCTGGTGGATCAGCGCTGCGATCTCTTAGCCAGACAACAGAATAATGCCAGCGCATTTACGGTCACCGGGCGAGGAGGGCTGCCCTTAGCTCCGGACGAACAGCTAGATGGAAGTGGGCTGCTGGAGGATTTTGGACCGTTGGTGATACCCCAGAATGAAGCGGTAGAGCCTGCTGATAACGATGCATCTGCGCTCCCGTCAGTACCTGAGATTATTGCTGAACCCGAGGGTTGGGCAATAACTGAGGATGGTCAGCTGCTGCTTTATGGAAGTGCTGAAACGACTGAACCCCTGTTGAATGCCCACTGTGGGCATTCAACATCCTAGACTTTTCAGAGCGCTATCAGGACAGCCCTGATTTTTATCGTCCTCTGCCCCCCTGCTCTCTTTGTTCTCTGCGTCTTCTGTTCCATGTTTTCTAAACCTGTTCGGTTTTGTCTCACCCTTTGCCTGAGCGCCCTTATATGTGCCACGGCTATCCCCGTTCGGGCCAATCTGGCTACGGCAGATCTTATGCAACAGGGACAGACGGCCTATGGGCTGGGGCAGTATCAGACGGCAGCAGAGGTTTGGCAACGGGCGGTGCAGCAGGGGCTACCGCTGGAGCGGGCCAGTGGGCTGAGCAATTTGGGGCTGGCCTACCTACAGTTAGGCGATTATGCAGAAGCTACAGCCGTTATTGCTGAGGCGTTAGAGCAGCTAGAAAGAGAAGACGTGTCTCCTCAGCAGCAGCGAGTTCTGGCCCAGGTGTTGAGTACCCAAGGCAAACTTTATATGGCCCAAGGGAAGCTGAGTGAGGCGCTGACGGTGCTGAAACAAGCGGAGGTGGCCTATGGCGGGGATGGGGCTGGAGTGTTGCGATCGCAACTCAACCAGGCCCATATTCTCAGGGTTCAGGGCCACTATCGCCAAACCCTCAAACAGTTAGACGCCATTGCCACCGACCTGGATGCTCTTCCCAACTCAGCCCTCAAAGCGATAGGGCTGCGACAATTAGGTAATGCCCTCCTGCTCAATGGCGACTCCCAGCGGGCCAAGGACCGCTTAAACCAAAGCCTGGCCGTGGCTGACGCTATCAACTCGGCAGCGGACGCGACCGGGGCACTGTTAAGTCTGGGCAATGTGCAATATCAGCTGGGGGAGCCTGCCGCTGGCTACTACCAACAGGCCGCCGCCGCCGCCCCGACAGTTGCTCTGCGTCTCCAGGCCCAGGTCAATCTGATGGGCACCTGGGTCAAAGCAAACGACTTTCAGGCAGCTCAGGAGCTTTTACCCCCGGTTTACTCAGACCTGACGCACCTACCCCCAGGTCGCACTGCGGTGACCACCCGCTTAAACCTGGCCAACAGTCTGATCGAAGCGGGGGACAATCTGGAGATACCCCGACAGATAGCCCAGCTGCTGGCCGATGCATTACAACAGGCCCGTTCCCTCAATGATCAGCAGGGGGAGTCCTATGCCCTGGGGTATTTGGGCCACCTATACGAATCTCAACAACAGTGGAAAAATGCAGCCCAGGTAACCCAGCAGGCCCTCACCCTGGCCCAGTCTGGTGGTACCGAGGCGGCTACTTACCAGTGGCAGTGGCAGCTGGGGCGAATCCTTGATGCCCAGGGAGATACGGCTGGAGCAATTGACGCTTACACCAAGGCCTTGGAAAGTTTGCAAACGCTGCGGGTAGATTTAATCGCCGCCAGCCCAGAGGTGCGATTTTCATTCCGAGAGGAGGTGGAACCGGTTTATCGACAGCTGGTGGATCTGTTGCTTCGGGAGGAAACAGGCACGGCCAACGAAAAGGAAAACAATCTGCTCCAGGCTCGCAATGTAATTGAGTCGTTGCAGGTGGCGGAGCTGGTGAACTTTTTCCGGGCCGACTGTGTGACCACTCAACCTGTAGATATTGAACAGCTGGGCAGCAATGCCGCTGTGATTTATCCGATTGTGTTAGACGATCGGATAGAAGTGGTCTTTCGCTTACCGGGGCAGCCCTTGGCCCATCGGTCAACGGTGGTGGACAAAGCCACTGTAACCAATACGCTGGCGCAGCTACAGCGGTCGATTTCCTATCCTGGGGTGGAGTTGCGATCGCGCTCCCAAACCGCCCGGTTCGAAGTCATTGCCGAAAACCCAGTTAACAACTACCTCACCCCAGCCCAACAGCTCTACGACTGGCTCATTCGCCCCATCGAAACCGAGCTGGCCACCGCCGATGTGGACGTCCTGGTGTTTGTCCTAGACAGCGCCCTTCGCAACATTCCCATGTCGGTGCTCCATGATGGCAATCAATATCTGGTCGAACGTTATCCCGTCGCCCTTACCCCTGGACTGCAGCTAATCGATCCAGCGCCCCTAGCCAAACGAGATATTCGAGCCCTGGTGGCAGGGCTATCCGACCCAGTGGAAGGGTTTCCTGCCCTACCCAACGTGGCTACCGAAATTGAAGCCATTCAGGCACAGGTCCCCAGTGAGGTGCTCCTCAACCAATCCTTTGTCGAAACTAATTTCGCCAACAAACTTACCACCGGCAAAGGCACCGTAGTTCATCTAGCCACCCACGGAGAGTTTAGTTCCGAGCTAGAAGACACCTTTGTCCTCGCCTGGGATGGCCCCCTCAACGCCAATCAGCTCAGTGCCCTGCTCCAGTCCGGTGTACTTAGCCGAGACGAAACCGTGGAGCTGCTGATCCTCAGTGCCTGCGAAACCGCCGCTGGGGACGACCGTGCTGCCCTTGGGCTCGCTGGTGTGGCCATTCGCTCCGGGGCCAGAAGCACCCTGGCCAGTCTCTGGCTAGTGGACGACCGGGGCACATCGGAGCTCATGGGCAACGTATACAGCGATCTCACCTCCACCCGTTTGTCAAAGGCTGAAATTCTCCAACAAGCCCAGTTAAAACTATTAAAAAGTGACGAATACCAACACCCCTACTTTTGGGCTCCCTTTGTCCTGATCGGCAACTGGCTATAGCGCAATGAATACGCCATCCCTAAAACGTCGTCACTTTCTCCAATTTGCCGGGTCCACCTTGGCGGCTATGGGGTTGAGCCAACTTGACTTTTTTGCCCAAGCAAACCGCTACCGCCAGGCCCTCGGTCAACCTACTCCCCGCAAGCTAGCGATGCTGGTGGGCATCAATGACTATCCCTTTGCCTCCGGCAACCTGCGCGGTTGTCTCACCGATGTAGACCTCCAATATGAGCTGCTAGTCAATCGCTTTGGATTTAACCCCAAAGATATTGTTCGGGTCACTTCTAGAGGTGTTTTACCCCCCACCCGTGAGACTATTTTGCAGGTCTTTAAAGACCATCTGATTGACCAGGCCCAGCCGGGTGATATCGTTGTCTTTCACTACTCTGGCCATGGTTCACGGGTAGCCGACCGAGAGCCCCTCATCTCCCAAAAACCTCTGATCGGCACCCTGGTACCGATGGATGCCACCCAGGCTAGCAATGTGGTCAATCACATTACTAGCCGCACGCTGTTTTTGTTGATGGCAGCTATTCGCACCGAAAATCTCACCATGGTGTTAGACAGCTGTTACTCGGGTGGAGGCTTTCGAGGTAACACATTGGTGCGCGCGGCTCCTATCCGAGCTGATTTAGATGGCCAAGATCTTCTCGCCAGTGATGCTGACTATGCCTATCAGCAAGACCTAATGACACAGTTGGGGCTATCCTTTGACGAGTTTCAGCGTCGTCGAGGCCAGGGCATTGCCAAAGGCATAGCGCTGGGATCTGCCAGCCGAAATGAGCTGGCGTTAGATATGGCCTTTAATGGGTTTTATGCAGGTTCTTTTACCTATTTGCTAACGCGGTATCTATGGCAGCTGCCCAGCAGCACCCCAGCATCTATTGTGCAAGCCAATCTTGTGCGCAGTACGGCGGCGGCGGCCCGTCAGCAAGACCACGGTCAGGTGCCCCAATTTGAAGCAGCCCCTGGCACGGGCAATGATCGCAGACCGCTCTATTTTACTGGGCCGATCTCCTCCCCGGCTGAAGCGGTCATTACCCATGTCGCCAACGCCTCTGCCCAAGTAGAGTTTTGGCTAGGGGGCGTATCCCCCCAATATTTAGACACTCCCGGCGATAGGGCTGTATTTACAGTGTTAGAAAACAGCATGCCCGTGGGTGAAATCATCCAAACGTCGCGGGCTGGGCTCCTTGCTAGGGGGCAATCCACTGCAACCACTCCCCTAAGACCGGGTATGCTGCTCCGCGAGAAATTAGTCGGGCTGCCCCCTAATCCTGTGCTCAAAATAGGTGTTGATCGATCCTTGGATAGTGAAATTAATGCGACGGTTACGGCCCTCAACCAGGCCTTACTATCCCAGACAAATATCAGTCGAATCAACGCTCAAGCCGTCACCAACACAACGACAACGGCCTTTGATTTTTTAATTGGCCGCATGACCGATGCCAATAGGCAACAGCTACAACAAGAACTAGTTGGTGAGCTACCTCCCGTGGGCGCAATTGCCCTATTTCGACCGTCCAATTTAGAACCGGTGCCGGCTTCCCATGGCCAGGTCAATGAGTCCGCCACGGCGGCAGTTAATCGACTAAAACCCAGATTAAAAAGATTGTTAGCCGCCATTATTCTCAAGTCGTTAGCCTCCACCTCTTCTGACCTAGAGGTAAGCGGAGAGATTTTTGCGGTTAGTGGTAACGGGCCATCGTTGCCCATTGCAGCACGAGGCAGCCATGTAACCATATCCGCTCAGCCCTTTAGGGCCAACGAAGAATTGAAAATTCGGATGGAGAATCAAAACTTTCAACAGGCGTTGTTTCTAAGCTGTATTGCCATTAGCAGCACTGGGGAAATGACCGTTGTATATCCCGTCAACTGGGATGCTCCTGACGATGCCGCCCGGATTGATCCCAACGGTTCCTTAGAGATCCCTCGCCCTGAGGACCAGGTTCGGTTTCAAGTCAGCGGCGCTGGCTATGTGGAGCTGCTGACCCTGGTAAGCACCCAATCATTACGCAACGCGCTGCGAGGACTACAGACCATTGCCAGAAGCCGTGGCCAAAGTCGCGGATATTTATCCATAGATGCAGATGAGAGTTTAGAGGTGGTGAGTGAACTCCTAGGGGACATCAACAACATGTCTCGTGGTGGAGAAGCCAGGCTCTTTGCAGAAAGACTGACACAGGAAACTACAGCAGTGGACAACGGCACAATTGCTACATTTTCAACCGTGATCGAGGTGATTGAGTAAGAACAGCTTATACCCAGTCCAAATGCAATAAACCCAATTAAAAATAGACAATACTGTGGGGCATGCCCTAGTGGATGCCCTTCGAGACCGGGCACTGTCAGCCAGGATCTCAGATCAGCTAGCACTTACTTCAGCAGGTTTTGTCCCATGGCACAGTTTATTTAACTGCTGCACAACCGTAACCGTCCCTAGCGTTGATCTTGTGGAATCAACGAAGGAGGCTCTTTTCCAGTTCGTGCAGCCAAGCAGGCATGAGCGAGGAAATCAAGCATATCTCTGCCCTGAGCCTTGAGCGAGGCAGTGACGGTCAACAAGCGTGCAACAAACTGACTACCGCGTTGAGCTTGAGCACCAAAACTGGTTTTCCGCCAAATCACCGCTGGCCGCAAGGCTCTTTCAGCCGCATTATTGGTGGGTTCAACATTTCCGATGGCAACGAAGGTCCATAACGCAGCAGCAATTCCAAATTCCAAGATACAGACAGCAGAGGGTGTCAAAGAGCCCCTA
>ERZ1740059.604-NODE-604-length-18654-cov-9.697349_pt1 | contig 18654 bp, 19 predicted proteins | sample MGYA00581744_ERZ1740059 | MGnify/ENA primary metagenome ERZ1740059 (study PRJEB43018, sample SAMN04849738) | marine metagenome | isolation source: floating plastic debris | place: Pacific Ocean | collected 2008-08-28 | study: EMG produced TPA metagenomics assembly... | reverse complement strand
CAATCAAGCATAGTGTCACAGCACCCTACGAGGAAAATGTGCCGGTTGCGTAAGTTCTAAGAAAGTATCAACAGATATTTATCAATAGTGACTTTGAAAAAAAGGAAAAGTTAAATTTATACGCAATGGCGCAAGATGGATTCAAATTTGATCCTGTTGGAGGAGTCGCAATTTTTGATTATTCTATGGAAATTGGCTCCGGAGGTATTGAAGTTCATCTAGTTGGTTTGTGTTGGGAAATATATCAAAAATACTTCCCTCATCATATTGAAGCTTATAAAAATCAGTTTAAATCATGAGATTTGATTAGACTTATTTCCCATCATCTATTGGGGGATTTAATTTCCTATCTAATAATAAAAGTCTATTAAAAGTGATTATTAATCAAACTACTCCTAACTGCTCACTGCTAACTGCTCACTGCTCACTATAATCATGAAAGCCAAAATTGAAGACGACGTAGTATACATCAACCACAAAGATCTACCGGAGTATAAAAAAGGTGGTTCAGTGGTAAGAAATAGTTATTTTTGGGCATTGCGCTCAATTGCGGGTAAAGCTGGGCGTTATGGTGATTGGGAGTATGAAAGTGAAGTTTGGTTTGCTTTATCGAGGATGTTGATGTCTTTTACTGAGTCGGGATATTTAGGTATTAGAGAAACAATTTTGGAGTTTCCCCAGTCAACGGAGATTCCCCAGGTATTTAGAGATGTGGCGACTTGGGAGTAGTAAATAATGGAATTATGAGAAATTTTTGCAACAAACCTAGAGTAGCTTACCCAGTGCAGATATTGTCGCTTTTATCAGCGATCAATTATCAATGATCAATTATCAATTATCTTATATTTTTGGATATAAATAGGAATGGCCGCAACTGGCATATTTTCCTTGTAGGGGAGGCAAAAAGGGGTGTAGATTTTCTTCCCCCTTTATTGAGGCAAAAAGGGGTGTAGATTAACTTCGGGCTTTATTGCCGTGCCCTTGCTCGTACACTCACTAATATTGAACCTAATAATGAGGCAATCAGTGTACGGCACCATCCGAATCTTGTGACAATTGCGTAAGTCCCGATAAATAAAAAATACTAGACAGTTATTTTCAAATATTGTATTTGTTTCATTAAAAATAAACTCATATTTTTTTATTTAGATGAAACTTATTATATCAAATTTTTAAATTACTAATAAATATAAATAAGGTATATTTATATTGTTTTTTTTCCGTAATCTTCCCGAGCAAATCTGTAGTTACAGAGAGTTGAAATAAGAGTTTTTTTGTATGTAATCCCGAGCACAATAATCTGCATTATCTACAAAAATAGCGGAATTAATAAGGCTATGACTGACTATCATTTCAAAGATTAAAAATATTCAAGCAGAAGCCTTCTAGAATTTGTAATCAGCGTGTAATTCCAACTGCAAATATTTGTATTTATAGGCAAACAAAGATGAAAGCATTAAAGTTAGCTGCAAAATACTTGAATAGTGGTAAAGAACACTTAATGCGAGGAGACTATCAAGGAGGAAAAGCTGATTTTACTAAAGCCATAGAAATTAATCCCAATTATGCCGAAGCCTACTACAATCGGAGTATTGCTCGTCACAATTTAAAAGATTTTCAAGGAGCAAAAGCTGATTACAATCGAGCTATAGAAATAAATCCTAATGATGTGACAGCTTACTACAACCAGAGTAATACTAATGTTGTATTAAAAAGCTATCAAGTTCCAGTAGATGATTTAACTCAAGCCGTAGAAATTAATCCGTCGGATGCACTAACTTATAACAAGCGGGGTAATACTCGTGCATTTTCAGGGGATTATCAAGGAGCAATAGCTGATTACACTTCATCTATAGAAATTAATCCGAAAGATATCGAAGCTTACAATAATCGAGGTGTAATTCGTCATCGTTTAAAAGATTATCAAGGGGCAATAGCTGATTTCACTTCATCTATAGAAATTAATCCTAGCAATGCCGAAGCTTACTACAACCGGGGTAATGCTCGTTGTCAGTTGAAAGATTATCAAGGAGCAATAGCTGATTACAATTGGGCAATAGAAATTAATCCGTCGGATGCTCAAGCCTACAACAACCGGGGTAATGTTCGTATATTCTTAGAGGATTATCACAGAGCAATGGCTGATTTCACTTCATCTATCGAAATTAATCCTAATTACGCCCAAGCCTACAAAAACCGTGCTCTTGCTTATACATTGCTAGAAAAAGAACAATTAGCGATCGCAGATTTCCAGAAAGCTGCTGAATTGTTTGAAAAACAAGGTGAAACAGCCCAAGCACAAAAAGCACTTGATTTAATTGCAAAGATTAGAAATCTTTGAATATAGCTATTTTTGCGCTTATTAGAATACAAAACTGTGATTTTTTTCCGACTAGTAAAAGCCTCTCCTCTCGGGAGGGGAGAGGTTTGGAGTGGGGTTTTTTATGTATTAACCTAAACATGCCCTTCGCAAACTCACAAGGCATCACTCACAACCCTTAAACCAATAAAAACATCCCGTAAACTTGATTCACCTTTATAACGCAAGGCACTACGACAAAAGCGAGGAACATTAAACCAAGAGCCACCGCGCATGACTCGCACATTATCATCTCCATCCTCCTGCCAAGCTCTACCGTCACAGGGAGCATTATAGTAATTATCGTGCCAAGAATCTGCGCACCATTCCCACACGTTACCGTGCATATCGTACAATCCAAAAGCGTTGGGAGGAAAACTTCCCACAGGAGTTGTACCTTGACGATATTTACCTTTCGGTGCTAAAGCATAGGTATACTTGCCATCATGATTTACCAAATCTGAAGTTATGGTATCGCCGAAATAGAAAGGTGTAATTGTGTTACCGCGACAAGCATATTCCCATTCTGCTTCACTGGGTAAACGATATTCCTTTCCACTATATTTAGACAACCTAGCGCAAAATTCCACCGCTTCATGCCAAGATATTTGTTCTACCGGATGCGAATCACCTTTAAAATAAGCTGGTTCTGGATTTAATGAATGTTTAATTTGAGGTAATTTGGTTACTGTTAACCATTGTTCCTGAGTAATAGCAAATTTACCCATAAAAAATGGCTTGATAGTCACAAAATGTTGCGGATATTCGCTATCATAACCTCGATCCTCTGGGGTACCCATCATAAAAGTACCGCCGCTAAGATACACCATTTCCAGATTTATCCCATTACCCAACTCTTGCACAAAATATTCCCCTTGATGGCCTGTGCGATTGACAATGTTAGCGTATTTATCTACAGCGATGGTTTCAAATTGAAAGTTGTATAAGGGATATGCTTCATTTTGAGCCGAAAATTTGGAAAGAGTTAAAGGGGTAACATCATATAAAGTATCCTTCATATCTGAAAGCACATCGGCTGCCGATTGATACCTTTCCCGTACAAAATGCTGGAGTAACTTATTCAGAATTTGTGTGAGCTTATGACTAATAGTAATGCCATTATTTGCTAAATACTCTTGCCACAACCATTTTCCATTAATTGGGTCATAAATTGGATCGTAAATATTCCCATAATCATCAACATTTACCAAACAGCCAGTTAACAACCGCACGCAAGTAGCACCCAAAGCATATAAATCACTAGCAGCCCATGCATAACCCGCCATTTGCTCTACCGCTGCATAACCAAGAGTATAAATTCCCGTACCTTTTTGCGTTAAATTATTTTGCGTGACTTGTTTGGCACCACCAAAGTCAATCAAAACCAAATTACCATCACCAGTACGACGGATAATATTTTCGGGTTTAATATCGCGATGGATTACCTGACGTTGATGAATAAACTCCAAAACCGGGAGTAAATCTGTTAAAACTTGCCAAATTTGGGTTTCACTAAAAGCTTGTCGCTGTAACTCTTGATATAAATTCTCCCCATCAATAAATTCCTGTACCAAATACATACAGGCTCCTTGTTCAAAATAAGCAACCAGACGGGGAATTTGCGAATGATTTTCTCCCAACTCAAACAAACGCTTGGCTTCTTCACGAAAAAGTTGTGCTGCTTTTGCACGGGCTGTTGCTCCCTGGGATTCCCTGATAAATTGTTTGACAACACAGGCTGCGTCAAGTCTATCAACATCTTGTGCTTCGTAAGTTCTACCAAACCCACCGGTACCCAATAATCTTTTAACACGGTAACGGTTTCTTAATAAATCACCAAAATTATCGGAACCACAACCAACACAAAACCGATTACCATTTGAATTAAAGGGATTAGAACAGTTAGGATTCTGGCAGATTTTCATAGTTTAAGACTACCGCTTTCTAACTTACACAAAGTTAACTTAGTTTTCAGGATATTGGACAATAAATATTATTCCCTACAGTTACTCTTTGATTGCTGCCGGGATTAGAGACTATAAAAAATAAATCTTGTTCCTTATTTTTCGTTCAAATAATTTCCAATCAATAAATTACTTGAACACAAGAAACTCAGAATTAAGGTAATATTAGAAACCTTTAATCTCACAGATTTTGATGGGTAGATACAAATTTTACAGCGAACAGATGTGAGATTTTACGACTTTTTAGGTGTTAGAAAAGAGACTGGAAAATGTTTTACTAGTATCTGAATTTTTACGAGTATTTCCAGCATATCGAAAGGTTACTTCAAGCTCATATTTTTGTCAAGGGAGCGAATTGCTTCGCGTAAGTCAAAAGTCAAAAGTCAAAAGTCAGAAAAATAATGGATCTACTTGAGATCGAAATAGATTTTTTAAGTTAAATTATTCTATTTTTTTCTCTCTTATTAAAAACTATACAAGATAAGTGTATATAAATAACTATCTCAAAAAATCAATAAAATTATCTAATTATAGGATAATTGAGAAAATAGAAAAGTTCAAATGCAATCTTTCATAAATTATCAGACGAGATGCCATTTTTTATCCTATTTTTCAGCGTAATCCAGAATTAATTTTTGAATTTATAGGACCAAGAATTACCAGTGCAAAAAATTACCGATTTGAATCAGTAGAAGTAAAGGAACCAACTTTTAGGATTGATGGAGTATTTTTACCGCCATAAGATGCTTCTCCTGCCATAGTTATTTTTGCAGAAGTACAGTTTCAACCGGATGAATTGTTGTACCATCATTTTTTTGCAGAGTCTCTGCTTTATTTATACCGTAATGCTGATTTTTACGATGATTGGTACGGAGTAATTATTTTTCCCAGTCGTAATTTAGAACCGAAAAATACAACGATTCATCAACCACAGCTTGAAAGTTCCAAAGTAAGGCGAATTTACTTAGATGAATTAGATAATTTTACGGAGCAAAGCATAGGTGTTAGTTTAATGCAGTTAACCATCGCTTCAGAAAACCAAGTGGTAGAATCAGCGAAACGCCGGGGTTGAGAGGGTGAAGCAAGAACAAGTAGACATTCTTCCTCGCAATGACTTGTTAGATATAATAACCACAATAGCCGTTTATAAATTTTCCAACTTCAGCCGGAAAGAGGTGGAAGCAATGTTAGAAATTAAATTAGAAGAAACTAGAATTTATCGAGAAGCTAAAGAAGAAGGAAAAATAGAAGGTAAACAAGAAGCTAAATTAGACTTGTACCGGCGATGTTGAGGCGTGGTATGAGCCTTGAAGAGGTTTCTGAGTTATTGGGTTTGACTATCGAGCAAGTCACCCAAGCTACTAGAGAGAAATAAAACTCAGCAAGTTCTTTTTCTTCAGAACTTACGCAATTGCCACAATACTTATGTTGCAGCCGTACACTCTGCAGTCTTATTATTACGTTTAAAATTAGTCACTGCACAAGCATCCTAGGAGCGAAAGGTGGTTGCGTAAGTCCTAGGTCTATTTATTTCCGCCGTACTATACTAGCTTGAAGACCCTTATGAAGATTATATTTAGGGAGAATTCCATTCAAAACTAGGAGCACCACATGTTTCGTCACCATCATCGCTAATTCTGACACTCATCATATCTCTTGCGATAGGAACCATTTTATGCATACAGTCAATGGCATCGTTTAGAGCTTCCGGTGTACCATTAAATCCCTTCTCTAGCTGGATCAGCATCAATGAATACTCGCGATTGAAGTCGTCATTAAACTCGGTTAGTTTGGGGGACGACTTATAATCACTGCTCTTAGCATTTTGCTTGATTGGATACACTTCGTTGTAGTCAACGCCCAAAGGCTTACCCGATGGATAATCTTGAGGTTTATCTGTGCTGCTATAACACTTTTCGCAGTTTATCTCCATGAAGCGAAAGAAGTGGCCCAATTTTTCCGGAGGGTTAGAATCGTGTTCATTGTCTTCAGTTTCTATGAAAATCGATTCACTACTGCCTTCCCCTTGATTGATAACTATTTTCAGAGCTTCATCGGCACTCTCCTTATTAGTGATAACGATAGGCTTACCGCCACCCGAGTAATATTTTTCACCAATTTGCTTACTAGGATCGCCGCAAAATACAGCCTTTTCTCCAAACCGATCGCACATCTTATTTAACCTGTTGGTAAGATCGTTATAAAACTCACCAATGGTGACAGCAGGAATATCAATTTCTTCAAATGCTCCTAGAGCTAGAGAGATATTCTTGGGTTTTTCAATTTGCAAGAAAGTTTCAATTGCATCTAGCGAAAAAGCTGTTAAATTAACAGGAAAGTTTCGGTCTGTAAAATTCATCCTGAGAGGATAAGTCGGGATGTTTTTCTCGCCTAAACATACCTTACCACCGAGGCTAGAAATTAGATTTCCGACCAGTATCATATGCAGCATTTCTTCTATCATAACGCTACGGATAATCTCAGCAGCTTTATCATTTTTAGAGCTTCCCTTAATACTGAGCCAAGCTGTTAGATATGGCGGTATAGTTGAGAGTTCCAGTTCCATCGCCTTTTGTAAAAGCGGGAAGAGTTCTGATTTCTCTTCATTCAGTGATTTCTGTTCTTTCAGTATTGTCATTAATCTTTTAGTAACACCCAGCTAACTATCTAACACAAATTGTATGTAAAAAAGATTAATGTAACTTCAGTACTATTACTCGTATTTCACTTTCCGCACTTTATTGTGTATAGCAGCTACGTCCTAGTCATCATCGTAACGGGAGCATCCCAATGCAGGCAAAAATAAAATAAGTAAGATTATTCGCGAGAATCATCCCCAACCAAATCCAATATCCGATGCGCCATTTCCAATTTAGAACACATGGGAATCTCAACTTTTTTTCCTTGGCTATCTATATACACAGCCTTATTTGTATCGCTACCAAATCCACTACCAATTTCATCTATGGGGTTAGCAATAATTGCATCTAAATTCTTTCTTCGCAACTTCTCATAGGCTGGAGTCACAATATCCCCTGTTTGTGCGGCGAAACCAATTAATTTTTGATGCTGCTGTTTACAACTCGCCAATTCAGCAATAATATCTCCTACAGCCTTTAAAGGTAAACTTTCCGGAAGTGCCTTCTTCGGTAACTTCTCTGAACTATATTCCCTTGGCTTTACATCCGCCACAGCCGCCGACATGATAATAACATCTGCATTACTGCAATATTCCATCATCTGCGATCGCATTTCGGAGGCAGTATCTACAGTTATACCCCGCACCCCTAAAGGAAAATCCCAACTCGCTGCTCCGCGTACTAAAGTCACATCTGCACCGCGATGTAATGCTGCACGTGCCAGAGCTAAACCCATTTTACCAGTAGCTGGATTGCCAATAAACCGCACTGGATCTAAATATTCTCGCGTTCCCCCAGCACTAATTAATACCTGTTTCCCAACAAAATCTTGCTTTCCCCCAATTTGCAACAACGACTGTACGTAAGTCACAATTTCCTGGGCTTCCGCCATCCTTCCCGCACCAACTCTGTCGCAAGCTAACAACCCCGATGCCGTTTCTGTACCATGAAAACGACTAAAAGTCAAAACTTGTTGCCAATTTCGTTTTACTGTTTCCTGCTCCCACATGTCGGTATTCATCGCCGGTGCAAGTAGAATCGGACAAGTGGAAGCTAAAACAGTATTTAATAATAAATTGTCAGCTATTCCATAAGCTAACTTTGCCAAAGTATTCGCAGTTATTGGGGCGATTAACAAGATATCCGCCCATTCTCCTAACTCTATATGTAGGGGACGAGAGTTAGCTGGTTGCCAAAAATCCTCATCAGTATAAGCACGGTGACGAGAAAGGGTAGAGAAGGTTAAAGGCGTAATAAACTGTTGTGCACTATTGGTAAGAATTGTCCGTACTTCTACCCCCGATTTAAACAGAGTAGAAACAACTTCACAAACCTTATAAGCAGCGATACCGCCACAAACACCAATTAGCACCCGTTTAGACATTTATTAATTATCAATTATCAATTATCAATTATCAATCTCTCCCAGGGACGGTTTTACTTCCTGAAGCCATATTCAGTAAGCACTCCTATATCAAAAAAACTTGGTATAGGGCGGGTTTCGACTCGTGTTTTTTTGAGAGTATTTAGTTTCAATTGATAATTGTTCATTGATAATTGATAACTGTTTATGCTTCGTCGTAGGGTTCTAAATCCAAAAGATGGATGTAGGATTCTACCAATTCGGGACGTTGAAACGCAACTGCTCGCAGTAAATGCCAATCGTTCAAACCTTCAAAAGCATTACTGTAGTTATCTTGTTCCAAACGTGTCGCCAATTTATCCACGTCTTGTTCAGTCATGGTGGCGATATCGGTTTTAGAAATAGTCAAAGTCTTCATTATTTAGCCCCTCCCGTAAGTAGCAACACCATCCAGCATAGGTTTAATTGCGCTTAACGCAGCCACCTAATTTATATTACTCATTAGTAGACGTGAATTACGTGAATTTTCTTCCGGAAATCTACCGTACTTTGTAAAGCTTTTGTAACCTTTGTTAATTCAGGTTGCTGAGAATAAAAGTACGTGCGACATCCAGCATTTGAGAACTAATTTGATGTCCACCATCAAATTCATAATATTCCAAGGGAACTGCTCGTAATTCTAATACATTTCGTGTTTTTTGAGCAGCGCTTAGTGGTACAACTTCATCTTGTTTCCCATGCATAATTAACACTGGCGGGAGAAAATTTTGAAGAGGAGTTTCAAAATTTTGCATATCTGAATGTAAATACCCACTCATAGAAATTAAACCAGAACAGGGCAACTTTAATCCTACATCTAAAGTCATTGCTCCTCCTTGAGAAAAACCACTCAAAATTGTTTTATTTAAGGGTATACCGGTACTATTCTCTAAAGATTGCAAGCAATCGATTAGCAATTTCCTACTTTCTGCTAACCCTTCATACATATTATCCCTGCTCAGGTCGTACCATGCTCTACCGATGGGGGAATGAGGATGAGGAAAAGGTGCATTAGGGAATACAAAATGATATTCCGGTAACTGTAAAAAAGGTACTATTGATGCCACATCTTCTGCATTTGCACCCCAACCGTGTAAAACCACGATTAATCCTTTAGCGGCAGTTTCCCCGGAGCTTGGGGGTACCTCGATCGAATCCAAAGCGTTAGCCATCAGTCAATATAATTTGTAATTCGAGTAGATGCAAAAATCTGAAAATACTATGGTTTTTTTTTAAGGTCCCAGTTATGTAAATGTCAAAGTACTCATTACTTCATAAAAAATAATATAGGTTGCCTACAGTAGTCTATAGCAAAAAACAAGATAATTGATGCAAATTATGCAACCGGAAGAAAAGAAATTTAGCATCTCGCAATAATTTTTGGTATTTTTAAGTGCCTGGTTGGTTTTAAAATATTCTTTTCCCAGCTAATAAATTAAGATTCTAGGAAAGTTATAAATTATGGCGCGTCTAGCACTGCTGAGTGTATCTAATAAAACGGGTTTAGTTGAACTTGCTCGAAGTTTGCAAGAAGAGTTTAACTTCGAGTTTATCAGCAGTGGAGGCACCGCGAAAGTTTTACAAAATGCCGGATTAACTGTAACTAAAGTCGCCGATTATACGGGGTGTCCGGAAATTTTGGGTGGGCGAGTAAAGACTTTACATCCGCGAATTCATGGCGGTATTTTAGCTCGACGAGATAATTCTCAAGATGTGGCGGATTTACAAGATAATCAAATTCGTCCAATTGATTTGGTAGTTGTAAATCTCTATCCTTTTGCAGAAACTATCGCCAAAGCTGGAGTAACTTTACCCGAAGCCATCGAAAAAATTGATATCGGTGGACCGGCAATGTTAAGAGCATCAGCAAAAAACTTTGCTCATCTTACAGTATTATGCGACCCGGCACAGTATGGAGAATATTTACAGCAGTTGCGTCAAAATCACGGTGAAGCGTCTTTAGAATTTCGTCAACAGGCTGCTCTAAAAGGATTTTTGCACACTTCTGAATACGACCAAGCTATTTCATGTTATTTAAGCAATCAAATTTCTTCTCATAAAGAAGCTCCTCAACTATTCAGCCTTTCTGGAAAACAATTACAATCTTTACGTTACGGCGAAAATCCCCATCAAAGTGCTGCTTGGTATCAAACGGGAAATACTGCCACCGGATGGGCTGCTGCAACTAAGTTACAAGGAAAGGAACTGAGCTACAACAACTTAGTCGATTTAGAAGCCGCCAGACGCATCATCACAGAATTTACTGACACCCCCGCTGCCGCAGTCCTCAAACATACCAATCCCTGCGGTGTCGCTTTGGGAAATACTTTGGTAGAAGCTTATCAAAAAGCCTTTAATGCCGACTCAATTTCCGCTTTTGGGGGAATTGTCGCTTTAAATCAACCAATCGACGCTGCTACCGCTACTGAGTTAACTAAAACATTTTTAGAATGCGTGGTTGCACCGGGCTGTGAAGATGATGCAAAGGAAATTATCGCCGCTAAATCCAAACTGCGAGTATTAATACTGCCAGATTTACAAAGTGGAGCTAAAGAAACTATCAAAGTCATCGCAGGTGGTTTTCTCATGCAAGCAGCCGATGATTTTTTAGCCGATACCAGTCAATTGCAGATAGTTACCGATAAAAAACCCAACCAAAAAGAAATAGAAGAGTTGTTATTTGCCTGGAAAGTTTGCAAACACGTTAAATCAAATGCCATTGTTATTAGTGGCTCACGCACAACTTTGGGAGTAGGTGCGGGACAAATGAACCGAGTCGGTGCTGTAAAAATCGCTCTCTCTCAAGCGGTGGAAAAAGCCAAAGGCGGTTTTCTTGCTAGCGATGGATTCTTTCCTTTCGATGATTCAGTTAGAACCGCTGCGGAAGCGGGAATTACTGGAATTATTCAACCGGGGGGAAGCCTGCGAGACCAAGATTCAATCAAGGCTGCTAACGAACTGGGCTTAACAATGGTATTTACCGGCAATAGGCATTTTTTGCACTAGTATTGTACCACAAAAATTAGTTAATTTTAAAAAATGTTGTCTAAGATGCTTTTCATTTCATAAAACTAGTGCTAATCTATAGTTGTGTGTGTGAGGAGCAAAGTGAAAAGCGCTTGGGGTGGAAACACGGCAACACTCCCGAGCGCTTTTTGCTTTTTTAATTTATTCGAGATTAGTTGTTAGTGCTTAGTTATTGATTTTGCCTACGCGCGCTTCAAGCATACCTTGCGACTATTGATAATTGTCAGGGTTCAATTTTCAAACTGTCACCTACATACTTGTGCATAGAGGCATAGTAATGCTAATGTATATTTGTGTGTGAGGAGCAAGTGATAAGCAAAGAGCGCCTGGGGTGGAAACACGGCAACACTCCCAAGCGCTTTTTGTTTTTCCGATCGCCAGTAAACAGCGATCGGCTATAATTCATTAATATTGAATTTATAATTCTTAACGCATAACTCCTAAATCACAACTTTCTCTCCCCATAGCTTTAATCTTCATCCAAAGCCGGGAAAGCTTCCTCAATCAACCATAATTTTTCCTTATTCTCAATAAACCAGACGCGAGTTTCGGGAGTTAACTTTTTCCAAATTTCGTCTACAGGTGCATGAGGAGATGAATATTGAAACTCTTCACCGAGTAATTGAAGATTTTCGGCAATATTATCGGGAATACCAAAGTCTTTCCAATCAATTTCTGGTTCAACCCCAGTAACTCCTTTACCTGGATCAAAAACTAACTGTGCGGCTCTAACTAAGTCAGCAAAGTGTACTGGCTTTAATTTGTAGAGTTCCTCAATTCGCAGTGCTTCGCTATTATGTTGAGACATAGCCACTCTAAGCAGTGAATATTTACCGTTTTATCGGACTTACTGCCAGAGATTTACCCTAATCTAATACTTATATTTTAGCGTAGAACCGCAATATTGTATCGACTGATAGAATAACTCAGATTTTTGGGAATTCTAAATTTATATCTTGCTAGTTGCTCGTCAGTGGTGATTCTATGTTAGTTGCATTAATATTCATTATAATTGCAATTATTCTAACGTTATTAATAAATAAAAACCGCGATCGTCTTGGAAATAGCCATCGCTCTCATTCATCAGATAGAGGATGTAAAGCACTCCGCCATAAATTATTAACTCTTGTACACCGGGATGTGGCAGAAAGACTGATTCGTTTAGCAAAACGCCAGCATCCGGGAAAATCCGAACGCTGGTATTTAGAAAAGGTAATTTATGACTTACAACGGGGACGCTAAGAACGTAATTGGGCTATTATCGTTTTTGGATCCCAGTAAGCACGAGTAGTTTGAATTTTACCACCATCATTAATCTCAAAGATTGTAATACCTTCAAAATTTACAACCTTCTGTGTCTTGCTCACTCCTTGCATCGTCCATTTTAAAGCAGCCTCATTTCCGGCAATAAAAATATGTTCTTTTGTGGCTTCGAGTTTTGTAAATACAGCTTTTAACTGTCCGATAAATTCCTGAAATCCTTCATGAATCAAAGTAGGTGGCTCCCCTACAGGATCGTAACTTAAAGCATCTTTCGCAAAATTTTCTACCCAACCTTCAGCATTCATTGCTGATATATTTGCTAAGTAGGAGTTAACAATATCTTCAATTTCTTCTGGTGACATAACGTAGACTTGAGGTAAAAGGTAAGAGGTTAAGGGTATTTATGTAATTGTCAAAACTTGACGGGTACCCTAGATAAAGTTGATTTAATAAATAGTTAAGTGGGAACTAATTCGGCTCTAGTAAAACCTGTAAAACCTGATGCGTCATAATTACGAATACCCGATAGTAATAAATTAGGGTTGATCGGCCAATCTACCGCCATCGAAAAATCTTTTTCAGCTTCAATTGAGATCGGACAGTTAACATAAACACCTTCAGGAAAATACAATTTTAAATAATCATCAGTATCATTTTGGAGCAGATCGTAAGTAGTCAAAACTTGCGAAGATACTATCCAATTGGAATTAATTGTTTTAGCCTTTCCGAACCATGTGCCGCTAATTTGCTGCGGTGAAATCAGATTAGATTCTTCTTGCGAACCTTTTAAAACTTCCGAAATCACCATAATTTCTTGTAAATGACCGCTTTCATTGTAAATTACCACCGTACTGAGGCGTTTATCTTCATATCTAAAACCCGTTTCAAAACCAAAACGGGATTCTTCTACAAAGATGATTGAACCCCAAGAAAAGCTATTATCTAAAAATAAAGCTCTGGCTTCTGGTTTCTTGTATGGGGCAAAAGTTTTAGTTTCTTTTTTACCGTCAGCATAAATATAGTGATTTTGGTGATTAATTTCATTACCTTCTTGATTGAGGTGAAAACTTCTGATGCACTGAAAACTATCAATTACTTGTCTATCTGGTAAATATTTTGTCCAAACTCCGTACCAGTCACAATTGACATGATATTTGCAGAAATTATCCCAATTTTGTAACTGCGGTTGCATAACTCACCGTAAGTCTACTATGAACTTTTAAATTTTGGATTTTACGCTGTCAACCATTAATTAATCATTGTCAATCAAAACCGTAACCGCAGCTACAGCAATCAACATTTCGTCATTTTTATCCTGCAAAATTTCAATAGCTTTTCCTTCAACCATCATCCCCCCAGATTTGACGGTAAGACTTTTGCGACCAAAAGGCAATACGTCTAAAACCTCTTGGGAGCTTACTTGTTCGGGATAAGGTACGGCAACTTGAACTTCTACAATCATCTCATTCGCATCGCTCAAACCAGCAACTTCAAACACACCGATTAAAGCATTATTTGCGATCGCATTTCTAACCGCTCTCGCTGCGGCAACAGTTGGCTCTTGTCCATGCTGATCTATACCCATTCCCATTTCAATGATAAATCGCTTACGTGCCATAACTATCCCGTCTAATTTTGAATTTCACATTTGTACTGTAACGGTTTAAGTACCCGGACGGAAACTGTAAATTGGATATTTCAAAGCCTAAGCTCGGAGAGAGGTTTTAATCGGTTGCAAATAATGGCGTGCAATCAACTTTGAGCATAAAATTTCATTCCTCATTCCTTATAAATCAAAAGTAAAAGACCTTCACGTAAAAGTAATAGGAAGAATTTCTACTTTTACACGCAGGTCTTCAGCGTTTTTGCATTGGATATGGGTAATTAACGATACCATATTTTTGAAAAAATTATCAACTGTTAAAAATTGGTCGTCACGCGATAATCTGTGATTTTGTGGGCGATCGCGTCACCATTCAAATTCCTTCTTGAAATATCTCCCAATCCCACCATCATTCAAAGCATGCCTTTGGGAATTATTACCGATCGATAAATCGTGGTATTTCCCCCTTCGTCAGATAGCTTCATCAAAACAATTCTAAAATTACCACTCATCATCCCCCGATAATTCGTGCAATTAACTACACGTAGCAAGCATTGTAACTAATGCATCATGGGCTGATTGAAATATTTTTTCAGTATATAAACTGCTGCAAGAGTAGTAAAAATTGCTCCACAATACGTATATAAATAATTAGTTAAAGCTTTTCTAAAAGTATTTCCAATCGAAAAATACTTTCTGTTTTTTGTTTTTTGTTTTAAAAAATCTGTATTTCAGTAAGCGCATTTATCAGGATTTAAAATATATGTTTCTCTCCACACTTGTCACCGATCCAATTTTTTTCTTCAGATACATTTTAATTATTATAATTTCAATTAGCCTACATGAACTAGCTCATGGTTTTGCGGCTATAAGTCAAGGAGATGACACGCCAGAGATAACAGGACATATTACTTTAAATCCTGTAGTTCATATGGGAGTGGAATCAATAATTTTTCTATGTATAGCGGGGATATCTTGGGGGCAAATGCCTGTAAATCCCTATAAATTTCGTAATGGTAGAATGAGTGATATTTTAGTATCTGCAGCAGGACCTTTATCTAATTTAGCTTTAGGCTTTGTATTTATCTTATTGCTGTTACTTTACCACAATTCAGGATTGTTAAGTAACGAATTTCTCTATCTCGCCGCTAGAGTTAATTTAACTTTATTTCTATTCAATATGTTACCCATTCCTCCATTAGATGGTTTTAATATATTTAGTAATATTTTTCCTGGTTTAAAGCAGTTACAAGGTAGCCCAATCGGGATGTTTGGTTTAATCATTATATTTTTAATTCCCGGTTTCAGTGCAGGATTGTTAATGATTTCCGATTCAATAATTAGAACTTTCTTATTCTTAAGATTTGCGAGTTTTTAGGCGAATACAGAGCAATCGCTTATCTAGCAAATTTTTTTGAATAACATCCCAAATTTTTCAAAATATTTAATTTCTTTTGTTAGGACTTATACCAATTTTGTATGAGGCTGGGGCTAATAAAACAAAGCCTACCTAGCTCTCGCTAAATTAAGCGCATCTTTATACAGAAACGGTATTACCTATAACCACCTTTTTATAAGGGGATGCACTCTATTAAATTACTGAAAAGTAATATCAATGAAATTCAATCAAATAGTTGCAACTGCGGCAATAGTTGCTTTGGTAATAGTTACGAGTAATACCAAACCAACATCCATAACACATTTAGGTCAATCTACCAATTATGGCGGTAATTCATTCATCGAAAATAGAAAATAAATATTACAATTATCTCAATCAGATTTTGTTGATTTAGGATTTAACAATCAGAAATCTTCTTTATGCCAAATTAATCAACATTCAATATTTACCGATTGGGTAAATTTATTCGGAAGATTAATTATTATCGTCAGCTTTAGTTGTGTGGGAGTGATGGGTAATTCAGTCTTGATACAACGTTATGTAAAATTAATTTTTAAAGATGTACTTCCGGTTTTCGCGGTCGTATTTTTGTCACTTTCATTGCTGGGTATCGCCGTAATTTATTCATCTTCTTCAGCAGCTTTAACTACTTCTCTTAATTCTCAAACTAACTGTATTTTCAAGTAAAATTAAAATGGGATTTACCTATGGGAGCATCCCGATTTTGAACAAACATTGTACCCGACACCCTGTAAGGATGCGGCTACATAAACAAAACCCACTTTTCTTTGTAGGCTAAAAATTTTAATAGCCCACACATTGGTGGGCTTCGTAGTATTAGCCCCAGGCTTCTAGCCTAGGGGCTTTTTGCGTTTACCTATAGCCTCTCAGCGGGAGATTGGGGGGTTATAAATGATAATATACTCCCATTATGAATATTAACCGCCGAAAATTTCTCACAACCTTATCATTAGCAACTATCTCTACTCAAATACCATCATTTGCCGTCAGAGCGAACATATCTCCTAACAACATCATTAAGCCACCGCGTTTAAGATTAGGCGATACAGTCGGATTAATTAGCCCTGCTGGTATCATCGATTCCGAAGACGTTGAACAAGCAAAGCAAATATTTACTGAATTAGGTTTAAAAGTGAAGCTGGGTAGACATATTTTAGATAGATACGGTTACTTAGCTGGAAAAGATATAAACCGCGCCCGTGATGTTAACGCTATGTTTGCTGACAAGTCGGTAAAAGCGATAATTGCCATGCGTGGTGGATGGGGTGGAAATCGGATTTTACCATTACTTAACTATAATTCGATTCGCGCTAATCCTAAAATTATTATGGGATACAGCGATATTACATCTTTATTATTAGCAATTACTGCCCGTAGTGGACTGGTGACTTTTCACGGAGCAGTTGCGACTTCTACTTGGAATAATTTTACTTTAAAATATGTCAAAAGTATCTTATTCAATGCCCAGACAGTGACAATGAATAATACCTTTATTACCAAACTTCAACGCGAAATAATTACAGCAGGAAAAGCGGAAGGTAAATTGATTGGTGGTAATTTGTCAGTGATAAATTCAATGTTGGGTTCATCTTATCTACCTCCATGGAAGGGTAGTATTTTATTCATAGAAGATATTGGTGAAGATGTCTACCGCGTAGATAGAATGTTAACTCAATTAAAAAATGCCGGAATTTTAAATCAATTATCTGGTTTCGTGTTTGGACAATGTACTAGATGTAGCATTGGAGACGAACCTTCATTAACTTTAATGCAAGTATTACAAGAACATATTAGTCCCTTAAATATTCCTGCATGGTATGGTTCGATGATTGGCCATATAAGAGACAAATTTACACTTCCTATCGGTATAAAAGTAGAAATTGACGCAAATGCTGGAATAATAAAAATGTTAGAAGCGGCTGTTAGTTAATCGAAACTAAATATTTAATCTAAATACTGATATGAAATATTTCAAGTATCACGCAATAGGTAATGATTATATAGTTATTAATCCCCAAAATGTTTCTACCTCTCTAACTCCCGAACAAATTAAAAAGATTTGTCATAGAAACTTTGGTATTGGTTCCGATGGTATACTTTTTGGGCCATTAAAATCCGAAAAAGGACAATTTTCACTGCGAATTTTTAACCCCGATGGTAGCGAAGCAGAGAAAAGCGGAAACGGATTGAGAATTTTTTCTCGTTACTTATGGGATATGCAACTAGTTAAAGAAGAATCTTTTACCATTGAGACATTAGGAGGTTTAGTCAAATCGGTAGTTTTGGATAACGGTAAAACGGTTAGGGTAGAAATGGGGAAAGTTAGCTTTTATAGTAATGAAATCCCCGTGATAGGAGAATCTAGAGAAGTAATTTCCGAAAATATTACAGTTGACAATAAAGCCTTTACATTTTGTGCTGCGACTATTGGAAATCCTCACTGTGTAATCCCTTTACCTGAAATCAGCCCAGAGTTAGCAAAGCAATATGGTTATTTAATAGAAACTCATCCAATGTTCCCAAATCGCACCAACGTACAATTCATGAAAGTACTCTCGCGAGAAAACATTCAATTAGAAATTTGGGAAAGAGGCGCGGGTTACACCTTGGCATCCGGAAGTAGTAGCAGTGCAGCAGCAGCAGTTGCACGCCGTCTTAATTTATGTGATTCCTCAATTACCGTACATATGCCCGGTGGAGTTATTTTAATCGAAATTAGTGACGATTATTCAATTCAAATGACAGGCTCAGTCACTAAAGTCGCCGAAGGAATGATATCTAAAGAAATATTCCTTTAAGAATAATTAACATTCCTAAATATTCCCAATTCCCAATTCCCAATTCCCAATTCCCAAATCCCAAATCCCAAATCCCAAATACCAAAAACAAAAAACAAAATACAAAATACAAAAAACAAAAAACAAAAAAAAAAAAAAGGAAGGAGGAGGGAAGAGGGCGGGGGGAGGGGGGGGGGGGG
>ERZ1740059.602-NODE-602-length-18691-cov-10.062138_pt1 | contig 18691 bp, 19 predicted proteins | sample MGYA00581744_ERZ1740059 | MGnify/ENA primary metagenome ERZ1740059 (study PRJEB43018, sample SAMN04849738) | marine metagenome | isolation source: floating plastic debris | place: Pacific Ocean | collected 2008-08-28 | study: EMG produced TPA metagenomics... | reverse complement strand
ACTATACGACTTTTCACCAAAAATACTACATAAGTATGCTCAAAGTCTCGTTTTTTGCTGGGTTTTATATCTAATTACGAAAATTAATATTGATCGGGAATGGCCGCAATTGTCACAATATCCTGGTTGGTGCCGTACAATCACCGTCTTATTACCTTAAAAATCAGTCAGTGTACAAGCAACGGCACGGCAATAAAGCCCGAAGTTCATCTACACCCTTCGGGTATCTCCTAAGCCCTAAGTCCCTCCGGGACGACCTTCGGTACGGGCATACAACGCGTACGGAGACGCTCTGCGTACGCGTTGTGACTCGTCAGAGTAACAGCTGCTTCGAGTGGGGGAAACCACGCCACCCTTCGGGTATGCGCTTCGCGCACACTTCGTGAACAGCAGTCGCTCATGGGGGAGACCCCCAAGACCGCGCTGCTTCACTTGCTACAACCGAGGGGACCTCGGCAACGCAGTGGCTCCCCAAGACCGCGCGCGCTGCTTCACCACTTTTTGCCTCCCCTACAAGGAAAATATGCCAGTTGCGACCATTCCTAAAAGTAATAACTATTGAAGTATAAATTATATAGATTATTGTCTAAATTTAAGTTTTAGTTATAGTAGTCCGTTGTACTTACAGATATATTTTATCAAGTATATATTAGAGCATGCGAGTAAGTGGGTTATCAGGTGGAATTGACCAAGCATTAATTGAGATTTTTTGTTGAGCTAATACAAAAAATCTTAATTATCGTCATTTCTGTTACATGGCGAGATAAAAAAGACTGAATTCTAAGGATTGTTGAAAGCAATTTTGAGGAATTGACAATTAATTTTGAAATTATTTAGATGAAATATCTGATTGCAGTTTACCCAAACCGAATACAAGCTGAAGCAGCTTATACTGCTCTGGAAAAATCAGGTTTACCCACCGAACAAATTAGTATTTTGGGTAATGGTTACAAAAGTGCAGATGAATATGGACTAATTGATCCGAATGAGGAAGCGAAAAAGAATACGCAACGTCTTACTTACTGGCTAATTCCTTTCGGATTTGCTGCCGGTTATGCTTTCAATGTATTAACAAATATCGAAATAATTCCGAATGCTGATATAATTAACCATATTCTTGGAGGCTTTTTGGGAGCGGCTTCTGGGGTATTAGGTGCTTTTTTTGTTGGCGGTAGCGTCGGGCTTTCGGTTGGTAGTGGAGACGCTTTAATTTACCGCAATCGCTTAAATGCTGGGAAGTATTTAATTATATTTGAAGGTACGGAAGAATTAGTTAAAAAAGCAACTAGCATTCTTCGTTCTTTTGAACCTGAAAATATTCAGGGATATGTGGAAAACTAAGTGTTATAAACTTAAGCTGCTCTAATTAGAGATTTAAATTTATTCAAGTTTTAGTTATTAGCCTCTAAAAACTTTATTTAGAGGCTTAAGCCGCTTAGTATAAACTTTAATTTATGCAAATAGTCTGAACCTTGCTAAAACATTTTCTATAGTTTGTGGCAAAATTTTATTTAATTCCTTGCTATCTTTAAATTGCATTATTTGAGTTGCAGTTAAATCAAAAGGAAATTCACCTGTACAATCCTGACGCTGCATTTGTGCTAATAATATCTGTTCGGTACGTTTACTTTGAATAGCATAGCCGAGTTCAATACAGGTATTTGTACTAGGAACAAGCAAAGATTTTTCCTTCCCGCTATCCATACTCGCAACAGGTGTCGCATCCGCAATAAATAATAAACTCCTGCGAATTTTTCGCATCATGCTGCTTCCTAACCGCATCGGTGCATTTTTAGGGCGGATTGATTCTATTAACTTTAAAGGAAGACGCGTACGCAAATTTAATTTATCCAAAGTATCGAGCAATCCCTCCCGTAAAGCATCGCTAGCTTCGGGATATTCATTTTGATAACTTAAAAAAATCGTTGGCTCTAATTGGGCTAACAAAGTTTGCTTGATGAAATAAATTTCATGGCTAATTAAATCAATGTTGGCTATACAGTAGCCACCACTACCTTCAACGTAAAATTCTATATTGTCTCCTTCCAGATAGCGCCCAAACCAAGTTGATTTTTTTACTTCTTCGCTGTCTTCCAAAAAATCAGCTCTCAAAGCCGACTTTAACAGACTTTTTTTACTGATACGAATGTCTGGTGGACGTTTTTCTAGCTCTGGAATCGGCTCATACTTTTCGATATACCAGGCTCTCAGAGCAATAATCGACATAATTTAGAGGCTGTTTCTTTAACTGTCTCAAACATTCAACTCTTTGCACAAGCTTACACCAAAGTGTAATACTTCTAAGAATATCTACTACATTTATATCATCCGAATGCAATGTACATATCAGCATCCGATGTATTCCAGTTACTTAAACTTTCATGACGCTACACCATGAAGATGGTTGTAATGGCTTTAAAATTATGGTGTTGAACTTTGATTCATTATTTTTCCCTACTTGCTTATTATAGTACAATTATACTATAATAATAGTAGAGATGCAATGTCGAGAAAATAAGTTTGATGTACTCCTGGGGAGAGAGAGGGATTGATAATTGCTAATCTTCCGCTGACAAAATTTCCTTAGCTTGTAAGATATCCCGTTGATGATCTTCGGTGACGGTAGGATACTTCAATTTAAGTTCTTTTAACTTAGAACAGATAATATCAGCTACAGCCATGCGAGTAAACCATTTGTGGTCGGCAGGAATAATGTACCATGGTGCCCATTTGGTGCTAGTGTGACGGAAAGTATCTTCGTAAGCATGCATGTAATCATCCCAAAAACCACGTTCTCGTACGTCGCTTGCAGAGAATTTCCAATTTTTTTCCGGTAATTCTATACGCTTCATAAAGCGTTTTTTCTGTTCTTTTTTTGAGACGTTAAGGAAAAATTTAAGAATGATGATTCCATTATTCACCAAATATTTCTCAAAATTGTTGATCTCTTCAAAACGCTGCTCCCATGTATGATTTTCCTTAACATCTTTTGGTAGTTGTTGCTTTTCAAATAACTTAGGATGCACTCGTACCACCAAAACTTCTTCATAATAAGAGCGATTAAAAATACCAATTCTTCCTCTTTCTGGTAAAGACTTTGCACTCCGCCACAAATAGTCATGATCTAATTCTTCTGAGGAAGGTTGTTTAAAACTAAATACCTGACAACCTTGGGGATTTATACCAGACATAACGTGTTTAATCGTACTATCTTTACCGGCAGCATCCATTGCCTGGAAAATAATTAGCAGCGCATAAGTATTTTGAGCATAAAGAATATCTTGGTATTTAGCTAATCGTTCAATATCATTTTGCAGTTTTATTTTTGCATCACTCTTTTCTTCATAATCGGCCGTAAAAGCAGTATCATAATCTTTTTTCAGAGAAATCTTTGAACCAGGTTTAATAATAAAAGCATCATGATTCATAATCAATGACTTCCCTTATTTGCTTATACATCTCGCCAATTTTTTGAATTGGCTTATAGATTTATACAGTAATGAGTATTATTCCTCAATCGGCAATTAAGTAAAATAAAGCAACAAATCTTTGCAGATACTTATTATTTGTAGCATTTTTTATTATTAAGGTAATTGGATATGGGGCGTTGAATAATTAGATTAAAATTTTTAACTATTAACTCCTAACTCTCAACTCCTAACTCCTAAATACTTACTTCTTACTTCTTACTTCTTACTTCTTACTTTTACCAGTCGTCATCATCTGGTTCTGGTTTATTAATAGGGCGCATTGCTTCTCTACCTAAGAGAAACATTCCTGCAACACCCAAACAAACAAACCAAATATACTCACTCCAATATTCAGCAATTTGCTGATTTGGAGTCATTTCTGGATGCAACGTAGTTAAAAAAAGCGCTAAAACAATTATTGTTAATGAACTGAAACCGACAAAACTTAAACCAATGCGAATACGGAAAGGACGCAATTCCCAATCATTAATATTATTTAAGTCTATTTCCGCTAATTCTTCTAAGGAATCATCGGCAATATCAGAAGCTTCTTGCAAGTTTTCACTTAATTTTGATGGTAAAATAGGTACTAGTGCTGCAACAGTTGGACGACGCAGCAAAGCTTCAGTATTCCGCAATATTTTAAAAGGCTTGCGAGGAGATTCTGGCGTTTCTAATTCTAATTCTTCGGTAGTGTTTTCAACCGGAACTTCGCGCTCAAAATCCATATTTGCCCTCGTTGAAAAATTATAGCCTTTCCACTTCTACTTTTAGCTTATTTTACTAAAAGTTGTCGGGATGAATGTAATACAGGTTAGGGGATTTTGGATTTTAGATTTTGGATTTTAGATTTTAGATTATTGTTTACGAATCTATACAAAAAGGGAGCTTTTCGGCTCCCACTAAAGATATAGGTACAAAAACAGAATCTCAAAGATATCAGAAGCTAGCAATTAAGAAGAAATAGTCTGTTGTAAATCCTTGAGTCGTGCCATTACCTCTTGAGAATGAATAATTGGATTAACTTTGACAAAAGTTTCTCGTAAAATACCTTCTGGGTCGATTATAAAACTGTGACGCACGGAAATAAAGCTCATCCAAGAACCGTAAGCTCTACTTACCGCACCAGTCGTATCGGCTAACAAAGGAAATTTTAAACCTTCAGAATCGCAAAATTCGGCGTGAGAATCAATATCATCGGCGCTGACACCGATAATTTCTGTATTTTGTTCTAAGTATTTTGGCAAATCTTCTTGAAAACGGCGTGCTTCTATAGTGCAACCAGCAGTAAAATCCTTGGGATAAAAGTAAAGCACTAACCACTTCCCGCGATAGTCGGAAAGGGAAATTTCTCCATCCCCAGTGTTAGTAGGTAAAGTAAATTCTGGCGCGGGTTGATTGATAGAGGGAAGTTTACCACCCATTGCATTGGCAGCAGGAGTAAAATTCAACCATCCCAAGAATACAAAGCAACTGGCAAATAATATGTTTAAAAAATTGCGGCGGTTCATTTTTCCGTAGGTACGAAGGATTACTTTAAATAAGTTTACAATTACTCGTACAGGAGATGCATTTATATTTGATAATTTCTCGTTACAAGGCAAAACCTTGTAATGTATTTGAGGGAGGCTCCGCCTCCCCTAAAAGCTTAGAAGTAGATGGAGGCAGAGCCTCCCTTATATGCGTTCCCAGTCGGAGACTGGAAGTTAGTCAGGCTTCTGGTTGAGTATGAGTTTCTACAGATTCTATATACTGACTATCTAAGAGAAATGCTCCATTAGCGAAACGGATACCCCAGTATCCTCCAGGGCGACGGTCAAGAACGATACCTTCCTCCCCGACATGAATGATATCAGGAGGGCGCAACATAGGCATAGGTTCGGCAGTTTTCACATAGTTTGGTAGGGCTACCACGCGCACTTTACTACCAATAGCGAATTCTTCAGACATAATAGGTAGCTTTCCATGGATTACTTAACACTTTAAATCTAACGCTTTCCCTTCTCCTATGTCGTCTCAAATATAGGCGGATTTCGGTAATCTAGTACGGGGAAAGTAATAAAATTATCGGATTATTTTTGGTTATGATTTTCAATAGCTTGTATTTTGTTTACGGATTGCTTGCTGTGATTTTGGTTCTCGCTGGAATTATTGCCTTTCTACGTTTTTTATTCTTGACAATCTATGCTACTGGAAATGCCAAGGATATTCTGCTTTTAGAGTTAATGGAAGGGGCTGGTATTCCTGTATGCTTACCCCTCTAAACATGATTTTTCTTCAACTTCCAAGTTGGGCAAACCTTCCAACTTCTCAGAAATCTTTTCCGCTGGTAACATAGGCACAATAACGGTTAAACCACCGGGGATACATTCCATTTCTAAAGGTGTATTGCCAATTATTTCACCATCTAAAACGATTTTTTGCGGCGGATTAGTGGTTATTTTTACCTGTTTTGTTCGCAAATAACCGATATCATCGCGTTTAACTGCATCCCCCCGCAAACCAGTTTGTAGCAAGTGATAGGAAGCGGCGATCGCAGATGCCCAAGTATTAGATGAAATAATGGTAATATCAAGTAATCCATCGTCATAAAGAATACCTGCCGGACCTTGGGCTAATATTGACGTTGGTGGTGCTGCATTTGCCACGGTTAAAGCTCCAGCAGAAACGCGAATAATTTTATCGTCAGTTTCAATTTCAGCTTCAAATAGTTCTAATTCTCGCAGTTGCTGTATTCCGGAAACCAAATAAGCCAAAGCACCCCAGCGTTGTTTGGCTTCTCTCGAAGCATTTTCTACGGTTTCTGCTTCAAAGCCGATTCCAGCTAGCAATGTCATCAATTTACCGTTGCATTTACCAATATCAATTCGACGATGTTTGCCAGATAAAATGGTTTCGCAAGCTTGATCTAAAGTATCGGGAATACCCAAAGCTGAAGCGAAAGCATTAGCAGTACCTCTTGGTATTACTCCCAAAGGAATAGTAGTTTCTCCCAAAGCTTTAGCTGTTTCTGAAAGAGTACCGTCACCACCAGCAGCAATAACAATTTCAAAATCTTCTTTATTTAGGGCTTCTTCAGTTAATTTATAAGCTCCAACTTCTTTTGTTGTAAATTGAATATCTAATTCAAACTGAGAAGATAACAGTTCCTTTATTCTCTCCAATTCTTGATCGGAATTGCCTGAACCAGCAACGGGGTTAAAAATCAAACAAGCTTTTCGATGCATACTAAACTGTGGCGGTTTATAAAAATATAATTTATTAATATTACTAGATTATTATTATTTTGTGTAAAAAAAGTCAAAAATAAATCTAGCTAGAGAGGTAATTTAACTTGAAGTTCTCGGAAATAGACGAATGGTGTATTTGGTGAGTTAAATCATCCTTAGACTTGGTTTATCACTATTTCTTTTTATATATAAATATAATTGAATAATTTATCTAGCGATCCAGACCCGATCGGGATAGCATCCGATAACATTGGTAGGAGAAAGAGAAAAAATTAAATTCAGTTTTCTTGGATAACTGAATTGTATAAATGCTGTCCGATAAAGAGAGGAATTGACTAAAAGATATTTTTTCACAAGAAAGAATTAATTGAAAAAGAAGTAAAAATTGACGGGTACCCATGAGAATTTTTGTAGGAGAAAAAAAATCTCATGGGAGCCTTTGACGAACCCAACCCTCGTTTCGCTCAACTTTTACTGGAACAATTTGGTGGTGCAACAGGGGAACTTTCCGCCGCTTTGCAATACTGGGTGCAGTCTTTCTATATGGAAGATGCAGGTATTAAAGATATGCTGCAAGATATGGCCACAGAAGAGTTTAGCCATGTGGAAATGATTGGTAAACTCTCCAACTGTGCCATAAATTGGTTGCGGACATCTAAAATTTGGTCAATAACTTGATTAATTTCTTGTTCTGACAAGTCTTTTCGTTCTGAAAGCAAGGCAACTATTGTGGAACGATCGAATTTAGATAGACGCTCTTGCAAACTTTCCATACCCACACGAGGATCGTTGAGAAGTAACTTGATATCCCGTTGAATTCCTTCTCAATTGAGTTCTTCTTTCTTGGTAGAACGCAGATATTCGGCAACGGAACTTTGAAAGTCTTGTATTTTCCAATGAGTTCCATTGCCAAATCTTCTGGGTGCTTTGGCGATCGCCCGTAGGTTGGTTTGCACTTCGTTGATAATTTGATTTACCTGTTGTGCGCTCAAGTCATCCCTTTGACTGAGAAGTTGCACTAAGGTGTCTCTATCCATAGCTGCCAAGCCTTAATAGTCGCATTAAGCCATACTAATTGACTTAGTACTTGGTTTTATTTTTAACTTTAAACTTATAAGTAGACAAAAGACTCTCGACGATAAACCTTATTTAATCGTTAGATACACATCTAAGTTATTTAGTCAATAGTCTATGCTCTAAATTTAGATGGGTTTGCCCTGGGGAGAGGGGGAAGAGGGGGAAGAAAAAAATTCTGTCAGAATTGGTATGATTATTGCACTTTAAAATTGCAAGGATAATTATCTATAGATTTACTATTTTAAGCAGAAGCAGATTTAAATTATGCTCAACATCTTAATGCCGTAGAGCCTTAGCTATAGTTATTTACTACTTCAAAATATTTCATCTTATTGATAATTTCCGAAAAATTCAATAGCCTTTTGTAGTTGTTTGGTCAAGTTAAACAAAATTTATTTTCTTCTTACCTGTTTGTTATACTTTCTCACATAACTGGACACTAGAATGTTGATAGTGGCATTAAAAACTGAAATAGCATCTGAGTGTATCTAGAAAAACTAACTCAAATTCTAACTGCGGTATTTATAATTGTGGTAATTATATCAGCTAATTTAATTATTTAGCGAGTAAATAACTGAGCGTCAGTTTTGAGTTAAGGTTATGACAATTGAATATAATTTTATCGCTGCGTTGATGAATGTTTGCTGCCAAATTTCGCGTAATATACATTGCCCGCGAACCGTTAAAATCTACTCTGATTCGATAGTTTCAAGGAATAAAGCGTGCAATTAATTATTGTAGGCTAAATCTGAGTCTGGAATTGTACCCTAATATATCTGACTATTTGGTATAGAAACCAAAATCACGAACAGCATTTGAGATAGTGCTGTTGCATCGATATATCAACTTCTGATTATTCATAATTTTCTAAGGTACCGATAAAGCTCAGATAATCCCTCAATCAATCGGAAAAACCCTCATGAAATACAAAGCGCTCCTGAGCTTTAGCCTCAGCTTACTCATTGTGACTGCTGTTGTATCATCGTCTTTACAGATAAATACTCGTAAAAAAACAACACGAGATTCTGAGCAAACTTTACCTGAAAGTTCAACTCAAAGCCTTCCAGACTCAATTAGCATTAAAGCCGTTGGAGATATGGTTCCCGGTACAAATTTTCCGTCGAACAGACTTCCGGCTAATCCTAATCAATTGTTTCCCAAGTCTGTTAGAGAAAAGCTCCAAGGGACCGATATTTTGTTTGGTAATTTTGAGAGTACCATAACCAATCATCCCAACAGTACAAAAGATATCAGTCGGGGACAAGTATTTGCTTTTCGTTCTCCTCCCCAACATGCCAAGCTTTTTGCTGATGTTGGGTTTGATGTGCTGAGTGTGGCTAATAACCATGCAATGGACTTCGGTACAAAGGGATTTCAAGACACTTTCGACAATATTACTGCTGCTGGGATGAAAGCAGTAGGTAAAAAGAATCAAATTCTTTATTTCAACGTCGAGAATGTTCCTGTTGCTGTAATCGGATTCTGTTTTTACGAATACTGTAATACTGTCCAAGATATAGAAAAAGCCAAAGCTTTGGTGGAAACGGCTCGCAAGAAAGCCAAAATCGTGGTCATCTCTATGCATGTCGGAGCCGAGGGAACCCGCGCTCTCCACGTCAAGAATCAAACAGAGTTCTTCTATGGGGAAAACAGGGGTAATTCCGTTAATTTTGCTCGCACAATGATTGATTCAGGAGCAGACTTGGTACTCGGACACGGACCTCATGTTCCTAGAGCAATAGAAGTTTATCAAGGGAAACTCATTGCTTATTCTTTAGGGAATTTTCTGGGATATGGAGTCTTTTCAACTTCATCCTATAAGGGTTACTCGATGATTTTAGATGTGAAGTTGAATCCAGAAGGAGATTTTCTCTCCGGTAAGATTATCCCCGTTCTTTTGAATAAACAAGCAATTCCTTATATCGACCAAGGATTTAGTACAGTGGGACTCTTGCGTTCTTTGAATCAGAGTGATTTTCCCAATACTCCTCTAGAAATCAACAACAAGGGTGAAATATTGCTGACTAATAAAAAATCGAGAAAAGCCGAATAAAGTAGTACTAGTACTCGGCCAAGATTACTTTGCGGGGTTAATTGTAAGAAAAAAATAATTTTCTCCCCAAGAACCCCCGCTTCCCCTGCTCCGGGCTCCCTCCAGCTTGCCCTCACTCGGCAATTTTGGTTTGGTGAACTACTAGGAGCTTGCGGTATTTTCGTCTTGTCGTTAATTTTGCTCAAATTAGGTTTCAGGAGAATTTTATGAACAGGAATCCCATACTTGGCTCTCCCTGCGGTAATTACGGGAGGGTATTTTTTCGGAAGACAAAATCTACTTTTGTCTGTAATCATTACTTAAATTCAGAGGCATTTTAATGCGTTATAACTTAGCATTGATTATTGTCTGTTGTTCCATAACTGTCGGATGTTTCGCTTACTTTAACTCAGAAGAAATATTTGGTGACACAATTGAGCAGTTAAAGCAAAAGCAGTTGAATGGTAATATTGGGCAAAAAGTTTCTAGTTCAAATATAGAAAATTCTCAGCCTGCTCCCGTCTTAGAGTCTACTGTAAAAAAGATTAGTTTCGATAATTACAAATCGAAGAAAAACAAAATCTCTAACACAGACTGCTATGAGCCATTCAACGAAAGCAGCTACATGAGCTTAGAAAAAACAGGAAGAAAAAATGCTCTAGGAAACCCACTCTATAGAATTTGCTTATACGCAGAAGGAAAACTCCAAGGCTCTTATGATACGGTTACAGGAAGAGCTTATAGCCAAAAAAGGAATCGCAATAAATCTGGAATACAAGCACCTGCACCTGATGGAAAGTATCAAGTAGCCAAACTGGTTACATATGTTCCTCTTCCTGAAGTGGGTGTGGGTAGACGTTTCGTGCAGATAGATCCTCTATTTCCCACTGGGCGTACAGAATTAGGTCTTCACTACGATCCTTCTTTTGAAAAACCTAATGGTCAAGATGGAACATCAGGTTGTATTGCTCTGACAAAGAAACAAGATTTAGACAAGGTTTTAGAATACTTTGGTACATATCAACCCAAATATATGTTTGTTGATATTAAATGAGAGTTACTAATAATACGCTTTAATTACTTTTAGGATGCTTCAAGGTGCTTCTGAATGTTGTACCAATTCGTTTTTTAACTGGCATAATTACTTTTATTACATGAATTACATTGCAATGCACAGAATTGCAATTCATTACCAGGAATCCAGAAGCGTAAAACGAGCGTGTCTTTAGACCTGGGATATAAGCTAGCGTGCACTATGTCCCGTGGTATTTTCTGCTTCCGGTAACGTGTCCAAAAAGTCTTCTATGATTGCAGTCATTGTTTTATCCTTGCTTGCGGCATATAACTGTAACTTATAGAATCTTCTTTCAGACAGGCGAATTTTTAATTGTTTTGGTTTCATTTTGGGTGAACAATAGGGATACGTATATGTTAATATAGAGCAAATAAAAAAACAAGGAGGTGATGTAGATGCTGGTTCTAGAATACAAAGTAGTTGCTAAAAAGAAGCAGCATCGAGCAATAGAAGAAGCTATCCGGACTACGCAATTCATTAGAAATAAATGTATTCGCTACTGGATGGATTCTAAAAAAGAAGACAAAGTAAATAAGTTCGCTTTAAACAAATATTCAACAGTTCTACGCAACGAGTTTAAATTCGTTAAGGATTTAAACAGTATGGCAGTTCAATCTGCTGCTGAGCGAGCATGGTCTGCAATAAGCAGATTTTTTGATAACTGCAAGTCTGGCAAGTCTGGTAAAAAAGGATTTCCAAGATTTCAAAAAAATAATCGTTCAGTTGAATATAAAACTTCTGGGTGGAAACTACATAAATCAAAGCGCCGTATTACTATTACCGACAAAAAAGGTATTGGAGAACTTAAATTAATGGGTAAATGGGATATCCATACTTACCCAGTTAAATCAATTAAAAGAGTTCGTTTGGTGCGTCGTGCTGATGGTTATTATTGTCAATTTTCTATTGATGTTGACAACTCAAAACAACTTGAGCCAACAGGAAATCAGGTAGGTCTGGACGTTGGGCTAGAGTTTTTCTACTCAGATAGCAACGGTAATACTGTCTCGAATCCTCGTTTTTTACGTAAAGCTGAAGTTAATATAAAGCGCGTTCAACGCAGAATTTACAAACATAAAAAAGGCTCAAATCGACGACGTAAATCCCGCGAAGTATATGCTCGAAAGCATTTAAGAGTAAATAGGCAGCGTACCGAGTTTGCCAAGAGACTGGCGCTCACGCTTTTACAATCTAACGATGTAGTAGCCTATGAAGACTTGAAGGTCAAGAACATGGTAAGAAACCATTGTTTTGCTAAATCCATCAACGATGTGGCATGGAGCGAGTTTAGACAATGGATTGAATACTTTGCGCGGAAATATAATCGTCAAGCGATCGCTGTAAGACCACACAACACATCTCAGCTATGCAGTAGCTGTGGAGTCAAGGTCAAAAAAGAATTGAAAGTACGCACTCATCGCTGTGAATGTGGGTGTGTACTTCAAAGAGACGTAAATGCAGCGATCAACATTCTTGCAAGAGCTACCGGAGGGCATCCGGGAAGTAACGCTCAGGGAGTTGAGACCTCTACTCTTCTTGGGGTAACCCTGGTTGAGCAAGTCTCGACGTTGAACTGAGAATCTCAGCGTCTTTAGACGCTGAGAGTGTCAATTCGTTAAGCAACTGTGATGGCTTCAAACCCCGACTCTTGGCTATATTTTCTATTTCTTCTTTAATTTTGCTACTAGTACGAAAGTTTATTTGTGTCTTTATATCCGCTTTTATCAGGGATACTTTTATTATGCATAGCATTGGACTACAATACCCAAAGCATCTATCCACCATTTATATTCACCGTAAACGAGGAGGAAATTCCTTAAATTACAGGAATAGTCGCAATTGTCACAAGATCCTGGTTGGTGCCGTACTACAAGCTGTGGTATTTTTCGTTTACAATCATCAATCAGTGTACAAGCACCCTACAAGAAAAATGTCAAGTTGCGTAAGTCCTACATTCATTAATCATTACTCCTCACTCCTCACTCCTCACTCCTCACTCCTCACTCCTCACTCCTCACTCCTTAGTGCTTCAAAGCCAATTACCAACCAATACATAGGGAGCCCAAAAACCAGGACGTTCGTAATTAGGATATTTTTTCAACAGCATCACTTGAGCGCGACGCAAAGCCTCTGCTTTCGTTACCTTGCTATTAGCTAACTCGCGGTAAAATTCACCCATTAAGATCGCTGTAGATTCATCGCTAATATGCCACAATGAAGCTAAGGTACTCCGCGCTCCAGCTTTCACTGATGCCCCTGCTAACCCTAGTGTGGCACGATTATCGCCAGTAGCAGTTTGACAAGCACTTAACACTAGCATTTCTAAGGCTTCTGAACGGCTTTCATCCCGACGACGTACCAAACTATCAAACTGGGTAACGTTAATCGCACCATCTGCGGCTAGGATAAAAGTATTCTCGGGTTTGGAACTAAATTGACCGTGGGTTGCTAAATGTAAAACATTAAAGGGAGTAGTGTTAACATTTTTTTCTAAGGTAGTGCTGGTAAATTCTTGGTCTAAAAGTTGCTTTGTAGATACCCCTGCTTTATCAATTAACTTAAACTCAGACTTAATTCCCGGTAATGGTGGAAACTTCTGAAATTCTGGCGGTGGCTCTACTAAACCGGCAGCGAGAACGTTGAGTGGTTGTTCTCCTAGAGGTTTGGGTGTCAGTAATTGGAGTCCCAAACTCAGAGCTACTGCGTATTTCTCCACCAGATATTGCTCGCCATCATATAGTGTAGCCATGGGAACGTTACGTAAGGCTCCATCTAGTACAAATACTAGGGTTTCGACTCCACTATTTTTTAAATCTGACTCAATATTTTTGATTAACCAACCATATACTTGCTGTGAAAGCATCTGTACTTCTTCGGTTGTATCGGGTTCTAAAAGATATTTCTGCAACTGGGTGAGAATGCTTTCAACTTCCCTCTGGGATTTTTTAACTGCGTAATTGCGTAGGGGTTTATTAGGAATTTTTACGATTACTTGTAGTTGCTCTGGTAAAATAATTGGGTAAATAATGGCAGCAGTAGGGTTATCTTGGTCTACTACTTTATCTAACACTACTGTTTGGGCATCTATACAAGCTTGGCGAAAATAATCATCTAATTCTGCTAATTGCAGCGATTCAATTCTTTGTCTGGCTTTGTCTAAAGTCTTTTCCTTGGGATTGCTTTGCTGCGAATCTAAGAGCAATGCAACGGATTCCCGATATACTGGTTCTACAGTTTCTTTAAAGGAATATTGGATATCTCTATTTACGGCTACTAAGTCGCTGCGGAGAGTCTGTAAATCATTTACCGCTGTATCGTAAGATGCGATCGCACTTTCTATTTTTCCCTGCTGCTTCAGCAAGCGTCCTAATTGCCAATGCCAACGGTAAGATATATCTGGGGCATTTATCGTTTGGGCTATGGTAAGTGCTTGTTGGGTAAGTTCCCGAGCATTTGAAAATTGTTTGGTTTTTTCGTATACGGTACCTAGAGTGCCAATGGCAAAGCTTTCGGCTCGCTTATCTGCGAAGTTTCTGGCTTGTTGTACGGCTGTTGCGGAGATTTGAGCAATTTTTTCGGGGTTAGTTCCCAATTTCAGCAAGCTTTGGGCTAAATGAAGACGGGCATAGATATTTGTTTGAGAAGGTGGTAAATTGCTAAGTTGATTTTCAATTTGGGGTAATAATGCCCGTGCGGTTTCTGCTTCCCCGGTGCTTACTAACAGACTAAATTGATTAATAGTCCCTTGGATTTTGGTAATTGGGTTGGGAGTGGCGATCGCAGCTTGCTGATAGAATTTGATTGCTGCGGAAAAATCTTGCTCTACTCGTACTGTATTACCTAAACTAAATAAAGCAGCGCTGACATTCTCAGGTGAATCCAATTTTTGAGCGATTTCCAGACTTTGCTGCAATACCTGACGAGATTGTTTTAAGTCTCCTGCTAACTGTAGTGCATCTCCTAAAGAGCGTAATTCTAGTGCTTTGGTTATAGAGTTTGGTTGTGCTTGTACCTCTTGTTGTAATGCGGTTAAAGTTGTTAAACTCCGACGGTAAAATCCCAAAATTTGCCACGCTTGGGCTTGGTTAATACGACTGCTAACAATACCACTTTGATTATTGATTTGTTTATATATACTTTCTGCACTTTGCCAAGTCTTCAGGGCTTGTTCTGTTTGTCCTAGGTCTAGTTGAATGCTACCTTGAATATCGAGGATTGGTGCGACGATTTTTGGATTTTTGATTAAATTTAGACTTTGGGTAATTGCTTGTTGAGCTTGGTTTAATTTACCTAATTTTTGATATGCCAATGCTAAGTTACTTAATGCCACAGCTTGCCGTAATTCATCTCCTTGGTTGCCATAGGTTGTTACGACTTGTTGCAATATGTTGACAGATTCGGTAAATCTCCCTGTTTCATATAATTGTTTACCTTGTTGTAGAGATGCGATATGTGGTGTTTTTATAGTTGCTGCAACAGGAAAGTTAATTATGCAAAAGGCTGTTACTAAAATTAAGGTGATGAAAACGGGGAATTTACGGATATAATGGTAGCCTTTATTAATTTGATTAATTTTGTATTTCATAAGAATTATTTTTTAAACGCAGAGGGGCGCGGAGGTATGCGCGGAGGGGCGCGGAGTTTTTATAATTCTAAAAAAGATATCATTAGATTTTCTACCTCTGCTCTTAATGTAATAAATTATTAACTACAGGAAATTGCAGAGGATTTATAAGAATTTTGGGGAGATTCCGCGACAAAGAAGATATCACCATTTTCATCCACTACCATCTTCTGCGCTTCGATGATTCTCGGAGTAGATTTAGTAACTGCTGGTGCGTGTAGTTCATCTGTTCTGCTATCAGTGATTTCTGATGGTAAATCAACCCAATTTGCGATCGCAGTTCGTTGGCGCAAAGGCTCGTTGGGGTTAAGTGGCAATCCTCCTCTTCCCGTAGCGATAAAGGTGCTGGCGTTTTGTCTGCCTCTGGGAGTACAAGCTTGGGAGATTTGTTCAGATGCATCTACTAGATTGTCGGGTAGTTCAATTAAACCACGATTGGGGTCTATATCTGGATCTGTAATTGTAAAATCACCGTCTAAATTCGGGTTTTGTTGAGAAATTGCCGTTATATTGCTGCTGGTTAAATTATTTGGGTTAAGTTCTTCTGGGTTGTCAGTTCCCAGTTGCTGAATTAATTCGTCTCTAGTTAAAGGTGCGATCCCAAAAATATTATTGGCGTTGATTGAAATTTGTCCGCCGCTACCGCTAAAGGCATTGGCTGTAATATCGCTATTTTCATCGGGGAGAGCAATAATAAAGCCATCGGGAGTATTAATGGTAATTCTACCACCGTTTCCAGGAGCCGCAGCAGTACCGGCAGAAGTCGAAACTTGACTTTGATTACGTAATAATAAGAAATCTTCTAGATTGAGTGTTATATTCCCGGCATCGGCTGTGGCTAAAGTTTCACCAATCAGTTTCGCTTGGTTATTTAACTCGATTTTATCGGCATTTATTTCTAAGTTTCCAGCAGTACCCGTACCGATGCTGCTGACGGTAACTTCTGCATTATCCTCCACCAGTAAACTTGGTGTGGTGATGAATAAATTTCCGGCATTTCCTTCTGATTCAGCACGAGTAAACAAGGTACTTGTTGCGGGGATATTCTCACCGATGACACCCGTGCCGGAAACTGTAACAGAATCGGTGGCATTAACATTTAAGATACCACCATCGCTGCTAGCAAAAGAACCAGCCGTGACTAATCCCCCATCTTGAATTACCAATTGGCTGACGTTTAAATCTACCCTACCTGGATTATTTTCTGTAGCAAAGTTATTCGCTGATATTTTTCCGCCGTTTTCTACTGTCAGCACTCCAGTATTAATGGTTAATCTACCTACATCCCCAGTTGTTGCTCCCGGCTCGGCAGAAACAAAAATACCGCTACTACCTCTTACTTCTGTGGCAGTCGCTGAAGTACCAGTGAGGGTGATAAAATCTGTAGCGTTAATATTTACATCTCCCCCGCTACCGCTCTGACGTGCTGCGCTGGATATCTGCGCTCCTCCTGTAAGAGTGAGTTGGTTGGTTTCAATTGTTAATTGTCCAGCATTTCCGGGGTTTTCCACGTCTGGTTGTCCAACTTGAGCAAAAATTCCGCTGGGAAATGCATCATCTGCTGTAGTACCTATCAGTTCGATATTATCTGAGGCTCTAATAAAAATGTTTCCTGCATTTCCTCTATTGAATGTGGAAGCATCGATTGCAGCTCCATCCTGGATAATTATTCGTCCAGTTTTAACTTCCACATTACCACCATTACCTGTTCCTTCAAATACCTGAGAAGCAAGCAGAGTGGGAATATCACCATCCGGTAAAGAACCAGTACCTATTAATTCCACAGATTCAGAAGCTGTAACTAATACATCTCCAGCTTTGGCTTCACCGAAACCAAAAGTTGCAATGTTTGCACCTCCACTCAGTTTGACTGATTCAGAAGCGTTAATAATTAAATCTTGTCCCGGAATTGAACTTTCTGTATCTGCAAAAATTATTGACAACTGACTAAGTTCGATATTTCTACCGTTTACTTGAATGTAACCTCCACCTGTTCCGCTAGCATCAACAGCAGCTTCTTGAGAAAGAGTTATATCTTGGAAGTTTTCAACACCTGTATATCCGAGTGCAAATCCTGTTTCTACTTCACTCAAGTTTACAAAACTATTACCTGCAACGCTACCTAAATCTACTCTTCCTTCTCTTGCGGTTAAATTACCACCTTCGAGAGCAATATTACCACCAACTAATGCCAGAGTTTTACCATCGGCAACTTTTAGTCCAACAGGTAATAATGCATTATTTATTTCACCATTGGGGCTAGCTTGGGAACGATTTATAATATCTTGCGGATTGGAACCAAATTGTAAACCCAGGGGAACGCTAACTGTTAGTAAAGGATTATTATCGCTAGTAGTGGCACTAAATTCTGTTCCATCTAGAAACTGAATACTATCTGCCGTAGTACCAATAAATGAACCACCAATATCTAAAGTGGCATTTTCACCAAATACAATTCCACGAGGATTAATCAAAAAAAGATTGGCATTACCTGTACTTGTAGTGCCATTAATAAACGTTTGAATCGTACCGTTAATATTAGAACTTGAGCCACCCGTAACCCGTGTAATAATATTTTGAATATCAGCACTATGATTAAAACGGGCAATATCATTTAGTTCTACAGAAAACTCTTGAAAACTGTGAAACAAATTGCCGCCACGCTGGGTACCTTGTTCAATCAGCTTAATATTTCCTTGGGGGATAACTTGAGTATTGACGGGTAGCGTTTGATCGGGGACAATTTGTGCTTTGACAACATTCGAGTTGAATAAGGAGAGTAAAATACTTCCTTTAATGCATAATAATTGGAAAATAAAAGTTTTCATAAATTAATTTTTAATAGATAAAATAAATTAATTGCGACGAAGTTCTTTATATGCAGCAGATTTGATGTTAGTTTTAGGACTTCCGCAACTGGCCGCCTTTTTTTGTGGTGTTTGTACACTGATTAATTTTAAAGGTAATAATAAGGCTTATGGTGTCACGCACTAATTAAAGTGTTGTGACGATAACTAATAAGAGCATAATATAACGAATTACTCTTACTGTGAGCGTTAAAAATTGTAACAATTTCGTTTTACTAGTGCTTTGTCCTACTAATTATGATAAGTTTTCTTGCATACCACGGGGTTGAAAATCCCCGCTCTTTTAGCCAAAGTCCTATAAATCTGACCGAACAGC
>ERZ1740059.601-NODE-601-length-18702-cov-8.993886_pt1 | contig 18702 bp, 14 predicted proteins | sample MGYA00581744_ERZ1740059 | MGnify/ENA primary metagenome ERZ1740059 (study PRJEB43018, sample SAMN04849738) | marine metagenome | isolation source: floating plastic debris | place: Pacific Ocean | collected 2008-08-28 | study: EMG produced TPA metagenomics assembly... | reverse complement strand
GTAAATTAATGACTTTGGAGGAACGAGAAAATTTACGCGATTGGTTATTAGATAGGGGAATAAAAACAGTTGTTTTTGTAGCTAATTTTCTCAATTTACTTGCACCAGAAGAACAAAAACAAGTCCAAAACCGTCTGCGGTTTGTTGCAGAAAGTTTTCGCGCTCAATTACCATCAGGTTTAAGTAATTTATATCGAGTTGATGCTCTACCAGCTTTACGAGCGAGGTTGAAAGGCGATGTTGCAGCGGCGAATACAAGCGGTTTAGTAGCTTTTGAAGCAGCTTTACAAAATATCGCCGCAAATCTCAAACAAGATGGCGAGAGTATATCTTCTTCAAGAGTTGAGGCGATGGCATCTCAAGTTCAGAAAAATTTAAAGGCGAAAATTACACCTTTAAAAACTGATATTAAATCTTTTGATGATAAAAATAAAGCTAAAACTGAGATTAAAATTAAAGCGGAAACATTAATAAAAAAAGGATTCGATCGAAGTATATCCGATTTACGTAATTGGTTTAATTTAGCAAATTTACGCGATAAATATCAAGGTGATGCCGCTCTTGAATTAACAAAGAATAATTTTACAATCTGGGAAAATAATATCTTAAAGAACGATTTTGAACGATTAAAGACAGATATAGAAAAGTGGCTCGAACAAGCTTATGATTTTTTTAAACAACAACCACCAGAATATTTATCAATTTCTTTTCCTTCACATCCACAAATAAATGTACCACCTCCATCAAGTAATTCTAAAGATATTAATGACCCCAGTTCAGTGGCGGTTGGTGGTGGAATTGGTTGGTTTTTAGGTGGCCCAATAGGAGCCGCTGTCGGTGGAAGTATTGCTTATTTACTTAATAAGGGTTTACAAGAAGGCGATGAAAAAAATAATCCCGAATCCGAACATCAAAAATTAGCACAAATTTGTTTGGATGCTGTCGATCAATATTTAATTCAATTAAGTAATCAAGGATTATCGATTTTGAATGAATATGAAAAAAAAGCTGAAAAAGTAATTAAGTTTGTCCCCGCATATCAAGATTCTTTAGAAATTACCAACAAAAGACAAGAATTAAAACAATGGCATAATACTTTAAATAATTTAAATCAAGAATTAGAAAAAACACTTGGAATTTCTATACCACCGGAATTTAAGGTAGAAACTGAAAAAAAAACTTATCAACAAACAGTTAATAACCCGAGAGAAAAAACTAATGTAAATCCACCGTCATCTCAGTATGCCTATAGTTTTTCAGGAAAAGGAGTTAAAGAAGACGTAGGAACTTTTAAAAAGTCTACTCCAAAATCTTCTCCAAAATGTTCTCCTAGTATAAATACCGAAGACTTGGAAAAAACATTTCGTAATTGGGAAATTGATGAAGAAATCGCACAGATGAAATCGCAAATGCATTCATCTGGATTTAAAAATAATCAAACAAGTAATCAAACAAGTAATCAAACAAGCGATCGGAAAACACAAACAACTAAACCCGAAACCGATCAAGACAAGCTAATTCGTGCCTATGGTATTCTCGGTTTAAAACTTAATGCTTCACCTTCACAAGTAAAACAAGCTTATAAAAGTTTAGTCAAAAAATGGCATCCAGATTTATTTTTTAATAAACCACAACAACAAGCACAAGCTCAAAAAAAGATGCGATTAATTAATGAAGCTTATCATATCTTAACTTCTAAAGATAACTAATACATGTTTACCAAACCTTAGCCATATTCAACACAAAACCTGGTAATACATCTTCACCGCTAACAGAGTCTGGATTTTCTAAGCATTCTACCGGCATTTGCGGACGATAAACATAAACCCTTTTACGCTTACGGTCAATTAACCAGCCTAACTTAATTCCAGGCTCGTTCATATACTCTTCCATTTTTTCCTGCAACGGTTTAAGATTATCGCTAGCAGACCTTAACTCAATGACAAAATCAGGAGATATAGGAGCAAACCTTTTCTGTTCTTCTTGTGATAAACTATTCCACCGTTCTAATTTTATCCAAGAAGCATCAGGAGAGCGATGGGCACCAGTAGACAACTTAAATCCTGTACTCGAATCAAAACAAATACCAGTACCGTCTTTTTCCGACCATACCCATAACTGTCCAGCTATATTAAAGTTACGATTACCAGTTTCCGAGCCAGTAGGTGGCATAATAGATATTTTTCCATGTTGATTTCTTTCAATGCGTAAATCGCGGTTAATTTGACAGAATTCAAAAAACTGTTCTTCTGTCATTGATGAAGGAAATTGCAAAAATAAAGGAGATGAAAGCATAATTTAAATTTAGTGGACTTACATTTCCTATTTTGAAGGACAATCAAGGCTGCTTTTGGTGTTGGTAAATTTATTTTAAAAATTATTTCGTTAGATAAACCAAATAAGAGAGACGTAGCAATGCTACGTCTCTACATTCGGACTTATTGAAACTTATTCAACGAAACAACTATTTATTAGGCTGAGGAGTCATTCGTAGATAAGGCTTAACTACCTCGTATCCTTTAGGAAACTTCTCCTTGAGAACATCTGGATCTTTAAGAGTGGGGACAATAACGCAATCATCGCCATCTTTCCAGTCAGCAGGAGTGGCAACGCTGTAATTGTCGGTTAACTGTAAAGAATCAATTACACGTAAAATCTCATCAAAATTACGTCCGGTACTGGGAGGATAAGTTAAACTCAAACGTAATTTCTTATCTGGATCGATGATAAACACCGTTCGCACTGTTACCTTAGCGTTAGCGTTTGGGTGAATCATATCATAAAGGTCAGAAACCTTTTTATCGTCATCCGCCAGAATCGGATAATTGAGTTTAGTGCTTTGAGTTTCTTCGATATCTACTATCCAACCCTTGTGAGATTCGTTATCATCAACACTAAGGGCAATAGTCTTAACATTGCGCTTATCAAATTCCGGCTTTAACTTAGCAACCGTGCCCAATTCAGTCGTACAAACGGGTGTATAGTCAGCCGGGTGAGAAAACAGCACTACCCAGCTATCGCCAGCCCACTTGTAAAAATCAATTTCCCCTTCACTAGAAGCTTGCGTAAAGTTTGGTACTGTATCACCTAAACGGAGAGCCATAGCAAGATTTCCTGATAGTCAGAAAGTTTTGTGTATTCCAATTTGCAATCATCACATATTACCGGGTTATCTGATTTGGTTTTACCAGATTGAAACAAAACGTAGCAGATTGCCATAAAAGCCAGTCAAGATGAAGGTTTTGTTTTTTAGGTTGATGACAAATCCGCAATCATTCCGCAAAGAACATTTACACAAAAATTTGTAGGACTTCGATGTCTTGAATGCTCAATTTGAGAAATATTTTGAAGCTGGTCGTTAATAATCTGGATAATTGAGCGTTTACGATATAATAGCTTGTTATGAAGTCGGATGAATTTATTTTTGATGTTGTGTTGCGACGGGGTTTTGCAAAAAATTGTATTTCAAAATATGGCTAAGAGTCGAAAAGCTAGCTTTTGGGATACATAACCTCTAGAGCGCGAATACCTTGCCGAAAAGAATAAGCCTGTAAATCAGGAATATCAGTAGTGTATTAAACAATTGGGCAATTTATCTTGAAGTGTTTGAAAAGCTTTCTGGGTAATTAAAGTTTGACTTATGTCTAACACTTGAAGCTTCTGTAACCTTGATAAGCTAAAAATTGAAAGATCAGTAACTTTTGTTTTCCATAAGAATAAGCATTTTAGATTTTGTAAATCAGTTAATGGTTCAATTCCAGCATCTGTTATTTTCGTAATTGTCAGCGGTTCGGAATTACAAGAACCCCTCAAACAGTTAGAAACTCAATTTGAAAAAGAAATTAATAATTTATAATCTACTAAAAAATGTTTAAAACTAAAAATTTATTTCTCAGTTCATCTATCCTCCTACTACTTACCATTAATGGTTGTTCATCTTGGCAATCCGGATGGGAAAGATTTAGCGCCAATGTTGCCAATAAAGGAGCTACTGTAAAATGTTATTCTGGCGGTAAGTTAATTTATGAATCAAGAACCAATATCAAACCAATTTCTGAAGAAGGTTCAGACGGATATTTTTTTCGCGATGCTAAAACGGGTAATTTTGTAGAAGTATCCGCAGACTGTATTTTTATTTATGATAAATAGTCCTGCTCTTTGATCAGTGGTTAATATTTAATAACTATCTCCGCGACCTCCGCGAGCTCCCTTCTCCCTACTCCGCGTGCTCCTAACCCCTATCTCCAAACCCCTAACTCCGCGAGCTCCTTATAGCCTCAAGACTTTCTTGATTCCACACATATTCTTCCATATCGTCAGGCCAAGATACTTCTTGGGCTGTAGCAAGTTTTAAAGTTCCAGCTTTCAGTTGAAAATATAAATCGACAAAATCACCAATTACGATATTATTTTTAATAAAAGTCTGACGCAAAAGTTCGGTTGTAAACATCATGTTATGAGCTTCAAAACTGCCTTCAGGAAACATCCGCTCAAAAGTGATAAATTGAATATCTTCTCTTCCTCCTTCAATAGCTTTTTCAGGGTTAATTCCAAATCTTTCTGGTACTACATCGCCTTCAATTGAAACCATAATATACTTAGGACCTTTTGCCCACGTTTGAAAGCCGTTACCAAACGCAAAAATATTCATCAGTTGTGCTGTACGATTTTCCCATTTTGTTTCCTGAATTTTTCTTGCTTTAAAATTCCAAAAATCTGTATGTTTACAAATAAATTTTCTTTTCGCAAGATTAATAGCACGTGCTAACAAAATAGTTCCATGACTATCGCCGGAGAAATTGAGATTTTTATCGTTTTCTATCGCATGAACTATTAAAATTGCAGTATTTTCAATTGCTGGACTTCCTGCTAAACCGATACGATGTATTGCAGCATCAATCCAATCTAAATATTTATTAATGAAACCAAAAAGAGGATTTTGTTTGAGAAATGAAGAATTATTCATATTCGCAACGCCAGTTATTAAAGTATTTGCGTATCTGCGACTCCTCTTTGAAGATATATGTTCGGGTTGTCCAAGCCCTGGAATAAATATTGCAAATAAATCGCGATCGTCCCCTTCTGGATAATAAGCGACTTCTTGAGTGATAAGGGCAATTGGATTTTGTGCTCCTATAACGTCATCAAAATCAAATATCCTTTCTGTTCCCGGATTCTGAAACTGTCCATCAAACTTTTTATCGGGGAATAAAGCCTCCAAAAGCCAGCGTCGCTTATTAGACTGTACTTGCTCAGCCTTATATTCATTTTTCATAACCAATTCCCCTTACTAAAACCGTATTTTTGATATTCAGCAAAATTCGTAAATATAAGTATTTTATAAGACTTCCCCATAATTAATTTAAACATATAAGTATCGTAATAAAAGTAATGCAGTGAACAGTTCCATGGTAGGGGAGGCAAAAAGCGGTGTGGATATTCCTCCCGCTTTATTGCCGTTGCTGTTACGGCCCCTCCTATGTATTATTGAGGTTAAATTTTTGATAATGCCGTAACGCACCATTCTAAGTAACAGTACCATGACAGGTACCATGAACATGACAGTTAACTGTTAACTTGGATAATATCTTGATATGCTTCAACTATTTTTTTGGCGATAGCATCCCAACTATAGTTCAACAATGCATATTTCCTTGCTTGCAATCCTCTACGCTGTCTTTCTTCTGGGTTTTTCAAAGCGGAGCGTAGTAAATCTGCAATTGATTCCACTTCTGTTTTACCTACCCACCCGGATTCACTATCGCTGACTCCTCGACAAATATGCACTTGGTCTGAAATTATAACGGGAATTCCTGCTACCATTGCTTCAGCTACTGCAATACCAAAGTTTTCATAATAGGAAGGTAAAACGAATAGTGAGGCAGCTTCGAGTAAAGCTGATTTTAACTCGCCGGTAACGAAACCAGTAATGGTAGTATGCGCCTTTAAAGGTGAGCTTTGAATTTGTGACTTAATTTTTTGTTCGTAACCGGGATCTTGAGGATTGGTTCCAGCTAAAATAAAGTGAAAATCTAACCCTTCGTTTAAAAGTTTTTCTAAAGCCGGAATTAATAGATTTAATCCTTTCTTAGGATCGATCCGCGACATAAATAACACTAAAGGTTTATTGTCGGGAATATTAAATTGACTGGAGAGGCAAAATTTTGCGTCTCTAGATTTTTTCTCTACTTGCTTGACACCAAGAGGAATGACTAAATCTCTGGTAGTTGTACCAAACCTATGGGAGACTTTTGCTTCTTGTTCGCTGGTAAAGTGAATTGCAGCAGCTTTTGCTATATTAGGACGTTCTAAAACTGCCGCATAAAGTAGTTTTAATGCCCTTTTTTTACGTAAATCTGCGGAATCTAAGGTTCCTAAAGGACGTAAAATATAAGGTAATTTTTTAGCCCGACAAACTGCTGCAGCGGTACTACTTACCGGAGAAAATAAAGCATGAATATGAGCTAAATCATATTCACTAGCATGATTATTTAACCATTTTAATAAATCAAGAGAAAACTTATAGCGACGAAACGGCGAACATTTGAAATAAATGATTTCATAACCATTTTGTTCTATGGGAGAATTTAGTGGAACTTCCATTGGTTTTTGTCCCGTATCCCCATTACTATCAGTCGTAAGAACAGTAACTTTTACACCTTGATGTGCTAAAGCAGGTGCAAGTCCCAATATCATTTGACTAGGGCCACCGTAAATGAGAGAAATTGAAGGAACTATTTGTAATATTCGCATAATTTTAGTTGTTGGTTGTTGATTGTTGGTTGGTTGTTAGTTGTTAGTTGTTGGTTGTTAGTTGTTAGTTATAGAGATACGTTGTCGCGGAACAAAACGCACCTGATTTTGCTAATAACTATCTACTAACAATTATCTAATATCCAATATCCAATATCCACTATCCACTAACAACTATCCAATATCCACTAACAACTATTAACTATCCACCAACCAATTCTTGATAAAATTCTAATTGCTGTTTAGCTAAAGCAGTATTTGTATATTGCGCCATTGCTTTTGTATAACCCATTTGAGCAATATTTTCTGTTAAATCGGGGTTATCTATCAACTGTTGCAAGCAATTAGCTAATTCTTCAACATTACCTTCTGGAAATATCAATCCAGCATCGCCAATGACGTGAGGAATTTCCCCAGAATCAGAACCAATTACGGGTACTTTACAAGCCATCGCTTCAATAATTACATGGCCAAATTGCTCTTTCCAACCTACAGAAGTTAAAGTTTTGAATTTATAAGTAGTTTCCGATGGTAATATCAAAGTACTCATCAGATTTATGTAGTCCGCAACTTGATTATGGGGAACACTTTCAACTAACAAAATTCTCTCTTTTATCCCTTTTTCTGTAGCTTTTTGTAATATTTCCTCTTTTAATTCTCCTCTACCCAAAAGCAAGAATTTCCAAGTTTTTTCTTTAATTTTTACCAAAGCATCTAAAAGAGTCATAATACCTTTTTCAGGTACAAATCGTCCCACAAAACCGATTACGAATTCACCTGGTTCAATACCCACTTTACTGGCTAATTCTGGTTGTGCTTTCGGTGTAAATAAACTTTCATCTACACCCAGTTGGGGCATTACTTTGATTGGTCCTTCATATCCTCGATCGCGTAATATTTCGGCTCCATCTTGATTTCCAGAAATTATTCCGTGACTGTTATCAAGGTTATAATTTTCTAATACAGAAATCGGAAACTTTAAATTATATGGTAAATTCCACCAGGTAAAAAAGACATTTTTTGCCTTAAGTCCCAGTAATCCATTTAAAGTAATCATTTCCGCATAAGCTAACCCTCTCGAACCTTGTTCTACATGAATTATATTGGGACGAAATTTTTGTAATAAAGGAACTAAATCGGCACCGAAAGTAAGTAAACCTTGATGATTTTGACTAAAGTTAGAAACGGGAACAATACGAAAATTACCTTCATCACGATATTGAGTTTCGATAATTTTATTTTGAACTCCCCCAGGCCGCCAACGTTTCGGTACAACTACAGTTACTTCAATATCCGGTTGTAATCGAGATAGAGCGCGTAGTTTCTCGCAATTTAAATCTACTATATATGTATGACTAGCTACTAATATTTTCATAATTTTAGAGAATACTTTTTAAAGTTGGTAAAGCTAACCCGATAAAATGAAATATTTCTCAAAAGATACTTGTAAATAACCCCACCCCAACCCTCCCCGTAAACAGGGAGGGAGCAAGAATATTATTTATTAACACTTACATTCGTTTAAATAACTCTTATTTCAACAAGTTCCTACAGGCTTTTTAGAACTTGTTTCTAGTGCCTCAACTTGCTGATCTTGTCGAGTATAAATTTGACCGTCATTCCATAATGATTGAATCGTGGTTCCTAAAGCTTTAAAAAAGCCTAAACTGTAAAAAACACCGCGAGTTAAAATTTTGATCGGCGAACCACTTTTATGACAGGGTGGCCTTCCCAGTACGTGACAGTCAAACAAACGAGCGTAAAAACGCAAAGCTTGAGCTACACTCAGGTTATTTAACCCTAGTAAGAAATGGTTGTGATAGAAGCTAAACTGATATTTAGTCGAACGAGTGCTGATATCGTGACAACCACCTGTCTCTTCTCCTAAGTGCACTAAATGCGCTTCTGGATCGTACCAAATTTTATATCCGGTCTTGCGAATATGCAGGCAAAAATCTGATTCTTCCCGCACCGCACTACCGCGAAATCTTTCATCAAAACGCAATTCGTACTTGGTAAATATTTCACGACGAAAAGACATATTACAACCCCGAGCGGTTAAAACTTCCTGGGGTTTTGTAGTATGTACTAAATCAATGTAGTACCAAGCGATTCCAGGATCCATTGCTTGGGGAGGCAAGTATTCTATTTCAGTGTAATTACCGTCTCCTTGAGTATAGCCTTTAGCAGAATCTTCCATTTTCATTCTGTCAAATACTCTTCCGGCGACAGCGCCTATTTCTGGATTTTGGTAATTTTTGGCATGGGCAGTTAAAAATCCTGGCTCTAAGACGACATCATCATCAATAAATAGAATTATCTCACCCGCAGACCTGCGCACGGCATAATTTCGTGCCCCCGGTAAACTCGCCCAATCCAAGCGGTACCATTGAATTTTACCTGAGAAGGCTTGTGACTCTAAATAAGCTTCAATTTCAGGTTTATGTTTTGGAGTTTGATCTACGATCAAAACCTCGTAATTGGAATAATCTTGTTTAAGCACATCCACGACGCTATCTCGCAACGCTTCCTCGCGACCGTAAGTCGGTATAATTACTGAAATTAAAGGCTCTGTCATATATTAGTTGTTGGTTATTGGTAGTTAGTTGTTAGCAGTTAGAAGTGTCTCCCCATCCTTTTTAAAGCGGATTTTTTGCTACCTTTTGCTTGCGTTTCTTTGTAGTAGATACTTTCTGCACCTCTTGATTTTCTCCCTCTTTGAGTCTCTCTAGCTTATCTACTTCTGGCAATTTGAAAAGTACTCCTGCGAAAAACCAATAATAAACAGCAACTGGATCGACATCTAAAGGATAGTAGTAGGTGTTGTAACTTATAAACAATATAAACACCCATAAAGCTGCTCCGTAACCGCGGAAATTACGGTTTTTTACTTTGCGATAAGTTCCGAAGGCACAAATAGTTAAGCTGGTGACAAAACCTAAAAACGCTAATACTCCCAAAATACCCACTTCATACATCACTTTGGGATAGTAGGTTTCTACTAATTTAGTCCGTCCCATTATCCTCGCGGAGTTGGTAGCCTTTCCCAAACCGTTTCCTAATGGGTGTTTGGTATTGTGAGAAACTTCCTCAAACTGCTGGGTAATAAATTCGTAGGGTGGCGAAGCATTCCAACGCCCGATGAAGCTATCTAGCCTTTCTTGAACAACTACGGGATTACTGGCGATCGCAATTGTCAAAATCAAGATTAATCCACCGAAGATGGGAATGAAGCGTTTAAGGTTCGCAAATTGACCTGTAAGTACTAGTAATAATACTAAGCAAGCCGGTACCAAGGCCAAGGCAATTCTTTGTCCGGAAATAACAGCATTTACAAATACTGTCGCCAAAGAACCCAAACCCACCATTCTCCAAATAACAGAAGGATCGCTAAAGCCAGTACCGAAGGTAAAGAAGGTGCTGGAAATTAAAAACCACGCCCATTGCCAAGGTGCGACAAAGGTACCCGGTAGCCTAATTACCCCTTGACTGGGACTAAAAACTAAAGCACCACCAATAAAACATCGGGCTGATAATGTTGCCTTAAATAAATCTACTCCTTCAGCACCGCGAGTTCCTGGACAAATACCTACATATAGCAATACATATTGAATAACTCCCAACACACAGCATATTAGTATTAAAAGGACTTGGAGGCGCGATACAAATAGAAAATCCTTTTTATTGCGAATCAAATAATAACCACAAGTAATTAAGGGTATGTAACCCATGAATACTTTGAGTCCCAATATTCCCATGCCCAAGGGTATCGACTTGGGTGGTGTCTTAAATAGCGGTGGAGGGGGTGGGTTAAACTGTTGCATTCCATTTATAAACAACAGCGTGCAAATACATAGAGTGAGTAAAATAAATAATGGCGTTTTTATACCCTTGGGAATAATAAAAGGTAAATTTTGCTGACTACATTTTTGCCAAAGTGATATCACAGCAGGAATGTAAAAACCATCTTTGGCTAATTGAAGTATGGCATTTCCACCAAGTAGGTAAGTTACAGTACCTGCAAATGGCACGTAGAAAACAAACCCGAATAAAGCTTGACGGGGGTATTTATAAGAAAGTGCCATTACTATGACTCCCATCACAGCAGGTACTGCTAATTTAATCCCCCCAACAAAAAATACCGCAATTCCCAAAACAATACCTACTCCTCCGGATTTGGAGAGTAGGCTCGTAAGTTCTTGACGCGCTTTAGTCGCCTTGCGTTTCTCGATTAACCTTTCTTTGAGAGTGAGCGTCGGCTTTTCTTTTTTCGACTGCTTTTTTTTATTCTTGTTTTTTTTAACCTTAGGTTTGACCATATTATATTTGAGATTTCAGATGAGTAAATCAAAAATGACTAGTTGATAGTAGTGAGTCGATAATAACCAACAACTAACATTTAATACATTCTCAGTGGACAGTAGTTAGTCGATAGTTGATAAAAAACAAGTCTCCAAATATCAACCAACGACTAACAACCAACAACTAATATTTACCTTCTCTAAATCTCAAAAATCTTTTATGCTGCCAAATGTTGCTGTACTACATCAACCAATTCTTTTGTCCAGTGATTGGCTAGAGAGGCTTCTTGAGCTTCCACCATAACTCGGATTACGGGTTCGGTACCGGAGGCACGAACTAATATTCTACCAGCATCCCCCATTGCTGCTTCGGCACGAGATATTGCTTGTTGCAAAGGTTGACATTCTTTCCAGGCTACACGCTTTTCTCTATCTTCTACACGCACGTTATGCAATAGTTGGGGATAAGTGACAAAGCTTCCATCTACCATTTCAGATAAAGGTACATTCGCCTGATGTACCAAAGCTGCTATGTGCAAAGCTGTTAACAAACCATCCCCTGTAATGCCATAATGACGGCAAAGGATATGACCAGATTGTTCGCCTCCTAACATTCCACCGGTGCGGAACATTTCTGCTTGTACGTGACGATCTCCAACTGCGGTACGTATAAATTTACCGCCGATTTGTTTCCAAGCTCTTTCAAAGCCTAAATTCGCCATGACAGTGGAAACAATCAAATTATCTGGCAATTCTTGCTTTTCCTGTAAGGAATTTCCCCACAGATAGAGAATATAATCGCCGTTAATTTGTCTTCCCGTATTATCTACTGCCAATACTCTGTCTGCATCACCATCAAATGCAAAACCCAAGTCAGCATTGTTTTCTTTTACTGCTGCTTGCAATATATCTAAATGAGTCGAACCGCAACCAACATTGATGCGATCGCCATCTGCACGATTATGAAGAGAGATGACTTGTGCACCCAACTCCTTAAATACGGATGGCGCTAAACCAACTGCTGCTCCCCATGCTAAATCTAAAACAACCTTCATCCCTTGAAGATTCACGTTACCATGTAACGGTCCCTTTAATATCTGGGCATACTCCGATATTAACTCTGGACGCGAGTAATGCCGTCCACAACCGCTAATACTAACAGCAGGTGATGCCTTGCCGCGCAATCCCGCTTCAATTTCTTGCTGTAAATCTTTAGATAGTTTGATACCATCAGCACCAAAAATTTTAATGCCGTTATCTTCTGGTGGATTATGGCTTGCAGAAATCATCACTCCACCTACAGCATCTGTAATACTGCTCAGATAAGCAACGCAAGGGGTAGGGCATAAACCTAAGTACCACACCTGCAACCCTGCGGCTGTCAAACCTGCACTCAAAGCCATTGCCAACATATCGCTGGAATTTCGAGAATCCTGTCCGAGAATAACCGGACCAAGTTTAGAAGTCCGGCTACGTAGTACGATACCTGTCCAAAAACCAACTTGCAATGCTAAAGGCGCACTCAACAATCCGCCTACTCTTCCGCGAATACCATCCGTACCGAATAGAGGGGTTTTCGGTAGTACTAGGGAATTTTGCGCGAAACTACTTGTAAAGGATTTATTCTTGCCACTAACTTCTGAAGCAGAATCTTCACCCATACTGCCGCGAGTCCGAGTTATAAATGATACCATATTTTTAAAAACTCCACACACTCACACTGGAGAATAACACTTTATACTTGATTGAACAATTCCTATTGAATACCTTTCCATCAGGACTTTCTAATATGCTTGTATGATTTTTCTTTCTATAAATTTATTCTAATTTGAGTCCTTTTCAGCAAAGTTACTTATAAATCACATCAAGCAAATATAAAGATTTTATCAAGTCCGTGTTTTAACTGATGAGATTCAAAAGTTCTTCAAATAGTCCTTAAAGTTAAGTTAAAATCTTTGTAAAACTATTAATTAATGGCGATAAATTATACTTCTACTATATTTAAAAGCCGATGTAACCCTATTCTCTACAAAAATAGCCCTAGGTCTTTATTACAGTAGTCTTTCGGGGAATTGTAATACAGCTTGCCGGACCGGAAATTTGAAAGTTTCTGGGCATCAATGTCTCTGCTCTATTCAAATATAATATCGCCCAAATACAAGCAGATTTTGTCAATTCATAGTTCTATTTGCACAAGATTTTTGCAGAATAATTTACTATGCTCTATTGTGATAATAAATACTTCCAATTTGAGGTAGAGAAGAATACTCGGGAGTACAAAAACGAATAAAGAAACTGATTTCTTTTGGCTCTAAAGTTAACATAAATTCCATATTTACAGAATTCAACCAGATATCTTAAGCAGATCCAAGAAATAAAATGTCTTGTGGTTGAGAGTAATTACTAGCAAATTCCTTCCGGTAACCTTAATTTAAAAGTAAGTTTTACAACTAAGGCAGTTCTTGCTCGATCCAGTATCTCTGTGATAAATCGCCTGCTGATTTTTTTGCGGAAATTCTAACCCTGTTATATTTACACCTGTTCCCGGGTAAGGGGCAAGCCATCGGAAAAATTTTATTCTCTGTAAGTGCTTAAAAACTGAATTTATCCAATGTGCTTAAGAAATTTTAATAGAAATAATCATCAATTAGTTCTAATGTTACTTTTTAGTAGTTGTTTTTAGTTATGGAGGGGTGTGGTCGAAACAAGTAAATATAGATGCGATCGCAGCGAATTATGGTGCTTAAGGATGAAGCACATTATCAATATCCCACCGTGGAGATTCGAGACAACATATTTACCTCTGCGAGCTTCCACCCACTTGAGACTTCATACTTTGAACTTTTACCTTTAGTTAACCTTTTTATTGTTGAGAAATTTAGCATGAGTAGCAATTTAGCAACCAAATTACGTGTAGGTACAAAAAAAGCCCACACAATGGCAGAAAACGTTGGTTTTGTTAAGTGCTTTTTAAAAGGAGTCGTTGAAAAAAATTCTTATCGTAAGTTAGTTGGCAACTTCTACTTTGTTTACACCGCAATGGAAGAAGAGTTGGAAAAACACACCAAACACCCAGTTATTTCCAAAATAGATTTTAAGGAACTCTATAGAAAGCATACTTTAGAACAAGACCTTAGCTACTACTACGGTGCTAACTGGCGCGAACAAATCAAGCTATCGCCAGCAGGTGAAGCATACCTACAGCGTATCCGCGAAGTATCCCAAAAAGAACCGGAATTATTAGTAGCCCATTCCTACACCCGTTACTTGGGTGACTTATCCGGCGGACAAATCCTGAAAAACATTGCTCAAACAGCCATGAATCTCACCGATGGAGAGGGTACTGCTTTCTACGAATTTGATGATATTGACGACGAAAAAGCATTTAAAGCAAAATATCGTCAAGCTTTAGATGAAATGCCTATAGACGATGCTACTGCAGACCGCATCGTTGATGAAGCTAATGCAGCTTTTGGTGCCAACATGAAAATGTTCCAAGAGTTGGAAGGTAATTTAATCAAAGCCATTGGACTGATGTTGTTCAATAGCCTTACTCGTCGTCGCAATCGCGGTGGTACAGAAACTGAATTGGCAACTGCTGATTAAGATTTATTAACTTGCAATAATTTATTTGTAGGAGCGGTGTCCTTATAATTGCTTATGCAATGTATTGGTAATTATAAGGATGTTGCTCCTAATTTTGTTTTTGAGATGTTAGTTATCCCAACCTACTGTCGATTAAGAATTAAGAAAACCCCAACTGTTATCGTCTAACTGCTTTAGAGATTCCAAAATCATATCGGCGTTTGCCCGCAATGCTGAGGCGTTGAACGCGAATTTCGGGTTATGAAACTCTGACATTTCTGGAATAGCGATACATTTCATTTGGGCGGCTTTAGCGGCTAAAACTCCATTGAGGGAATCTTCCAAAGCCAAGCAATTTTGAGGAGATACGCCTAACTTTTCGGCAGTGGTAAGATAAACGCCGGGATGAGGTTTTCCCAAAGGTTCAGATTCAGCCGAATAAATAATTTCAAATGCATCAGCTATATTTAGTTTTTCGAGTGCAGCATTGATAATTTTATATGCCGATGAAGAAGCTAAGGCAATTTTGACATTTTTGGCTTTGACATAATTAATTGCATCGTTAACACCAGGTAAAGCCTTACCTTCAGTATGAATTAACTCAATTAATTTATTGACAATAGCTTCTTGTACTTGCAGCTGAGATAATTTATCCCAAGGATATTTTTTGTACCAATATTCCACAACCTCATCAATTCTCAATCCCTTAGTTTGGGTACACATGGAATGAGTGAGAATTATATCAACCTGTTTGAATATAGTTATTTCAGCTTGTTGCCATAAAGGTTCCGAATCAATCAACAAGCCATCCATATCGAAAATTACTGCTTCAATCATAAAAATGGGTAATTGGTAATTGGTAATTGGTAATTGGTAATAGGTAGTTGGTAATGGGAATATTTGTAGGGTGTGTGACGCTCACGTAAATTTTAAAGGTAAACGATTAATTATATTTGAGCCTCACGCACCATCGATTTCTCATAATAATGATTTTTTTTAAATCAAGAATAGAAAATCAATAATAAATCAAAACGATATTTAACAACTTACGAAAAAATAACCATTATTTAAATTAATATTTATCAGAAATATGTTCACCATGACAAGCGTAGACAGTGAAGCCATCACGGAATTGAATAGCAGTTTCCTCTTCAGCATGAAGACGATTGTTGTTATCAAAAGATAATTTACAGGGACGATTGCAGCAAATACAAACTTTCTCGAATTGAAATATAAAACCGCAATGTTTAATTAAATCTTGAAAGATTTGCCATTTCTTTTTATCATGTCCGACATTAAGCACTGAAATACAAAAATCTAATATACAACCAGAAATTGCCCATCCTGCTGTTCTAGTAAGATTACTTGTCAATTTATAATAATATGTTAAGTCTATTCCATACTGGTGAAAGTCATCTATTAATTGATTTTCTATACAACTTGAAATGCTTCGAGGAAAATATTGAACTATTTGGTTCTCTTCAGTCCAATAATGCGGAAAATCAGGATAGTGTACTTTATTTATTAATTTTGCAAAAATAATTTCCTCAAATTGATTGTTTGCAATCTTTAAAAGATGCTCTTTGACTCTTTTGAGAAATTTGATATGAATATTTTTTCCCAAATAATTTTTCAAATTATCAATAGCAAGCATTTCCTGAATTGGTGCTAAAGGACTTTCATAAAACAAAATCTCGGGTTCTGGAAAATCACTTACGGTTGGAAGCAGCTTTAATTACTGCTGCTACTTTCTCCTCATCTATTGGCTCGGTTGAGATTGCAAATGAACGCCATTTTTCCCGATAACTACGAAGCATCGCTTCTTGCTCCTCGGAAATTTCAGTAATAACAGGTTTTGGCATATCATCTGTACGTCTTGGCATTTTATAAACTTTCGCTATTCTAAATACCCTTTCATCGTAAAATAATAATACCCCAAATGCTCGAAACACCGATACACGAAGCTTTTTATACACATGGCTGCAAAAATCCCCGTTACTGTTATCACAGGCTTTTTAGGTAGTGGTAAAACTACTTTAATTCGTAACTTACTAAAAAATAATCAAGGAAAACGCATCGCCGTTGTTGTAAATGAATTTGGCGAACTTGGTATTGATGGGGAATTATTACAATCATGTCAAATTTGCCCGGAAGACGAAGTTGGTAGCGATAACGATCGTAATATTTATGAGTTAACTAACGGTTGTCTTTGCTGCACGGTTCAAGAAGAGTTTTTACCAACGATGCAGCAGTTAATTAAACGCCGAGACAGCATCGACTGTATTTTAATTGAAACTTCTGGTTTAGCTTTACCAAAACCTTTAGTAAAAGCTTTTCGCTGGCAAGAAATTCGCAACGCTGATACAGTCGATTCCGTTATTACCGTAGTGGCTAGTGAAGCGGTTGCGGCTGGAACTTTTGCTAGCGATTTAGAAGCGGTAGAATCCCAACGTCAAGCAGATGATAGTTTAGAGCATGAAACACCTTTGCAGGAACTGTTTGAAGATCAACTTGCTTGTGCAGATTTGGTGGTGTTAAATAAAACCGATTTGGTGAATCAAGAAACTTTAGCTGAAGTTAAAGATTTAGTTAAGGAAGAATTACCCCGGGTTGTGAAAATTGTTGAAAGTCATCAAAGTGAAGTTGATTCGTCTATATTATTAGGTTTACAAGCCGCTGTTGAAGACAATTTAGATAAACGCCCTTCCCATCACGACACGGAAGAGGAACACGAACACGATGATGAAATTACTTCTCATCACGTAGTTTTAAACCGTACTTTTGAACCTCAAAAGTTGAAGCAGCAGTTACAAAGTTTGGTACAGCAGCAAGAAATTTTTCGTGTTAAAGGCTTTGTTGCTGTAGCTGATAAACCCATGCGTTTGGTAATGCAAGGTGTAGGAAATCGCTTTGAACAATTTTACGATAGGGCTTGGAAACCTGAAGAAGCAAGAGAAACTCGTTTAGTTTTTATTGGTAAGGATTTGAAGTCTTCTGATATTGAATCGCAATTGGTTTCGTTGAATTAAACCAATTATCAATTATCAATTCTCACAATCTCTATCGTTGCTTCAAACAAACCCGAATTGATTGATAGAGAATGTCGCCCATTATTAATACATTCGGTGCATCAAGAAATTTAAACCATTAGTAAAGAGCAATAATTTATCAACGTCTTCACACACTCTACAACTGATTATTTAATTCTTGTAGGGTGTGTGACGGTTACATTAATTTATCAAATGTAAAGAAATAATTTGAATTTACCGTCACGCACCAATCAGCATATATAAAAATCATCTGAACCCTGAAATATAAGGATGCAATTCAATAATTAATACACTTAGTGCATGAACATACTATTAATTCATTGGTAATAAGCAATGATTTTTCAAGCTTTTCACGCACCCTAAATGTGATGGTTTGATACTAACTGTAAATCTTGCTGATTTACATATTCCCTAAATGATTGTGATGCGCAAACTTTTACCCGACAAAGTAAGGAATTATTGTTAATGCCAAAAATTAAAGCATAAAAAAAGAGGGTAAACCCTCTTTCAAAATCTACTAAACTCTAAATCGTTATAAAACCCTATAATGATAAACCCATTATTCTTCGACAGCCGCTGCAACTTCCTCTTGAGTTTCATTTTGAACTTCAGTTTCTGCTGGTGCTTCTTCTGCTAGAACTTCAGTTTCTGCTGCTGCTTAAACTGAAGGAGCATCATCTGCTACTGCAGATTAATCAGCAGCTTCATCAGAAGCTGCGGAAAATTATGCCTAAACAGTTTGTTGTATGACACAGAAACCTGCTCTCATCTTCAACTTTGAACAGTATATTAAGGTATTGAGTTTACCAAAGACTCTACAGTCAGCCAATCAGACCCTCTACTGAAAATACTAAAATCTTGTCAGGGATGGCAACAATTGATCTGATTGATTGATATTCATCTCAAGTTACTGCAGAAGCAAATTATTCACACCTCTAAGTTTTTGAATAACGGACAGCAGTTAAATATGTGATGTATCTATACTGTGTGTATATATGTATTGCAGACACTAT
>ERZ1740059.600-NODE-600-length-18719-cov-6.885234_pt1 | contig 18719 bp, 20 predicted proteins | sample MGYA00581744_ERZ1740059 | MGnify/ENA primary metagenome ERZ1740059 (study PRJEB43018, sample SAMN04849738) | marine metagenome | isolation source: floating plastic debris | place: Pacific Ocean | collected 2008-08-28 | study: EMG produced TPA metagenomics assembly... | reverse complement strand
GGTGGGAGAATTGACGATAGACCGCTCCCCGCTCCAGCCTGATCGTCATCCACAGAAGGACCTCTTCGTTTGTGACATCGAGGATGCTGTGCCCAAGGGCGACATGTCCTCGATGGAACACCCTGTCTTTTCTCTCTCGACCAAACCAGACATGCGCCCGCGCCGCTATGACCGCGGGGAAAACTGGATCGAGATTTCGCCTTCTCGTTCTGGTCTGGCGACAGTGCATGACCGCGATGTGCTGATCTACTGCATCAGTCAGTGCATGGCCGCACTCAATGAGGAACGCGAAGTCCACAGGACGATGCGCTTCAAAGCCTATGACTTGCTCGTCGCTACGAACCGACAAACCTCCGGGCGCGGCTATGAGCTTCTCAAGGATGCGCTGCGCCGCCTCCAGGGTACACAGATCGAGACCAACATTCGCCAAGGCGGCAAAGAGTACTTCAAAGTCTTCAGTCTCATCGATTCCGCTGAGATCGTGAAGGAAACCCGGGACGGGCGGATGCTCGATGTCGAGATAACTCTCTCTGATTGGGTCTTTGATGCGATCCGAAACAACCACGTTCTGACCCTGAACCGGGGATATTTCTTTCTTCGGAAGCCGCTGGAGAGACGGCTCTATGAGCTTGCGCGCAAGCATTGCGGAAAACAGGAACGTTGGCTGATTGGACTTGAGACGCTGCGCGACAAGTGCGGCTCAGGATCAACCGTCAAAGAGTTTCGCCGCCTGATCGGCAAGATCATCCAAGATGACGAAGCACACGGTCATATGCCAGAATATGCGTTCAGTTTTGACGGCGATAACGTTGTAGTGCGGCCCAAGGTAGGCGTGATCATTACTTCCCTGCCCTCCTCGTCGCTCCGGGTCGATGAAGACCAGACGTTCGAAAAGGCGCGGCGGCTTGCGCCAGGCTGGGACCTGCGCGGTCTCTTGGACGAATGGCGTGAGTGGGTCCATAAGAAGGGAATAGTGGTGAAGAACCCGGACGCGAATTTCCTGAGTTTTTGCAAAGCTCGGGGACCCTATAAGCGCTAAAGCGCTTTGCATGCATTGATGCATGAAGTAATAGCGCGATGCCGCAAAGCGTGCTAGCATAACAAAAAAGCCAAATGGCATGGAGCAGTATCAATGACCTACATAATCGGGATGGTGTCCCAGAAAGGCGGCGTCGGAAAATCGACCCTCGCTCGCATGATGGCGCGTGAGTTTGTTTCAGGTGGCCTGTCCACCAAGATCGCAGACCTCGACACACAGCAACAAACTTGCACCCATTGGGCAGGACGGCGCGCTGAGAACGGCGTAACTCCTGAGCTACAAGTGCAAAGTTTTGCGAGCGTGAAGACGGCGCTTGGAGAAGCCCCGCGCTTCGACGCCCTCATCCTTGACGGTAAGCCGAACGCTTCAGATCAAACAACCGAGATTGCCGCCGCAGCCGATCTGGTCGTGATCCCGACAGGCCAGACGGTTGATGATCTCCACCCTGGCGTAGTGTTGGCCCATGCTTTGCGCAAGAAAGGCGTTGCGACCGACAAGATCACCTTCGCGATGTTCAAAACCACGGGAAGCGAACGCGAAAACATGGCAGCGCGGCAGTATCTCGAAGAAGCAGGCTATAAGGTTTTGGATGGCGAGGTCTCAGTCTCGACTGCATATGGCTCGGCCTCGGATGCCGGTAAAGCCATCACTGAAACATCGTTCCGTAGCCTGAATGAACGTGCCTCTAGGCTGGCTCAAAGCGTAATCGACACGATGGCCGAGCTTCAAGAAAGGCGGGTGGCGTAATGACAACCAATATCGCCAAGCTAAAAGGCGGGAAGGGCGCTCCACCACCTGCCGACGACACTCCAGACGTGATTGCAGAAGATACGCGCGAGGCGAAAGAACCTGTTCGCCCTCTGCAAGTGCGCGTTCCCCAGAGTGTCTTCGAAGAGTTTTCAGAGCGGGCAGGGCGCGAATATGGCTTTAGCCACGGCGCAAAGAAGCAATTGTTTTTGAAGATGTGGAAAGCCTACAAGGCGCAAAACATGTAAGCATGCTTGCATGCAATTTGATTGGGGGCATTTATGAAGCCCAAACGGATTTCACTTTGGATATCTGTGTCCATTGCTCTGGTTGTGGCTGCTAGCCTCAATTTCACCACCTTGTCACACAAAGGCGGGCCACCCGCCCCGGATCTTGGTCCAACGTCCACAACTAAGGGTGATTGCAGCCCGATCATATCAGAACAAGGCGAAGTTCACGTCCAATGTGGGCCTGATTTAGGAAATGACATTATCTTTGGCCCTGGACCGAACAACGAAATTTGTCGGATCAGGCCGGACCTCTGCAACCCATGCGTTGGGGGAGATTGCCCTGATCCAAGTTTCAACCCACCTGGCCCCTGCATAAAGATTGGAGTCTCGGGCCCTTGCCTGGATAGATCACTGTTTTCTGGCCTAGAGAGGGCCGAGTATGCATTCAATGCACCACAAGAAATGGCCTTGGCAAAACCCCAAACGATTGCGCTAGTGATAGATACAACCGGCCAGACGGACTTCGGTGATGAACTAATGGCGCTGCCAGGTGCCACGGTCCAAGGCGAAACCCCAATATCTCTCCTCATGGAAGCCGAAATCGTTGGTCCTGCGTTCGAAATCACTCCAAGCGGTAGACAACGGCGTGAACTGTCACAGCTGAACCCTACCCGTTGGGACTGGGAAGTGACACCTACACGCGGCGGACAACATCAGCTCGAGGTATCGCTCTACGTGATCGCGTCGAAAGGCGGGGAAAGCATCGGCGAAGAGAAGGCGCTTGCGGAAAGGCAGATCATTACAGTCACGGTTTCTCCCCTAAACCAGGTCACAGCATTCATAGCCAAAATCGATCCTATCCTGGCCTTCTTTGTTGCAATCGGGGGAGCAATCGCTGCTGTGCTGGCATGGTTCGGTATCAAGAGTTGGCGTGATGTCTCTGGCAAGGAAGAAGCCGGAGACAAGCCTCAGAAGATCGAGGTGACGATCAAAGATGCCTCAAAAGACGACAAGGAATGAAAGCATTCAACGCGGCTTTGCGCTTTGCATGCAAATCCAATGATCAGCTCTGCTCGGCGAGTAGCTGCAAGAGATTGATGCAACGCACGTCCTCCGCATTGCATACAACCGGAATCTTCGGCTTCTCTATAGTCCCACCCTGCTCCTGAGTGACTACGGTTCGGATCGGACTACACGTCATCGCGAAAGCAATGACAAAAGGATCAGCCCCGTCTCGACCTCGGCGGGTGTCAACTAGGCGAGGATACTTAGCCAAAAGATGCGCTACCTTCTCCTGTATCGGGTCGTCGTCGATCTCGACGAACAAGTCAGGGCGCTCTTCGCACCAGGCAGCCAGGTCATCATCCTGTTTTTTTATCTCGGTCAGAACTTCTGCAGATGCTCGCAACTGACCTGCTTCGATCAACTCATCGAGCTTCTCCCACACTGGGCGGAACATCGGCACTGAGATAGGGTAGGCCCGCACCCATCCATGGATCAGGGCGCTCGTATCAATCGAGTAAGTGAATTCGTCAGCCATCTACGCCAAGCCCATCTTCTGTTCGATGGTGGGGACATGGCGAACGCGAACATTTAGGTAAGACGACACATCACTGAGCGTTATCTGCTCATTGTGGAAGGTATTCAGAACCAAGCGAATGAAGGGCTTCCCATAGTCGCTTAGAGCGTCTTGAGGTGGGTTGCGCCGAAACTCCTTGTCTTTGAAGCGCTCCTTCTGGCGGGCAAGGTAGTTTTGCCATTCGCGATCATACTGAGCGCGCTTCGACCGATAGAATTCGGTGCTCACGCGACCAAGCGTATTCAGACGGCGAACAACAGCCTCTCGGCTAGCGCCGAACTTCGCGGCCACCACTTCGATCTCGTCATCCTGCCAATCATTCTGTTGGCGACCTTGAACGATCTCATCGGTAAGAAACCGATTACGCGGCATGATCACAGCAGCAGCGACCGCGTTGCAGAACACCTCGACACGTTGCTCTTCGGGCGGCCTATCAGCGTCTACGTCGTACTCAGAAACACCACTCCTCCTGAGCATGAGGTGCGCAAACTCATGAAATAGCGAGAAAATCCGGCGTGTATGTGGTGTGTTCTTCCGGTTAATTGCAATGACAGGGAAGACCTCATGGCTTATAGCAAAACCCGACACCTGGTCGCTTGGAACCCGTGTCATCTGGAACACCATCACGCCCACGTCTTCTATCTTCTGCCGCCAGGCATTGAAGGCAATACGTGCGTCGGCCCAGGCGTATTGCTCTATGATCGAGACACCCAGAATCTCCCGGATGCGCTGTCCAACGTCCTCGGGGCGCTCCTCCAGGGTCGCAGAATGATCGAAGCGCGGCGGCTCTATTCCAAGCTCACCGGCCAGCTCAAGAGCCTGTTCTCTGCGTTGATTGGCCAGGCGTTGTTCTAATACCAGCTCAGGTGAGTAAGTAGGCATCCCTGTGCCGGGCAACCGCCTGTAGTCGCGAAGAACCTGGAACGTGAAAGGGACTTCCTGGAGGTAGAAGACGCTCAGCGGCCTCTTATAGACCGTAGACATTTTCTGGAGCTGCTTGATCGTCGGGCGCGCGTCGGATTCGACGTCTTCCCAATCCGCAACTCGCTCCGGCGACGTTCCGAGCTTCTTTGCTGCCGTCTCAATATCCAACCCCGCGCTATCTCTAGCCCATGTGAGAATCTCAGGCTTCACGAGGGCGCGAACTGATCGCTTAGCCATGTGCTGCCCTCCCTGGTTCTGGTTCAGCCTGCAAGGCACGTCTTATCGTACGGGTACTGACTTTAAAAATCTGGGCGATCTCTCGTGGGCGACGGCCCTCGATGTCACTCATGCGAATAACCTCGGCTCGTTGAGCCTTTGATAGGGCAGGGGGGCGACCTCCTATGCGGCCCCGTTTCTTTGCCGCCTCAAGACCTTCCTTAGTGCGTTCCGAAATCCTTTCACGCTCGAACTGTGCGATGGAAGCAAAGACGTGAAAGACTAGGCGACCGGCAGGCGTGGTTGTGTCGATATCCTCGGCTAAGGATCGAAAGCCTGCGCCACGCTCCTTAATGGCCTCAACAATATCGAGCAGATCGCGGAGCGACCGCGCCAGGCGGTCATACTTGGTAACAACGATCACGTCGCCAGAACGAAGCTGTTCAAGCAACTGGTTGAGCTGCGGACGTTTTCTAGCGGTTCCAGTGATCTTATCGGCAAACATACGTTCGGCACCGGCTGCCTGCAAGGCGTCGATTTGAGCATCCAAGAGCTGCTCATCGGTCGAAACACGAGCGTATCCAAAAATCATACCCTATCGTGCCAAAAACCTGACAAAACATCAAAGGTTTTGTCACTAGTTTTTGTCACGCCTAACGCATTGGTTTCGCGTAGGGTAAGGCAGGGTGCCAAAAACGGCCGTTTTTGACACCATTCGATTACTGTAATCCAGTCGCGGACGACGTCGTAATGGACCAATGGCGCACTATACGCTACTCTCAAAAAATCGCACGTTAGTGGATCGCTTCAGTGCATCCCACTGGTCATTTAGGAAAGCGAGCTGAAAAGATCAAAGCCATGGCTTCTGACCTAAGACTTCGATTTTTAACTCAACTCAGCAGAATTACTCCTGCCATGAAGAAGGTTTTAATACTTCTACTAGTCCCAGGTTTTGCATTTTCGATTGGTGTAATATTAACGATATTAATCAACTCCTATACATTACCACCAGGAGCGCTGCCTTTTCTTCAAAATAACGCGTTCTTTATACCTGAAATAATTCAGATCTTTATACTCATCGCCATTTTGTCCCAAGCTATCCTCATACTGGAGGAAGGAGAAGATACCCACCAACGCGAAAAAAAGAAGGCCACTCTAGACTATATTGTTTCGGTTTGGAGTTTTTATGAGCCACCACGTAGGGCGTTAGATATAAAGTTTGAAAAAGTTTCCATTGTTCCCATAGAAGAAATGAGTATGAAAGATCGCATTCGTGCAGCAGAGCTTTTTAACTGCATGAACACTGTATCTTTGGGTTTGATAAACGACGCGCTGAGCGAAGAAATTATTGCGGGTCTGTACAAAGGACATTTTCTGCAGATGAGAAAGAAATATTCCCCGTTTCTTGAAGAGAAGTTAGGTTTTTTTCCGCACTACGTTAAGGTGTGTGAGCGGTTTTCCCGGACCGATTAGGATCGTCTAGTTCACATAATGAACCGTAAGTCATAACCACTGACCTTAAATTCCGGCCGATAGCGTCTCCTGCCAACCTGCTTGGCCTAATTCTGCCGCGGGGTTTTGACAGGGACAGAATGGACTGTTTTTGACCAGATAGTTTTGGCAACGTTTCTGTCTTAGTTGACCCAGCTATGCTCGCGGCCTTATCCTTCAGTGGCATTATGAGGTGTGGCCAGGATTTAGAGAATTGCAACTCGCACGAGAGCAGGCCGCGCTTCGTGGGTAAGTAAGAAATCGTTTAAAGGCTTTTGGAGGTGAAATGGCTTTAGATTTGCCTGATGAACCGGAGCTCCCAGAAGGCAAAGATCGGTACTACAGGTACCGGTCATACGCATGGATAATCGCATTGGTGTTAACCCCAATCATCTCAATTGTTGGCTCTGGGCTCTCTGCTTACTATACATCGAAACAAGTAAGTCAGGCTTCAAATTTAGAGCTGGTCAAGCTCGCGATAGGCGTTCTTGAAGACCCAGACAGCAGCTTAGTGCTGACAGAATGGGCTCTTGAGGCGTTGAGTTTCTACACCGACATCCCGATCTCCGATGAGCGCAAGGAGGAGCTTTCCCAAGCTATCCGGGCCACTACCGGAGTGTCCATTCGCGACATCGAGCAACATGGCATAGTAGGTGGTGAAAACAGTGAACTTCGCGATATTGGTCGTGCAATCGAAGCAATACCGGGCATCGCGTTCTAGGACTGGTCAAAACCCGTATGTTTGTGTCTCCGGCGAAAACCACCGTTTTAGGCTCAGTTCCACACAACCCAAAATATTTTTGAATATTCGCTAACTTTACATATCGGCATACACACTCAAGGATCAGGCAATTCAATTAGCAAATACATGTTAATAAATATAGCGAAAATAACATAGTTAAAAAAACAAAAGGAAATTATGAAGGACCAAATTCTGATCCACTTCCTAAATCTTACAATGCGCTTTGTGAAGTAATAACAAACGAAGTCGGCGAGCTCCCAGCTGTAGTAAGCATTCGACCGTAAAACTAGGTAAACGCCTAGAAAAGCAAGGATCATAAATGCAAATCCAGAGAAGAATATTGTCTGATCCGGCCTCAAGATTGGTAGTATTCCACCCACAAAGCCCACTGTCATCAATGTGCCGGCCGTTGTATATGAAGCAATCATCTCCACGAAAAACACTGGGTTCTTTGGGCGCCTAAATCTATGCAAAGTTGAGATCTCCAATGATTTCCATATTAAACCTTATCACACCATTGGGCCACCTATGCGGCGGCCCTGTTGTAATCGATAACATCGTCCGAGCCTGGCTGCAGACCGTGCAGGAAATCCGCTGCGCGCTGCGCATGAGCGGCGGCGGCAAAGATCGCGCGCTTGTCATCCTTGAGCACGTTCAGCCAACTCTGGATATAGGCAGCATGATCCTCACCCGGTTCTGGTGTCAAAGACAGATCAGCACATAGGAACGCTGCACCTAATTCGGCGACAAGCTCCTCGCGCGCATAGCCTTCATCACTCCATTTCTTTCGCCCAAAATTACGATCAAGGCGGCTTTTGTGCTTCGTCCAATGGGTCAGCTCATGCGCCAGCGTGGCATAGTAAGCCTCTGGTCTACGAAAGCTCTCGAAGACTGGCATCTGCACATGATCGCTTGCCCCTGAATAGTGGGCACTGTTCCCGCCATGGCGAATATCGGCACCGGTCGCGGTGAAGAACGCGTCCGCATGTTCTACCCGTTCCGCTGGATCAATCACCGGCTCGGGCTTGGTGTAATAATGTTCGGATAGTCCCTCGATCTGCTCGACGTTGAAGACGGAATAGCCCTTCAGGAAAGGGATTTTCCGCTCCTCTTTCTCGCCATTGTCTTGTTCCTCGGTCTTGGTGATGGTGTTGGCATAAACGACCAGATTTCCTTTCTCGCCCCCTCGCACATGTGCACCCAGTTCTCTAGCCTGCCTGAAGGTCATCCAGTATGGGGAGAGATACCCCGCTTCGACACTCGCGCCCCAAAGCATCAGGACATTAATCCCGTTATAGGGCAGCTCGTTATGCCGCAGCGGTCTGACAATCCGCCCATCCATGTTTCCGGCGCTCCATGGCTTCAGCCAAGTCAGCTCCCCTTTCTCCAGATCGGCAATGATCTTGTCGGTGACTTTCTGATAAATATTTTGTTTCATTGATCTTTTCTTTTCCCTTTTCAAAATCGGTTGCGCATGCAACCGGACTAGGCCCGCGCCAATGAGCGGGGGGAGATCGTCAAGACCGTGTCCGGCGGAGGGGGATCACCCGGCCTGCACGCCGACGAGGAACGAGGAGAAGGAAGGTTGGGGAAACCGCCGGAGACGCCCGAGGCCAAAGCCGAGAGTTGTCTTGACGACGAAGGGGCCGCAGGCCCCCAACAAGCAAAGGCCTTTGCTCTCTTAAGGATTTCTATCTTGTAGTTCGATCTAATGACAAAAGCAGCGGGACGACTTACCTTCGTCTCGCTGAGCGCTTAGCAGCATCGATCTGGTGCGCTGTGTCTACAATCCACTGCTCTGCTTTCTCAATCAACACCGCAACATCTTGCAAGCGAGCCGCTTCCCGCTTTGTTGCGACACTTGCGGCCTTGTCTTTCTTCCAAAAAGGCACTCGATCCGGATCAAACAAACCCAGAAACCTCGATCCTTCGAAGTAGTTTTGCCGCTTGATGGCAAATGGCCTTTGGCCTTTGATCAATAGCAGCTGGTTGAGCTCTTCTCGCCGGAAAACACGTTCAATTTCATCCGGCTGGATCAAAGCTGTTAGTTTCACCTGCTGAGCATCCGATGCAGACATTGAAGCCATTTCACTTGTCGACTTAGAGTCGAAGAAAGACGCAGCTGCGTCTTTCAGTGAAAATGCTCGGCGCGCGCGTTCATGGTCGCTTGGGTTCGAAGATGTCGCAGATCGCGTGGTATTCATTGTCGTTGCGACCTGGCTGATTTCCGTCTGCCCAACTTTCTTCGATAAGTATTCCAATGTGGACATATCTGAGTTCGCAAAGGCTTGCACCATGCCTGCGTTACCCAGGAATGTCTCCCAACCCTCTTTATAGAACCTTTTCAACTGCGTAATATCTTGAATTATAAACCAGAATTTCACGCCGAAACCTGCGGCGTAGCCCGCTGCATGCTCGATAACCTCCATGTGCCGCAATGATGCAAACTCCTCTAGTAGACAGAGGACCGGATGGCCTGTCGCCGGGGGCTCTTCCGTTTCGTACATATTCTCCAGTGCCAAGCCTATAATCAGACGCAAGAACCTGGCTGTGTCGTGCATCCGTTGGGGCGGGAGACACACAAAAACAGTCATACCGTTAGGATCAGACTTGAGCGCTGAAAGATCGAAAGAAGATCGAACTAGGGTTCTGCGGATGCCATTTCTCTCAAGAAATTCGAGGTTTCTCCGCGCTGTCGAAAGCACGCTGCCCCGCTCGCGGTCACCCATAGACAGCAACATGTTAGCTGCGCCTGCAATCGTACCCTCAGCCCGTTCTGGATTCTGCAGCATCAGCTCCAACAGAACGTCGAAAGCTGAAATAGTTATTTTTTCTACCTCGTCTTCGGACATGGCAGCTTTTTCAGCTTCAAACTGAGCTACGGCTCCGTTCATCAGAAGGTCGTGCACGGTGACCAGGTTGCGATCACTTCGGCTCAAGTATTCAAACGCGACAAAGAGAATAAGAGCTTTGACGAAGATGCGCGCTGTATCATCAAAGTGCGCGTTGTCGCCGCTCCCGCGGATAAAAAGCATATCAGCGATCCCCGCCGCACGATCGATGATCTGCTCATCTTTGATGTCCAAGGTGTCGAGCGGGTTGAGCGAAGCGCGCTCATCTAAGGGCGTCCCACTGACACCGTACGGATCTAGCACGGCAACGGTTTGTCCCAATCCCTCGCAGAATTCAGATCCCTGCCCCCGCCTATTGCGACACAAGCGTGCGTTTTCTCCCTTGGGATCGATGCAGATGACGGAACCAGGATATAAGCACAAGTTGTTGACGATTGCTGTTGTGCCTTTGCCGCCGCGCGTTCCTGCTTTGGTAACAGCGTGCCTGTCGTCGCCCAGCCCGACTTCTACTCGGTCGGTTTGTGAAAGATGTTCCTGGAATTGTCGCCCGATGGATATTTGTTTCTGTCGCCAAAGGGGATCAAGCTCCTCTTCGCCGTTGAGCGCGACCTCGAAAGCATCCAAGCGATCAATCAGCACAGCCGCTTCTGGGGTGGGTCGATAATGGTAGCCGAGCCACAAATCACCTGGCTTATAAGAATGGGCGAGGATTTCATCCTCGCCCGCCCAGTCTGCCGTACCAGACTTTACGTCTGGGTCTTCTGAAAACCCACTTCTGGGAAGTCGCATAGGCCCTATCGCGTTAGATCAAAAGACTGCACGTTCTGCCTGTCCGTCGCACGCTTTTGCGCCGCTTTCAATAAATTCCCGTTCGGGCTCGGGGGTCGAGGCGGTGATCCATTCTCCGTCTCCGCCCGACTTGAATCACTTCCACCACCACTCGGCGGAATATCCCCAGAAGCCGCACGGTTGAAATCCTCCTTGCTCGAAGGAGCAAACGGATCGATACCTTGAACATGCTGGGCAAAGGATGTGCCCCCAAACCGGTCATTCGAACTGCTCGTCATATCTGACACTCCTTGGCTTTGGCCTGCGCCTGGCGGAGCTGCCGCAACGTGACTTGAAACCGCTCCCTGACGCCTTGCTCGCAGATCGCGCGCCCCATTGTACCCAAGGCGGGATCAAGTACGCCCCCCCACGTCGACAGAAAAGAACATTGTCCCATGGCGTCGGCGTACTCCTGCTCGGCCTCGGCCAAGCGCTGCGCGATCCGGGACTGCTCCTCGTAGCAGAGCTTGCTCATATTGCCGTCATAGATCCACGGTATCTTGATGTTCGAAATCGCTTGCCCGACGGTGAGCATGGGAGAAAAGCCGAAAGGCTTTGCCACTTCGGCCACACCTACACCGATTACAGCCACAACCAAGAATATCGGCGCAATCCGTCGCTTCTGCCTTTCAACCGGACGCAGGATTTCAGCCGGATCGGCAGGGGTTGAAATGGGGCGAAGAATTCTTTGATTGGCGGGTAACTGGTGCTGGTCATGCCAGTGATTGGTCTTGCGGTCGGACATATCAGATCCTCCGTAAAAAAAGCCCGATCTTGTTGGAAAAGGAGCGGCGAAAGCCGCCCCAAGCGGTTACTCTGCAGGATGTTGGCCGCGTCCGAACGTGAAGATTTCCTGCCCGTGTGGGGCCGTCGGCCGGTTCAGGGCGAACGGAACGACATGACCGTCTTCATCTTCTTCGGGTTTGCGCAGAAACGAACCCAGGATCGTCAGACCCAGCAGCGCCATCGGCAAGAACTCCAGACAGAAAGCAATCATCCATGCCAGGTTCACTCGCGCAGCTTCCGTTTGAATCGCTTCCTGCTTGTCGATCTTCACAAACTCAGGCAGCGGTTCAGCCAACGTCTGCACGAGGCTGATCTGCTGGGCGGTAGAGAGTTGGCGGGCCAGCTGATCGATCTCGGCAATGCCAAAACCCAGCAACGGATTCCCTTCGAAGAGATTCCGAGACACGCGCCCCTGAGCCTCGGCGAGGGCTGACGCAGCTTTGCTCTCAGCCGTCATGAACGCCTCAATGTCACCATCTTCCGCCGCTTGACGCGCAACAGTAAGATAGTCGCGGGCCATCGTGAGGTTGGCTTTCAAGGCATTGGAAGCGCCACTAGCACTCGTTTGCGTTTCCTGCAAGGCAGGCAAGAGCGCCAGAATAGAAGTCGCGAAAGGACCTTCCCCAGGACGACCCGACAAACATCCATCGGACACTTCACAGTTGTACAGTCCGCGAACACGCTCACTGATGCTCGGGATAGAGCTGGCTTTGACCTGGACGTCCTGGATTTGGCGCTCCAAATCAGCTGTCACTTTGGACAATTCGGAAGCGTGATTGAGCATGTGGCTAGTCAAAGCTCGGTCACCAGCGATCGCAGTCACCATCATCTGACCGCTCACGCCAAAGCCAATCCCAAATGTGAGAAACCCAGCGAAGAGGATAGTACTTCCCTTAAGTACACGATTTTCCATGGTTAAATCTCCGATGCAAACTTGAGCAGGAAGTGCCAGACCGCAGCCAGCGCCGCCGTCAGAACGACGCTGAAGACGATCGCGAGAACCCATCCACTGATGCCAGTGCCCTGGAAGTAGTCCCTCAGCCCGAAGAAAGTTGAAGCACCGACACCGATCGCGGCGAAGTATGCGATAACTTGGAAGGGGGTCAGATAGGCGGGAGCAGGACGCTCGCTTGCTTTCTGGGGGAGATCTTGGCGCGGCCCCAGGCGTTCAGTCTTATCAGCCATTTTGCTGCCTCCATGTCACAGGGGGAGAATCCCTGATGAAACAAGGTTAACAAAACTACTGATTTCGGTAAATACTCTTTTAAGTAAAAAATAACGGCTTAAGCCGCTGGTGAAGACAGGCCACGCTCTTCATTCCGTTTTCTTTCATACGATCTGTAAGCCAGAAGCTCTGCGCGCTCTTCGTCCGTTTCACATCGCAAAAGCGCTGCATCCCGCTTGGTGGGAATATGAAAGTCTTCAGGGAAGGAGTCTTTCAAGACATCTAACCGCTTCCTTAGAGCTTTGTAGGCCTGCAAATCGACGTTTTTTAAGTCTGCTTGGGTCATCCCCTGAGAAACCCAGCTCGAATATTGATCCTGGAGAAACTCAAAAATATCTGTGCGCCACTCGTAACCATCATGACGCCTATCACGCCACTGATGCTGAGCAGCATGACGCTGGAATTCTTCATTTAAATGTAACGGCTTAGACTTCAAATCTTTGGAATGTAACAAATTCTTAGTATTATTGTCAACTTTCTTGGATTCAGTGCCCTGAGGTGTGTCTGCGTCGGATTGCCTTGGCGTTAGCCGTCCACGAAACATCGCCGGAACAGCCTGTTCTCCAAAGCGCGACTCCCGCTCATGCTCTGACTCTGATTGTCTTTGGACTGTTTCGTTCATAGTAACCTATACAACGAGCTTCAAAGTTTGATCTCGGCGCGCTTGTCCCAAGCCCAACTCGGCATTGACGAAGCCACGTAGCCTTTTTCCCACATCTTCTCGCGTTAAGAAGTTCTGTAGCTTAAGCCGATCGTAGAACGGGTTGCCGTCATAGACACCGATTGCAGTATTGCAGGCACTGCCCAGGCTTTCAACGTCGTATTCCTGATAAGCTTGGGGGCCATCCTCCAGGCTGCCTAAGTGAATCATATCAAAGGGATAGAGGCGCGCTAGCGCTGTCAGCTTTGCATTGATTTTGCGGTAGTCGCTCAACTCCAACTTAACCCCTTTACCAGCCCCCAACCCCGGCCCAGCCTGTTCTCGCAAGTGACGGACAAAGACATCGTAGACCGCTTCAACATAAGTATCTTTCGTCTTGCGCCGCAAACGAGTTTCCAGATCGCGCATCAGCGAATGATACATGAAGTATCGCTTGATGAACTCTTCGGACGGCGCAACGCAGCCGGAGCTCGCAGAGTCCACTTCTCCGCTCACCACAACTGTCGCAGTCATCCACGTTGCGCCGGAAACTCGAAGGGGAAGAGTGAGAAGAGACGGTTTTGCGACACCCGGTGCCATCATTTGCAGCAGGTAGTGCAACACGACAAACCGCTTAAACTCGTTGTCAGCGTCCTCTGGTGCAAGACCTTCATCCATCCATCCAATGTCACCACGACTGAAAGGATCGATATTGATGATCGCCGCACCAGACATCAGTACGTATTCAGGAAACAATCGCGCACCACGGGACAAAGGGCTCTCCAAGATCGCGAGAAGTTCCTGTGTGTCACCTTCGTCCACTTTTTTCCAGAACCAGAGGCGATACTTGGCGTCTCCGCGAACATTCGGAAACGGAATGAAGTTGTCACGCTCTTCCATTGTAAATCGAGACAGCGAACTCGAAAATTGCTCCTTCTGCCGCTTTGAGAGGAAAGCATGTATGCCGTAGAAATATGACCCAAATCTTACATTTTCTCTATCGAAACACTTTCGCACGACAAGCAAGTTGGAAACGTATGCGTCATGCGCGACAAGCAAAGGAGATCCCAAGATAAGGTCCGTCTCTGTTTCGAGCACGTCCTCAACCGTCTTGCACGAGGGAGACCCCAATTGCTCTTCTTTGCCGCGCGCATATAACGCAATTACTGAACGATCCAGGTCCGTTGCTGCGCAGTCCTCCTTGCGAGGGTCATCCGCTATAGCCGCCATATAGCTCGACACGTCGAACAACTTCGCGAAGTTCTCCTGTAAAACCTTTTGTACACCTAACCTCCTGAGTGATCGCCCAAACTGGTCAAAAACATCTGCCAGAACGCTGCCTATGGGATCAGAGACTTTGATGGGACGATACTGGACAACCTGCTTGGAAAACTGAGCATTGGGGTCCCGCTCGACACGAAACGAAATGATAAAATAGTCGGTCTTGAAGATCGGGACGAGAAACTCTTTAGCGACGTCTTCGGGAATGGTTTTAGTATCCTCCGAGTATCCTAGTTCCCTCTTGATACAGGCTTCGAACTGACTTTCGAAGAGTGGGTCTCGAATCGTGTTCCTGTCTATTGTGTAACCGTATTCGTCTTGTGAGCGATAACAAATCGCAAAGCACAAGGGCTCTTGGAACAAGATGATCATTCGATTGAGCACACGGTAGAAGCCAAAGCGCTCTCTGTAATCTCTCAAGCAGATATCCGCTAACGACGCTCGAACAAGTTCTACTCTTTCAGAATACGATACATCAGAGTGATCTTCTCCAATCTCAACGCTGACCACTTCTTAACCCCCAGGAGAAATTGTTTACAGAAAATCCACAAGCTATCGTTGAAAGCTACAAGCCCAAGTCTGGGCCTTTCAACGAAAAACGTTGCTCCGCCCTTCTTTGCGCTCGCTGCATCAAGGTGCTTGCTCTTTTTTTGTTGTCGTTTGCAAAAGTGGGTGACTTATCTGTCTTGTAAGTCTTCCAGCCTTCCCGCTCCCGCCGAGCGCGGGCATTCTCAATCCGCAAGTTGAGCGCCTGTGCCTTCTCACGCTCCGTCGCCAAAAACGCCGCGCGCTCAGTCTCGACCTTGGACTTCAACTTCTGAAGCGCTTCCCGATGCTTGTGTTTGATCGCGCCGATGGACTTTTCAATCTCGTCTCGTGAGCGCGTTTCCCGCTTCCTACGTCCGCTGAGCCGTCGCCAAACGCCTTTTATACCGGCAACAGCCAGCGACGCTTCCAAAGCCTCTAGGCGCGCTTCCTGGGGCGCTGTGTCGAATGTACGGGATAGCCTGGTCTCGATCAGCTGCCGTTTCGCAGACAATCGGTTTTCAACCCGCTTTTGCGCCGCGTCTTTCGCATTCCTCTGCTGCTGCGTCTTGCGCTCGGCCCAGTCCTGGAACCGGCGTTTCTCACGGACACTGACGGCTTCCTCTTTCCGCTTCTCTCGCCAGTCGGAAAAGTGCTCAGCATTCCTGCGGCGACTCTCCAAGTCGATGATGCGATTGCCAAACGCCCGGCGCTTGTTGTTCTCAATCCGACGGTGACAGTGGATGCCGTTCTCCTTCTCATAAGCCTCGGCCCACTTGGAAAGTTTAAGGCGAGATTTTGAGAGCGTGGCCGCTTTGCCATGATCGGGATGGACCCGGTTCACGATGATGTGGACATGTGCCTTGTCGGTGTCATCATGCCCGACAAACACTGCTTCATGATCAGCCAGGCCAATCACATCCAGGGCGCTTCTGGCCGTCTCGATCATGTGCTCATGGTCCGGCTCTTCGCCCGGAGCCCATGACAGCATGAAGGTATGAACCGGCTTTTCCAGCTTACGCCCGGTCGCCTTCACGCCAGCCGCCGCTTTGAGCTCTTTCTGGTGCATTGCCGTCCACGCCATAACCTTCATCGCCGCATCTGCGTTGTTGGTGAGAAGGTTTTCAGTATGGGTGAAGGCAACCCGCTCGTCTGTGTCTGCATTCCGGTCATGCAGATAGTAGAGCCCGGCACCTTTGAAGGAACTGCCGCCGCCGGTGTCCCGCCCGATCATCCGCCATCCTCGATCGCCTGGGCCAGCAGGGATTCGATCTGCTGGCAGAGGTGGTGGAGATAGTCGGGATCATGATGGCCGCGCCGGTGCTGTTCACGCGCGAGCTGATTGAGATTGACCCCGATCCGGCGGAGCTGATCGAGGAGCGCGAAATCAGGCTCGCTCCGTGTGACGACCTGCACCTTGCCCTTGAGCGCCATCATACGGGCGTATGCTCCGACCGAAAGACCAGCCGCCTTCGCCCGTGCTCCCAATGCCTCGGCATCCGGGGCGCTCAGGCGGAAGGCAACGCGAAGATCGCGTTTCTCCTCTGGGCTCTTCTTCGGTCTCGGCATCGACCACGCACTCCTCGAACCAGGGCAGATCAAGCGGCGGCGCATGGGGTTTCAAAAGGGGGTGGCACCGCCCCTTTGCCAGAGTTTTTGTCATACAAAAACACATCTGGCTAGTCTGCAATTCCAAAGTGTGCCATAAAGACCAACGGGCCACTATGATTCGATGACGTGAACCGCTTTTGCTGTGGATAAATTCTGCGATCCGGCCTCGCTCGAACTTCTAACGAAAGGCAGGACGTGGCAGCCCGCTATTACTCACCGGACGACCCAGAAAGCTACGTTACTCCGTCCAGGCTCAAGCGTCTCAGTCGGAAAAAGCAGATCGCGTACATGGTCCACTGGTTCCGGGGCATGTTTGAAGACCCCCAAAACGAGATGCCCTACGCGGATAAGGAAGACCCTGGCGACTCCCCCTATCGCTATCCTTGGGGCGGACCCTACGATGCCAACGAACAGCTCCAAGACGAGTTTAGCGACACAGTGTCCTTTGAGTTCATTCAGGAAGCCGTCCAGGAAGTGCAGTCTGACGGCACGCTCGAATGGGCACCAGGTCCAAATCACCCTGACCAAATAGCCGCCCGCGAAGAAGAACATCATTTTGATGATCTTGAACCGCCCTATCGCGCTCCCCGTACACCGAGCCTTGATGAAATTCAGCAGCGGCTGGAGAACGGTGTCGTTCCCTCCTTTGGCGATCCGCTTGAACGCGAGGAACGCGAAGCATTGCGCCGCGAGCTTGCAGAGCTGCGCACGCTCCTAGCTCAAGACCCGCCGTCACATGGCGGGATTGGCCACAATCAACCACCTGAGCACCTGGCACTGACTGTCGAGCTGAAGATCGAAGCAACCGCTGCCATCGACCTCATGGATGCGGAATTGATGAAAGACGCGCCTGACCTCGGCGTTTTCACGAAGGCCATTCAGATACTTAAAAAGATCGCGGTTGGAGCTGTCGCGCTTACAGTGGGCGGCTTCATGGCCGCAGCGGGCACCGATCTCTATGCCAAAGTAACCGATGGAACGGTCCAGGCAAAAATCATCAACGTGACAAACAAGGCATTGGACTGGCTGAACACTGTCACCCTACCCTTCTGAGCAATGTAATCGTGATCAAAGCTCTGGCGTAGCTGGAGCCTGTTCTTCGGAGCCGCCTTCGCTCATGCCGAAAAGAGGGGTTCGGGGTTCTGCGTCAAGGGGTTGGTGCGGCCCACAGGCGAAGCCGAGGCCATGGCCCCTTGATGCGGGTTCTCGAAGCTGTCAGGCATTCAGGTAGTGAAGAGGCGAACGATCAGGCGTCCTTTGTCCTGTTCTTTGGTGAGCCTGAGGCGAAAATGAGCCGCTTATCGCGGCAACCTAAACCTAAGCGGCCTAACGGCCGCGTGGGGGCTCTGCCCCCCTGCCCTACCGGGCATTCACCCCGGGATATTTGAAGAACAAAGATAGCGTGGTATCATGAAGTCACGGTACAGGCGGGGACGCCGATGACCATGAACGGAGATAGCTCCAGCGCCCTTCCCCTACCAAGGAGAGGGGCGTTTTTCATAACTCTCTGACCTTACAACCCGCTCTTTTCATTGCCGAGAAAATCGGATGGTGAAATTTATACGAAGCGTCGAGGATCAAAACCACTGTCAGCCTAGTGAGTTAAATACTGTTAGAGTCTAAGAGTTACGGGTCTGGAAAATACTCTTAATGCATTGATTCAGAATGACTTTTGAATATTAGCGGTGTGTAAAGTGACGATATCTGGTGTGCAAAGTGACGAAGAACGGTGTGTAAAGTGACGAAAGCTCTGGAAAGTTATCCACAAGACAATCTAGTGTGTGAAGTGACGATTCTTGACAGCGGGTGTGTGAAGTGACGAACATATCCTATGGTGGGTGAAATGACGAATCTAGCGCAACGTGAAGGGTGGGTGAAATGACGATAGACCGCTCCCCGCTCCTGCCTGATCGTCATCCACAGAAGGACCTCTTCGTTTGTGACATCGTGGATGCTGTGCCCAAGGGCGACATGTCCTCGATGGAACACCCTGTCTTTTCTCT
>ERZ1740059.599-NODE-599-length-18723-cov-3.964538_pt1 | contig 18723 bp, 16 predicted proteins | sample MGYA00581744_ERZ1740059 | MGnify/ENA primary metagenome ERZ1740059 (study PRJEB43018, sample SAMN04849738) | marine metagenome | isolation source: floating plastic debris | place: Pacific Ocean | collected 2008-08-28 | study: EMG produced TPA metagenomics assembly... | reverse complement strand
AGAAATAAGACGTGATAGAGAAAGAGGGTAAAGCCTTGATTGTGCTCAACACTCTTTTATATGTGGATGATGTACAGACCAAGCTGGTTGCTCGTAAGCTAGAAATTCGCCAGAGACGCGCCGACGATTTAATTTGGCAAACAGCTTTAACTAAGGCCGTTGCAGTAGCTGTAAACCCAGTACTGCTAGCAGACGTGGTTGGCGGAGTGGCGGTAGATGTTGGGCTTGTGGTAAGCCTCTCAAAACTTTATGGCTTACCAATGACCCAGCAAGAATCTTTGAAACTTTTACAAACAATTGCGATCGCAACGGGAGGGCTCTCCCTTAGCGAAATGCTTATTACTCTGGGGCTGAGTTCTCTCAAAGGTATTCTAGGAGCGGCTGGTTTAGCCACAGGCGGCTTGACGTTAGCCCCTTATTTTTCAGCTGCACTTACCCAAGCCGCCGTAGCCGGTTTCGCCACTTATGCCATTGGTCAAGTCACTCGCACCTATTTAGTCAATGGAGCAAGCTGGGGAGAACAAGGACCTAAGGCAACGATTACCAAAATCATAAATGCTTTGGACGAGACATCTATCATGGCCCGTCTCAAACAAGACCTCAAACAAAAACTGACTAGAGGTTAAATCGTTTGGGTTAACTATATTTATAGTAATGGCAACTTAATGACGATTTTGGCCTCTAAAACTTCAGTCCGTATCCAATAGGCTTTGTCACTTAGTTTTAGGAAACTATTACGTTCCGCAAGGCTCACTTGAGCTGCTGCTACTCTGCCGATAGACTATATCGGTTGGCCATGCTGATCGTTCGCTCATATGGTTCGGTATGCATAGTTAATGACACGGCTCACGGTTAGAAGCTTTGAGTTACAGTCGCTATGCACAGCAACCTGATAAATGTTCGGCAGCTTGCTGCATCGAGGCTCTAAACAGTCAGCATAATTCTCTACAGTTTTTATTCAACAGTTCCTTTTAACGATTGCCCATGCAACGGTTTACCGTCGAAGTCATTTCCCAAACCCCCAATCCACAGCAAACAATTTATGCCGCAATGCATCAAGACTATGCTGAAGGGTTTGTATGGAATGAGCGTCAGGATTGGCCTTCTGAAGAACAATGCGGAGACTTGGTAATTCGAAATTTACTCAAAGGCGGACGGGGGCACTATGGTCCCTTGGAGCATCCCCAAATCGTCTTAAACTGCGGCTGGCTTCCCCACTCCACTATGCAACAAATGCGAACTCATCGAGTTGGTGTTTCATTTGATGTCCAATCGTTTCGCTATACCGGTTCTCGCATATTGGATGTTGTAACAGGTAAACGAACCGTAGAAGAAGTTTTCTATCTCCGACCGGTTGGAGACTATAGCGATCGCCAAGGCAAACGGTATACTTACACCGAAAGCCTTCGTCAGCAGGACATTGACTGGTGTATGTCTGCTTGTGAACGCTATAAAACCCGTATCGAACAAGGATTTGCTGAAGAACACGCTCGCGGACTAATTCCCTTCGATGTTCGCCAACACTGGGTCATGTCATCTAATGTTCGTTCGCTGATGCATCTGTTAGATCTCCGGTGGAAAGCAGATGCTCAATTGGAAGCCCAAAAGCTATGCGAGGTCATCTGGCCCCATTTTCAGGCATGGGTACCTGCGATCGCAACTTGGTATGAAACCACTCGCCTTAAAAAAGCACGGCTTGCACCATAGGCATTTTTTCACCCTTCACCGGTTAATCTTTCAATTCATGAACTTGAGTGTATTAGTTCACCACTTTAATAACTCACCCTAAGAAGCTTTTCATTCGCTTTTACAAAAGCCAGATTTTCAAGAGTTCGCCATAGACTTAAAGTGCTGAAATAGGCCTAATGGTTGACGGCATATGAACAGCTCTAGCGATTACGTATTATTGCTGGATCATCACTGTGGGGCAAACCTGATGGTCCAATCACTGTCCAATCAAGTTGTAGGGTCTATTTATGTTGCTTATTCAGCGGATCAAGCTGTTGCTCGTATTGAGCAAAGCATTCCCTACCTAGTTATTCTTTCTGGAACTCATAAAAACTGGCCACCAGCTTTGGTAGATCGACTCAGGGAAACCGTAAAGCCTCTTGGAACAACAATTGTAGCCCTAACCAAATCTCATGAACCAAGCTGGCCTGTCCAGGAAGAACATCCGGGAGTTGATGGTTTTTTAGTTGAGCCCATCAGTCAAGATGTTTTGCACCTACTCGTAAAATCAGCCGTAGCCAAAGCTATTCTCTAAGTTCCATTCTGTAAGTTTCATAGATTAATTCAAAAGATCTATGCAGTAATGCTTTTGTAACGCTAACAACCGTTTACGCTCTCTTATTGTTTGGCCAATTGGCAGACGATTGTATCGCTTGTGTTTTTTAATCAGTGACCGCTAAATCGTTTAAATCTCAACAAGTTAAACAGTTCAAGTTTTGGCTAGAACAAGGCTTGCAAGAGGGTATGCAGTACCAGTACGCTCTCTTCCAACGAGTATACACAGCTGACTATAACCATCGACACAAGCTCTACCACAAAGCCAACACATTAGCTCAGAGAGGAGCGGACACTATAGTCACCTATGAAGATAGAGAATGCCATCTTTGGCTCAATCTCAAACACAAAACCCTGTCTAAATAGCGCTATTGAGCTATTCCATATAGTTCAGCAGATACCAGCAAAACTCAATACCAGAATATGGGCGAGCCTCAAACACCCCCCTAGCCTTTCTGCTGCAGATACATACTTAAATAAAAAGAGCAAAAAAATTTATATTCTATTTAGATTTTGATAGGCAATATTAATGTGTACATTGATACAGTCTTGAAAGCCTTGTTACAAAAGGAACTGAGTTTGATGGTGTTCACGGAAAGCCATCGAATTATGACAACTTGCTCGAATTCCTCTGGGCGTTTTGCTAGAAAGCGTGTTACTACTGTAGAAACACGGACAGCTTCAACAGTTGGTCCAACGTTTTTACATTGGTAGTCAAGTTTCAGATTTTGCTAACTATGAAAGTTCTATTCAAAGTGTTGGCGAATGTGTACCGTTGTAAGCGATGGACCCTTACGTTGAATAGCCTGTTTACCATATCAGATAAGTCTTTCACTAATTAAGAAACTTGACGAGGTCCATTTGGCTGCCTTAACGTTATTGACTGTTAAACGTTTCAGCATGGAGCTCAAGGTGTTAGTGATTGCTGAAGTTTGATATCTTGATCTGTTGCATTTGAAGGAATACGAGGAAAGCGGCATGACCCAAGCAAATACTGTTCTTGAGGATTTAAGGCCCAGAAATGAACTGGATTCGCTAATTGATCCTGAGGCTGGTAAACCTTTTTCAAGTTCTGAGGAAGAGGTCCAGGGGACTAAAGCCGCTAAGGGTACATCTCGACGTCGTAGCGCTACGGCTCAGTCAAAAAAGAAGCACTACACTGAAGATTCGATTCGACTTTATCTACAAGAAATTGGACGGATTCGTCTGCTTCGGGCAGAGGAAGAAATTGAGCTAGCTCGTAAAATTGCTGATTTGTTAGAGCTGGAGCGAATTCGTGACGATTTGTCTGATGGTATGGATCATGAGCCAGATGATGCTGATTGGGCGGCAGCCGTTGATATGCCCTTACCAGCTTTCCGTCGTCGACTTCATCTTGGGCGCCGTGCTAAGGATAAGATGGTACAGTCCAACCTGCGATTGGTTGTGTCAATTGCCAAAAAGTATATGAACCGTGGTCTGTCTTTTCAGGACCTCATTCAAGAAGGGAGCTTGGGTTTAATCCGGGCGGCTGAAAAGTTTGATCATGAGAAAGGATACAAATTTTCGACTTATGCAACCTGGTGGATTCGTCAGGCAATCACCCGTGCGATAGCAGATCAGTCTCGAACTATTCGTCTGCCTGTGCACCTCTACGAGACGATCTCCCGCATAAAGAAGACAACAAAGCTCTTGTCACAGGAGTTAGGTCGTAAGCCGACTGAAGAAGAAATCGCGACTCGGATGGAAATGACCATCGAGAAGCTCCGATTTATTGCTAAGTCTGCTCAGTTACCGATTTCCCTAGAAACCCCTATTGGTAAGGAAGAAGATTCTCGCCTAGGTGATTTTATTGAGTCAGACGGCGAAACTCCCGAAGATGAAGTGTCTAAGAGCCTTTTACGTGAAGATTTAGAAGGTGTTCTGAGTACGCTGAGCCCTCGCGAACGTGATGTGCTTCGATTGCGTTACGGCCTAGACGATGGTCGGATGAAGACGCTAGAGGAGATCGGTCAAATTTTTAACGTTACTCGTGAGCGAATTCGTCAGATTGAAGCGAAGGCGCTACGTAAGTTGCGTCATCCTAACCGCAATAGTGTTTTGAAGGAATATATTCGCTAAACTTCCAGCACTAAGGTCTATTTAGCGCACAAATGTTTGTTAACTCAGGTTTGAGGATACTTTATCAAACCTGAGTTTTTTCGTGAATGTATGGCCATTGAGGAGCGTCGAGATACTTTTTTGTCAGGTCTAGATAAATCATTTTTCAAAATTGATCCATCAACCTAAAACTAAGTGGACAAAAAGGCAGATTTGTTGGTACTGTTGTTCTTGTAGAGGGGTACACTTGTTCCTCTACAGTTTGTCCTGTGAGTAACCTATGGAACCTCTTACTAGTGCTCAAGAGGAGCTTTATAACTGGTTAGCTGATTATAATCGTGAACATCAGCACTCTCCATCTATTCGTCAAATGATGCGAGCCAAGGGATTAAAATCCCCTGCCCCGATTCAAAGTCGTCTCGATCACCTTAGGAAAAAGGGCTACATTGATTGGAATGAGGGAAAGGCGAGAACAATTCGTATTTTGCAGGGCGGGGGTGTGCCCATAAAAGGGACGATTGCTGCGGGTTCAATGGTTGAAGCTTTCGCAGATGTCACGGAAGAGCACCTAGACCTATCATCTTTACCTATTAAATCTCGCGACTACGCTTTACGTGTCCGCGGTGATAGCATGATTGATGCCCTGATTGACAATGGGGACTTTGTCATCATGCGCCCAGTGGAAGACCCAAGTACTGTTAAGGACGGAACTATCGTAGCTGCTCGTGTAGAAAGCGCAACCTCCCTTAAGTACTTACATCGTCAAGGTAATGATGTGGTTCTTAAACCAGCCAACTCTAACTACGAGCCAATGGTTTATCCAGCTCAAGATGTGGATATTCAAGGACGGCTTTTAGCGGTTTGGCGTAGTCAAGACTTAAGCTAAACTCGGCAGCCAAACTCAGCCTTTATAAGGAGCAGAGCCTACAACTGTAATATCTTCAGCTGATCAAATATTATCTGCCGCGTTTTATATTTACAGGCTGAGTAACTAACTCTACCGAGTGCCATAGTCTTTGCTCCATTACACTAGAATCGCACAGGTTCGAGCAAGGCTGTTTATGGTGAATGTGTTACGGATATCTTGGCGACGTTGGCAGTCGATGTTGATTGCGATCTCGTTATCAGTTGTTAGTCTTTGCATTAGCAGCTGCAGCCAGTCACCACTGGTTACAAACCACCAATTAACAGCCTCTCAAGCTGAGCACGTCTTAGAATTTATCCCCAAACATGCCCTACTAACCGCCGTCATTAATACAACGGCTAAACAAGAAAAAACCTGGTCACAATCTAACCTTTACAAGGCTTTATCAGAAGCAACAGACCGATTTTTGACTCCCCTTGAGCTTGACCTCAACCAAGACATTCGTCCTTGGATGGGTGAGACGGTTGCGGTTGCCATTACGAATAAAGATCTTGACCGAGATAGTCGTAATGGACGTCAGGGTGGCTACCTTTTAGTCGCTGACACACTGGATGGGGATCAATTACGTGAATTTCTAGAGTTTTTCTGGCAGCGGCAAATCGTTGCCGGGACCCAGCCTCTTTTAACACAAGTTAGTGGTGTACCAATCATTTCAGGCCTAGTTACTCAGGAGAATCGCCAGCTGGCAACAGCTATCGTAGGTGAACACACTCTGCTAGTCGCTAATGACATAAAAGTTTTACAGCAGAGTGTGCGCGTTGCCCAGACACCAACATTGCAACTCTCAGCCCAAGACTGCTGCAAACCAATCTGGCTTAATATACGGATTCCAGACTTTATTGATTGGTTAGGATTAGCAACACCGACCGGTCGATACATTATGACAGCACCTCGATGGCAGCAGCTCAGTGCCACAACGGCATTTCATCCAAAACGGCTGAGCATCACTACCCAGCTCAAAGCACTGGATAGTGATCGTACGTCAACAACAGGGGAGCACTATCTACCAGAAGTCTCAACAGCTCTTGAGCCCTATTTGCCAGCATCCTTGGCTTGGGGAGCAATGGGATATGACTTGCGTCCGCTGTGGACAAACCTACTAAATGAACTTAATAGCTATCAAAGAGTACCGTCTTCCCTAGCACAGGGATACGGATGGCTATCGACACAGCTTGGCCAAACGCTCTTAGAACCAATCACACAGCTTGTATCAAAGGAGTACGCTGTGGGTCAATTGGAAGATGGCACTGGTCTGATAGCCGTAGTCAATACCGACCCAACACTGACTCGTCAGCTAGATACCATTGCGGTGCAACAAGGATTGTCGATCAGTCAATTAACATTGAAGGACCAGCTGGTTACCGTATGGAGTCGCTTAAAAACGCGTATAAATGATGCTCGTAGTCGAGAAATTACGGTGGAAACAGACCTTATTGCATTGCATACTAAAGTCGACGATTATGACATTTTTTCCACTTCTATCGAGGGGTTAACTACCACCCTTGAGTCCCCTAATGATGCACTCATCAATACTCAACGCTTTCAGCGTTCGATGAAATCAATCGATATATCCAACCAAGGGTATTTCTATGGAACCTGGGATGAGATTGAGCGTCTTTTAGCTAGTAATCGTTGGTTTTCTTTGATGAAGCCCATTGTTCAGCCCTGGCTGCAGTCCATTGATGCGATCGCAATCACCGGCTACGAGCAAGCAAACAATCAATCAACCGGAACAATCTCAATTCTGTTGAAAGATTAGATGTTCCAAACTGCGGGCATGACAATCCAAAATGGGCAGTCTGCATAAATAGGGACAAACACTTCTCGATTTCCTAAGTTCACCAGCTTTTGCTGATGAACTAGGTAAGCGTGCTAGTTTTGAACATCTGTAAAGCTAAACTATAAGTTATTGATATTAAGCCATGACAATCTCTATGGACTTAGGTGTTCAGGTAATTGAGCCCAGCGGTATATTAGACGGCACCCAAACTACGGCCTTTCGTCAGCAGGTAGACGTTGCTCTTGATAAAGGTGCCAAGATACTGCTAATTGATCTGAAGGACATCACATTTGTAGATAGTTCAGGACTAGGAGTTTTGGTTGCCTGCTTAAAGAATGCACGTACAGCCGGATGCCAAATGTATGTCTGCTCCATTAACGACCAAATTCGTATGCTATTTGAACTCACCAGCATGGATAGAGTCTTTGAAATTTTTGAGGATCGAGCTGCCTTTGAAACCACTGTTCTTAAATAATTTCTACATAAGAACCGAGATTCGGTAAGTTGATTGTTAAACAGTCACCTGGCATGCCAGGTGACTGTTTTTTGGGTTATTTAGAGTTATTTAGAAAAACGGTATAGCAAACAGCTGTTTGCCGCGCACATAGCTGATGTCCTCTGAGGTTTTTATGGTTTTCGACCATGATGTTTAGCCTAAGATAGACGACCTAAACTAGGTACACCAAGCTATAGATCCCACCATCGTTAGCTAGATTGAGTAGACTAAGACATAGGCGTTTTTAAATCTATTCAAATCTATGGTGCTTTTTGGACTTGGTGGTTTAGGCAAAAAAGCCACAATGCCGTCTCCTGCAGATGCACTGCCGGGCCGTTCTGAGAAAATACCTGTTCCCAAGCAGCATTATGTCAATGGAAATCCTTTACAGCCTCCGTTCCCCGACGGCATGGAGACAGCGATGTTTGGATTGGGCTGCTTTTGGGGAGCCGAGCGGCGCTTCTGGCAACAAGCAGGAGTTTTTTCAACCGCTGTAGGCTATAGCGCTGGTCATACACCAAACCCTACCTATCGAGAAGTCTGCTCAGGGATGACTGGACACAACGAAGTAGTCCTGGTCGTATTTGACCCCACTGTAGTGAGCTATGAGCAGCTGCTAAAGGTTTTTTGGGAAAGTCATAACCCTACCCAGGGTATGCGCCAGGGAAATGATGTGGGCACTCAGTATCGCTCTGGAATTTATACTTACTCTCTTGGGCAAAAGACTGCGGCTGAAAAATCATTGGACATGTACCAAGCAGCGCTAACTAAGGCTGGCCATAGTGAAATCACGACCGAAATTTTGGATGTGCCTGAGTTTTACTATGCTGAGGACTACCATCAGCAATACCTGGCCAAGAATCCCGGAGGATACTGTGGTCTAGGTGGCACTAATGTTACCTGTCCTATTGGTGTTGGTGTAGCTTCCGATAGCTAACTGTAGCTTTGTGATGGTTTGACAGTTAAACCATTGATGTAACCTATTAATGGTTTTCATCATTAGAAGTCCTCAATGTGACCTACGAACGCTAAGCAAGTGGTTGAATGCATTCAACCACTTGCTTAAAAGTCATACTTCCTACATCAATTAGATTGAAATCAGTCGTATCGATGCTCTATGTGTCGACAGCGATTTTTTTCAGATAAGCAGCCATGTCCAAAACAACTGTCCGAAACTCAACATAATTCTAAAACTGTTTGAGAAAGCGCATATCGCTAGCATACAGTCGACGAATATCATCAATCTGACTTTGGACCATAGCTAAACGCTCCACCCCTAAACCAGCCGCAAAGCCGCTGTAAACTTCTGGGTCATAACCAACTGCCTTTAAAACGTTAGGGTCGATCATTCCGCAGCCCAACACCTCCAACCATTTTCCCTTCCATCTCACATCAACCTCAGCCGAAGGCTCGGTAAACGGAAAATAGCTAGGCCTTAACCGGACTTCAATATCACCAAACAAGGCCTCTAAAAAGAGCTGAATCGTCCCTCGCAAATCGGTAAATGTAATATTTTTATCGACAGCAAAGAATTCTATTTGATGGAATACAGCCGCATGGGTGGCATCAACAGTATCACGCCGATAGCAGCGGCCTGTTGATAGTGCCCGCAGCGGAGGTTCATGGTTCTCCATGTAGCGAATTTGGGTATTAGAGGTGTGAGTACGCATCATATTGCCATTAGGCAAATAGAGGGTATCCTGCATATCACGCGCTGGGTGGTCAGGCAAAAAATTAAGCGCCTCAAAGTTGTAATAATCTTCTTCAATTTCAGGACCGCTGGCAACGGTATAGCCTAGACCAACAAAAATATCAGTAATCTGGTCAATGATGCTGTTAATGGGGTGAACTCGTCCTTGAGGTAGATAGGTACCCGGCATTGATACATCCAAGGTTTCGGCCTCTAGTTGAGCTTGGATTTTGGCATCCTGCAAAGCCACTGTTCGCTCATCAATGCCGGTTTGGAGAACCGTTTTGACCTGGTTAGCCAAGGCACCAATGCGAGGCCGATCAGCCGTGGACAGTTTACCCATACCACCTAAAATTTTAGAGAGCTTGCCCTTCTTACCCAGATAACTCACCCGAAACTGTTCGAGGTCTTCTAGGCTACGTAGGGTTGCGATCGCATCGTTAGCTTCTTGCTGTAGCGTACTCAGTTGCTGCTCTAAGTCAGTAGTCATACTGCAAAACGAGTGGAAATGGGAGGGGCACAGAGAATAATCATAGTCTACACCGACGCTTCAATTCCCCATGAAACTCTTAATCAGTAACGATGATGGTATTTTTGCGGCTGGCATTCGTACCCTGGCCAATACCTTAGCAGCCAAAGGTCATACAGTGTCCGTCGTCTGCCCCGATCGTGAGCGTTCAGCCACAGGCCATGGCATCACCATGCACCGCCCCATTCGAGCCGAACGAGTGACCTCGGTTTATCGCGAGGGCATTGAAGCGTGGGCCTGTTCTGGAACACCTGCTGACTGTGTCAAACTTGCGCTTGATGCATTGTTGGAGAGCCAGCCTGACTGTGTCCTCTCAGGTATCAACCACGGTGCCAACCTAGGTAACGACGTCCTTTACTCAGGCACGGTGTCCGCAGCCATGGAAGGGCTACTAGAGGGGATTCCTAGTCTGGCTGTGAGCTTAGCAAGTTTTACCCATTTAGATTTTCAACCAGCCGCCAATTATGCCTGTCAGCTGTTACCTCATCTATGTCAGCTGGCGCAGCCCCTATTGCTCAACATTAATATTCCAGCGATCGCAAATTCTAAGATTAAAGGAATTAAAGTCGCTCGGTTGGGAGTACGCCGTTACCAAGACCTGTTCGAAAAACGAATTGATCCGAGGGAAAAAACCTACTACTGGCTAGCAGGAGAAGTCTTGGAAGAGAACGATAATGAGTTCCTGCATGGCCTACCCAATAGCTTGAACCCAGATCAAAATAAGGACTTTATGACTCGATTCATTACCGATGTGAGCGCCATAAAATCTGGATACATCACGCTAACCCCCTTACACTACGATCTAACTGCCTACAATGACTTAGAGTCCCTGCAAAATCACTTACCTGAGTTGTTTTTTCATTAAGCGTCAGAAAATACGCCTACTTTAGATATTGCTTTGGGCAATCTGACTGTAAGCAAGATGGCTTACTCTAGAAAACATCAATGAACAGGTCAACTACGCAACAGAGCTAGAGCGCAGATCAAAAATCTTAATGATTTTTGATCTGCGCTCTATGGCTTGATCTATAAAGACAGTCTGGGTCTAAATGGATTTTGTGTGAATCATGGGTAAGATTACTCCTGATCACCGACTATTTCTTCAGAAAAAAAGAGGATACGCTGCGCTAATGGCTTAAACGCTAGTCAACGACCATTAAGCAAGATTCGCGTCCCTCATTAACGTCATTTTTAGCCACTAAAGTCCGACTCGAATTCTCAATTCAAGATTCACTTTTGGGGAGTACGAGGCAGTATTCCTTGTCCCGGCGCTGAAACTGTTCGTTATGGTGGCAATACGTCCTGTATCGAAATGCGTGTTAACGGTGAACGTTTGATCTTTGACGGCGGGACGGGTCTAAGGGAGCTTGGTCAACACATACTAGACGAAGGACAGTCTATCCACGCCAGCATGTTTTTCACCCACTCCCATTGGGATCATATCCAAGGGTTTCCATTTTTTGTGCCAGCCTTTCTACCCAGCAACCAATTTGAGGTGTACGGCGTTATTTCACCTAACGGGGCAACCATTGAACAACGTCTTAACGACCAAATGCTGCACCCGAACTTTCCAGTGCCCCTGCTGATTATGCAGGCCCAGCTAAAGTTTTGCGACCTGTCCATTGGTGAAACGGTAGCTATTGGAGATATCAACGTCACTAATGCCCTACTCAACCATCCAGGTGAGGCGGTTGGGTATCGAGTTGAGTGGAATGGTCTAGCCGCAGCTTATATCACAGATACTGAACACTTTCCTGAACGGTTAGATGAAAACGTTTTGTATCTGGCTCAAAATGCGGATGTCATGATTTATGACTGCACCTACACTGACGCTGAATATCACGATGAAAATAGTAGCAAGGTCGGTTGGGGTCACTCTACCTGGCAGGAGGCAGTTAAATTGGCAAAGGCGGCCAATGTAAAGAAGCTGGTGGTTTTTCACCACGATCCGCTTCACGACGATGACTTCATGGACGACATTGGTCGTAAAACGGCAGCTGAATTTCCCAATAGTATTGTTGCACGCGAGGGTATGGTACTAAATTTGACTGAACTGAAATCACTTGAGCTGGCAAGTCATTAAACAATCTGGCCTATACATTTCTAACAGGTCAGACTAGCTGAGCTATATAGCCAACTTTAAAGTTCGTTTACAGCATAGCCATACAACTAAGTGGCTATGCTGCATATAGATAAACTTTCTAAAAGCGGGTGACGCGATTCGAACGCGCGACATTCACCTTGGCAAGGTGACGCTCTACCACTGAGCTACACCCGCATTTGCCTTGTTTCGACTTTATCTAGGATGCCATAGAGCGTTTTTGCTTGTCAAACAAATGCTAGAAAATAAGCAACGTCTTCAGGGTGGTCTTTTGACGTTTGAAGGCCCCAAAGGTTTGGGGACCTCATAATGGACAATACGCTTCTAACAAGACCAATTCAAGCCTCTGCCGATTTGGGTAATTGGGGCACCATGTTAGACATAGGTAGCGTGTTAACTGGCTTAGGCAGTTGAGACATCAAACTAGACATTTCTAGAGCACTCATGGCGTAATTCCAACCGAGGTTGCTTTTAATACCAGCTCGTTCCAATGCCTGCTGCATAGTGTCCGTGGTCAAAATACCAAACACCACGGGGACACCAGTCTGAAATCCAGCAGCGGCAATTCCTTTGGAAACTTCGGCCGCAACATAGTCAAAATGAGGCGTTTGGCCACGGATAACAGCCCCGAGGCAAATGATCGCGTCATATTGGCCGCTGAGAGCCAACTGTCGTGCCACTAGAGCAACTTCAAAACTGCCAGGCACCCATGCGTAATCTACTTGACTTCCGTTGGGGTCTGTATTGACACCATGGCGCTTTAAACAATCCTGGCATCCTTCTAGCAACTTGGTGGTGACCAAATCATTAAATCGACCAATAACAATGGCAAACTTAGAGGTGCCAGCACGATCAAAACTTCCTTCAAAAACAGCCATGGGATTACTCTACTTTTTGCGAAATTTTTGCGAAAAAATAAGGTGGTAGGCCTCAACGACCTTACCACCCGATAGTAAGCGTTTTATGCAAGTGAGCTAGGGCAGCGACAAATGATGATCCAATGAGTCAAAAGCCCTGCTCTCTGCTGCAGTGGTTTACACCACAAAATAATTCAGACTGCCCACTACGACTACTAAGACTGCCCAAATAATGGAGCCAAGAAAAATCAGTCGTTTTGATTGCTCCCAATTTTGGGGGGAAGCGTAGGCTACGGGTACACCGATTACCATTACAAAAGACCAGACTACGAGAATAAATAGAAACAGTTGGAACAGAATAGACATAACTCGCCACTCTCAAGACAGCAAAATATCTGACACACCATGTCCAGGTGGAAAACTGCCATACTAACGGAACAGAATTTCGCTTCCAGACTTGGACAAGCCTCTTAATCTACTGATGGTGATACAGCATAGAGCACGATCACCCTGTTTAGTAAGCTATCAAATATTAGGCCCCTAGCGAAAGCGTTTTACTGGAATCCATCAGGATTACTCTATTGGAATTGGATATTGTGAGGTGCCCCTGATGAAGACGCTGTTTTGGCCAGTAGATACGAGATGGATCTGATTCTTTGCCCCATAGCTGTAGATTTTGACACATTGGGGGCAGCAGTTGGGCTGGCGTGTCTATCTCCAGGTAGTCGTATTGTTTTGCCGGGGGAAGTTAATCCTGATGTAAACGCATTTTTAGCGGTGCATCGCGATGAATATCCGCTGATTGAGCAACAGGCGATAACGGTATCAATGATTCGTTCGCTAGTGGTGGTAAATGCACATCAACGCAGTCAGGTAGGAGTTGCTGCTGCTGCTTGGATTGAACATGCGATCGCAGCCCAGCTACCGCTTACAGTTTACGATCACCACCCGGAGGCCTACCTTGATATCCCCGGCAAACACTACGTTGAAGCTGTTGGAGCTACGACTACGCTTGCTGTTGAAGCCCTAAGAAAAACCAGCAAACAGATTTCAGCTCTCCAGGCAACGGTCATGGCAATGGGCATCCATGAAAATACAGGCTCATTGAGCTTTGCCCACACCACGCCCCGTGACGTCTATGCCCTGGCTTGGTTGCTCGACAAGGGTGCCAGCCAACAAGCCCAATCCCAACATAACCAGTCTGTTACCGCTCAAGATATTATGTCCTCACCAGTACGGACGATCCGGCCAGCGACTACAGTGGCGGAGGCTCAGCGAATCCTATTGCGTTACGGATACTCTGGTCTATGTATAGCTGACGATGGTGAACAGCTACAGGGGAGCATATCTAGGCGGGATATTGACTTGGCACTGCACTATGGATTTGGTAATGCTTCTGTAGAGGGGCACATGACACCTGCTCTAAAAACTATCAGCTTGCGTACCTGCTTAAGTGACATCCAGACTCTTATGGCCACCTATGACCTAAGCAGACTGCCCGTATTTGATAGCAATAAGCTAGTAGGAATTGTCACCCGCACCGACGTTCTACGGCAGGTATATCCTCTGCAATCCATGGGAGACATGTCCTCCCGTCCCTTAACCGTAAACCTATATCAACGATTACAAACGTCCCTACAGACTGGTTCAACAGAGTTGACTTTAGAAGATCCGTGGACATTATTGCTCCAACTTGCCCATGCCGCACAGCAACAAGGATGGCATTTATATCTCGTGGGTGGAGCTGTGCGGGATTTGCTGCTAACACCTACGCACCAGACAGTATCCGTCAAAGATATTGATCTCGTGGTAGACAGCTTTCGGTCACCGGTTGTGGAAGGAGCTGGAGTAGTTTTGGCCCAGCAGCTGCAACAGCGATATCCAAATACAACCCTTCAGATCCATGAAGCATTTCAAACCGCCACTTTAAGCTGGTCTACCCAAGCTGATCAAGCTCCTTTGACGATTGACATTGCCACAGCCCGCATAGAATTTTATCCCTACCCCGCAGCTAATCCGGAAGTCGAATCCAGCTCAATTCACCAAGATCTCTATCGACGCGACTTTACGATCAACGCAATGGCAGTACGCCTAACGTCCCCTCAATCAGGGTTACTGCTTGACTTTTTTGGCGGCTATTTAGATATTCAACAACGCCAGGTACGAGTACTCCACGCCAATAGTTTTATCGAAGACCCGACACGCATTTTTCGAGCAGTGCGGTTTGCGATACGCCTGGGGTTTACCATCGATTCTCAAACTGAAACGTTTATTCGCTACGCGATAGCTAGTGGAATTTACACAAACTTACAGACACAGAATATACAGAAACGGCTGCCTGCTCTACAAGCACGTCTCAAGGCGGAGCTGACCCAAATATTGAAAGCAGACTATTGGGCTCAGTCTTTATGGCAACTCAATGAGCTAGGTGCCTTGAGTTGTTTACATCCTTCCCTAACAATTGATGCAGAATTATGGCGACAAATGCACCGAGCTGGCCGTTGGCAGCAGAGGTTTGCAGAGGAAGTTGGCAAAGATATTGATGTAGAGGCCTGGTTAATCAGGTTGGAGATATTATTGGCCAGAGTAGAAACGCGAGTTCAGATAGCGACTAACCTGCAGCTACCGTTAGGATCTATCCAACGATTACAGCAATTAGCAACGATTGAGAATGCTTATTTAGCGCAGTTCCCACATGCTGACGATACTAAGCCTAGCTTTGTCTATAAGACTTTTGTATCCCACAGGCTATCGACTCTACTGCTGATTAGTGTGCGTCATCCCCAAAAGATTGGTACCTATGTCTGGCAGTACATCACTAGATTCATTCATATCCGTCCGCCTATCAACGGCAATCACCTCAGACGACTAGGGTATAAGCCCGGTCCCCTGTATCGTCAAATTTTGACTACCCTTACCTATGCAGTGTTGGATGGCAAAGTCACTTCAGCAGTATCAGCCGAAGACTACTTGAGCCGTCATTACCCACTTGAAGAGAAGTAGCAAACGCTTTAAATCGACTGAGTCCCTTATAAACCAGGCCTTATAGCAATCTAGAATTAAAAGATACTCAACCCATACCATTGCCATTTCTCCACTGCTATCGATAGAGTTAGAAATCAAGCAGATACTTAAGTTTCACTTTGAACTTAAATCACCTGGCAAAGTCCAATAAGTTGTGGCAGAGCTTGTTTTTGGATCACACTGAACCGTTCTTTTTTTTACAGCTCCTAGCTATTTCTTACTGAAGCTTTTTGTGTTCACATGCAAATAACACCGCCGCCTGTTAAATCAACCACAAGGGACTCTGAGCCAAAGTCTGGCAAAGTATTCAGACGTCGATGGGTTTCCCTATTTACTACAGCAATGGTTGCTGGCAGCTTAGGAGTTGCCATGGGTAGTACCTTACGATTTCAAGGATTGCCTGACGGACAAACGCCACGATTTAAGCCCCAGCAAAACTTTCCTCCACTAGCAAAGTGGCCGCCCAAAATACCACGACCAACCGCGCGTGATGATTTTGAGACAAACTGGGAGGCTGAATCCTTACCGCCTCAGCTAGTTTATAACGATGCCCCTGCAGTGGATATTGAAACCGATGACTTCAGTCGAGATATCTATAGTATTGATGAGAAATATTCTCCTGAAACTGTAGCGATTCCCGAAGATACTCCCGCCGTACCTAACCTATCTACATCAGACGGTGAAGACAACGCTACAGACAATGTTTTTGAGGAAGAATCATTAGCCCCTATAGTCTCAACCGGCCCCGATACGAGAGAGCTAGAAGATGACCCCGACCTTATTGAGGAGTCTCAGGTAGATTCCCTACCTGAGACCACCGAGATTCCTCCTTGGTTTGACAAACAGCCCGTTTCAGAATCTCATTTTAATACTGGTGCCCCTGTCATCATTTCTCCAGATGCATCAATCCCTTCACCCAATCTTCAGTCAAATTGACCTGGTTGGATTAGCTCAAAGCAGTTTCCATCCACATTTTTTTTGATGGGTTTGGGCATTTGGCCTCATGTAGTCTTAAACCATGGGTATAATATCGCTTAGATATCCGTATTTTTTTATGAGCAATCCAACGCTGCAAGCGTTTTTTTTGGGACGCGCCTTAGCAACGGCTATCGGTGAGAAGCTGGAGGAAGCAATCACTACCGGCATGAGCGGTGTTGGCCGCTTCGATGCTGAACAGAGAGAGTCGCTACATCGCTTTGTCGAAGACGTTTTTAATCAAGCTCAGTCCTCCCAAGCTGAGGTAAATTCTGAAGCCGATGTTTCGGACTCAGGAGAAGATTTACAAGCAACGATTGATAACTTACGTGCTGAGATTGCCCAAGTGCGTGTTGCGTTACAGCAGTATCGTTCTTCTTCTTGAGATATAAATCCTGCATCCATTGGACCAGAAGGTCACCGTCATTCTTTCCAAGTTTAGAGTTCTAACACACCGCTGGCCATCTAGGAGACTGCGTGTCTACAGTTCCCAATACAACCGATCAGCCATCGCTGCGTGAGCACTCTGACGAGAGTTCACACAGTAATCATGGTATTGCCAGCCAACCTCGACTGCCGCTCGTTGAATCAGTCCAGTCAGACATTGAAACCAGAGGTGTCACCGAAAAGCAATTGAGCGCTCCTGTAGAGAAGCGCTACCGCTGGAATCGACGTTACAGTCGTCCAGAAAGATTTGTCGATATATGGTCATTTTTTCTGACATTTTTAGGCAAGCGTTGGCTCTACAGTAAGTCTTGGAGTTACCCCGGTGGTATATCTGTTGAAAAGCAAGCAGCTCGACGACGAGCCCAAGCTCGTTGGATTCGTCTTAACTTTCTGAATCTTGGCCCTACATTTATTAAACTGGGGCAGCTGTTTTCTACTCGCTCTGATTTGTTTCCATCAGAGTATGTTGAAGAGCTATCTAAGTTACAGGATCAGGTGCCTGCCTTTAGCTACGAGCAGGTAAAAGCGATCATTGCTGCTGATTTAGGCAGACCGGTTGAAGAACTCTATAAAACCTTTGATCCGATTCCTTTGGCAGCAGCTAGCCTAGGTCAGGTTCATCGGGCGCAGCTTTATTCAGGAGTAGAGGTCGTTGTATATATTCAGCGACCTGGCTTACAGAACCTCTTTCAAATTGATCTTTCTATTTTGAAGGGTATTGCCCGATATTTTCAGAATCATCCTGAATGGGGTAGAGGGCGAGACTGGATTGGTATCTATGAAGAATGCTGTCGGATCCTTTGGTTAGAGATAGATTTTTTGCATGAAGGTCGGAATGCGGATACATTTCGTCGTAATTTTCGCGATGTTGATTGGGTAAAGGCTCCCCGAATTTATTGGCGCTACGCGTCGCGTCGTGTGCTGACGCTGGAATATATACCAGGCATCAAAATAAGTCATTATGAATCGTTGGAAGCAGCGGGGTTGGATCGTCAGCGTCTTGCTCAGTTGGGAGCACAAGCCTATTTACACCAGCTACTCAATGATGGCTTTTTTCATGCCGACACCCACCCCGGTAATATTGCAGTAACTCCCGACGGTGCGCTAATTTTCTATGATTTTGGCATGATGGGTCAGATCCAGCCATTGACTCGTGATGGACTAATGCGAACCTTTATGGGGGTAGCACAGCGCAATGCCGATATTGTAATGGCATCCTTAGTTGATTTAGGAGCTTTAACAGAAACTGAAGATATGGGTCCCGTGCGGCGCTCGATTCAGTACATTCTAGATAACTTTATGGACAAGCCTTTTGAAGAGCAGTCCATTACTGCTATCAGCGATGATCTGTATGCTGTTGCTTACGATCAACCATTTCGATTTCCAGCTACGTTTACCTTTGTTATGCGGGCATTTTCTACGCTAGAAGGTGTCGGTAAAGGGATGGATCCAGACTTTAACTTTAAGGAGGCTGCAAAACCGTTTGCTAAACAGCTTATGACTAATGTCTCTAATTCTAACGGCAACGGACTTATCG
>ERZ1740059.596-NODE-596-length-18734-cov-6.472616_pt1 | contig 18734 bp, 16 predicted proteins | sample MGYA00581744_ERZ1740059 | MGnify/ENA primary metagenome ERZ1740059 (study PRJEB43018, sample SAMN04849738) | marine metagenome | isolation source: floating plastic debris | place: Pacific Ocean | collected 2008-08-28 | study: EMG produced TPA metagenomics assembly... | reverse complement strand
GGCCCTTCTCCATCAGCTGATAGAGGCGGTTCACACCAGTGGTCGTCTCCTCGGACACGCCTTTGATCGCATCGCGCTGCTTGGCGAAGAAGCCCGGGCTCGCCGCGAGGCGCTTTTTGATCTGAGCAAAAAGAAACTCTTCTTCCTCCGAACCAGGCGTTTCGAGAAATGCGGTGTCGCCGGCCTCGGCGCGGGCGCCGAGGAGGATGTACATCGTCGCATCGCCGCCGTCGTAGAGGATCATGTTTGACGGTTCGCCGTCTGGCCATTGGAAGATGGCGTCGGTGTACGTCCAATAGTCCTCAAGCGTTTCGCCCTTGATGGCGAACACTGCTGTGCCTCCGGCCGCAATCGCCGCCGCCGCATGATCCTGCGTCGAAAAGATGTTGCAAGACGCCCAACGCACATCCGCGCCAAGCTCCTTGAGCGTTTCGATCAGAACCGCCGTCTGGATCGTCATATGCAGCGAGCCGGTGATCCGCGCGCCCTTCAGCGGCTTTGACGCGCCAAACTCTTCCCGACATGCGATCAAGCCGGGCATTTCCGTTTCTGCGATCTCGATTTCTTTGCGCCCGAACTCGGCGAGAGCGAGATCGGCGATTGCGTAGTCTGGATGGTCGAGCGGAGCCATGTGTTCAATTCCTTGAGCTTCTGTGTTCGGCGCACAGCGCCTTCAATTTTGGCGCCGGAGATAACAGGGTCGTCCGTTCGCCTCAACGCGACATTCCGGGTCATATGCGGTTATCGGCGGAAAATCATCGATCGGGTCGACATCCGACGGGTTCTGCCGCTACTTGGAGCGTCTGAGGAAACTTCCAGTCACGAGCGAAAATAAATGCCGAAAACGGCGCGCGCCTGGCAGCGCATGTTGAGTGGCAGACGGCTTGATCTTCTCGACCCGTCGCCCATGGATATAGAAATCGACGATATCGCCCATGGTTTGTCCAGGGTTGCTCGCTGGAACGGGCAGACATCTGGCGTTTGGCCTTTCTCCGTCGCCCAACACAGCCTGCTGGTCGAAGAGTTTTGCCAGAAACTGAAACCAGCTCTCAGCGTCGAGGAACGCCTGATCGCGCTTCTGCATGATGCGCCCGAGTATGTGGTTGGAGACTTGATCAGCCCGTTCAAGGCCGTGGTCGGCGGCGACTACAAGTCTCTTGAGGACCGGCTCCTATCCGCGACGATGATCCGGTTTGGGCTGCCCGCGACACCCAAGAAGGCGGCGCTCAACCTCGTTAAGCGCGCCGACCGGCTGTCCGCGTATGTCGAGGCGACGCAGCTTGCGGGATTTGATGAGATTGAGGCCGCCAAATTCTTCGGCCGCCCTCGGGACGGGGTCTCTCTCGACGTGACTCTTGTCGCCCTCCAGCCCGATGCGGCGAAGGCGGCTTACTTGACCAGGTTCGACGAGCTTTTAAGCAGCTACGCGCCATCTGCCGCTGGCAAAAAACGATAAAGGCCCGCCACGACTATGCGCAGCGGGCCTCGCTCTCTCGGCTCTCTCCTCGCCGGAATAGCTTAATTGTTCAGGAGCGACTCACAGGTGACCGGAGTGTCCTCGGACTGGTCGCCCGTGTGGACGACGCGATCCGATAGACGCGGACGGAAATACGTGATCTCGTCCATCTTGAAGGAACTGCCGACCAGGACGTACTGGAAGTCCGGTTTGTAGTCGAATTCAGCCTCGGTCACGATCATCGTCTCGTCGGGCGCGCGGACCAGCTCGCTTGGCACGAAGTCGACAGCAGTACCGACCGTGCGGCCTTCTGGAATGCCCTCTCCGCTGGACGGGAGATCGCCTCTCAAACGGTGGCTCCAGAGAACCGTGTAGCAGTAATTTGAGTTTTCGGTCGCATTTTCGAGGTCGCCGTTGCACGGGCAGCCAATGACCGAGGACACCGTCAGCTCGAAGTCGCCCAGGTCGACATCGCCCTCATCCAGCGGGTCTAACATCCGATGGGCCGCCGAATAGATCGAGCGAATGCGCTGCTCGTCCATGCTCGCGTTTTGCGAGACCAGATCAGAGACCGAAGACGCGGTGTCTTGCACCCGGCCCGCCTGCCAAGTGTAGAGAACGACCTCAAGACCGCCGAGAAGCAGCGTCAACAGGATCGGCAGCAAGAACAGGAATTCGATCGCCGCCACGCCTTTCTTGTCCCGGCGATAAGCCTGTAGACGTCGGCGAATGGAAAACTGCTTTCTCATCTTCTTTGTCCTTTCCGAGCGAGGCTCGATCACACCGTCAATCGCTTGCCAAACTCGATCTTCGACTTTCCGTTTCTTTCAGTCGTCGCCTTGACGCCGGCTTTCACTACCCGGCGTTCACCGGATCTTCTTCGCCCGCCTCGATCTGTTCTTCATCTTCCGGGCCGCAGCTGGTCGTCTGCCTAGCTGCGGTTTGGAACACGAAGCTGCGCGCAATCGCTAGATTGCCCTGACCATCGGCCATGAACGGATACATGAACGGCGACATGACTTCCCAAGGATACTTCGCGGTCATCAGCACCACGTCGCCGCCCGTCGCATCCTGATAGATGTCGTCGTCGTCCTTATCGGTGTCGGCGTCTTCCCACCCGGTCTTGAAGACCTCTTGTTTCAAACTGAGCTTCGCCTCGCACTCCGGCACGAAGCTCGAGTTCTCGCAGATCAGATCTTTGTACTCTTCTTGGCTCAAACAGCCGCCCAAGCCGACCCGCGTCAAACGACCCCCTACCCGAACACCGGTCTAAAGCGTCGACCCCGAGAGGGCCACCATGCCTATCTCGATGATCCCTGCGATGATCAGGAAGTAAGGGATGGACAGGAATGCGAACTCGACTGACGTCACACCGCTTTCATCGCCCGCAAGTTTACGTGCGTTGCGGCGGAAAGCCCGCGTGTAAAGATACTGAAGCGCCATCGTGCTGCTCTCTATTCCGGCAAACTCGATAGCTTTATGCAGTTTTCGTGCTTAAATAAATCTGACTAAAACTGCAAATAGTTCGATATTAATAATTGAAATTTGTTAGTATTAATTTTTGAAAGCTCTTGTTAATCACGTATTGAAGCGGAAATGCATTACATCGCCGTCTGAAACGACGTATTCCTTGCCTTCAAGGCGGACCTTACCCGCCTCTTTCGCCCCGGTCTCGCCGCCGTTCTCCACAAAGTCGAGATAGCTTGTCGTCTCCGCCCGGATGAAGCCTTTCTCGAAATCGCCGTGAATGACGCCAGCCGCCTGCGGCGCCTTGGTGCCTTCGGTAACTGTCCAGGCCCGGGCCTCTTTGGGTCCAACGGTGAAATAGGTGATCAGTCCCAGCAGGTCGTAACCCGCGCGGATCAGCCGATCCAGGCCCGCCTCGGTCAGACCCATTTCTTCCAGGAACTCAGCGCGCTCGGCGTCGTCGAGCTGTGAGATCTCTTCCTCGATCGCGGCGGATATCACGACGGAGCCCGCCCCCTGTTCCGCCGCCATCGCAGCGACCTTGGCGGAGTGTTCGTTGCCCTCCGCCGCAGCGCTCTCCTCGACATTGCAGACATACAGCACAGGCTTGGCCGTCAAGAGCTGTAACGTCTCCCACGCCTTGAGATCCTCCTTTTCCACGACAACGGTCCGGGCGGGACGGCCCTCTTCCAAGGCCGTCTTGGCAAGCCCAAGCAGGCGTTCGGCCTCTTTCGCCTCCTTGTCGCCGCTCTTGAGCTTGCGGACGAGGTTCTGCTGTCGACGCTCAATGCTCTCAAGATCCGCGAGCATCAGCTCGGTCTCGATCGTCTCGGCGTCGGCGATCGGATCCACCCGTCCATCGACATGCGTGACGTCGTCATCCTCAAAACAGCGAAGAACATGGGCGACCGCGTCGACTTCGCGGATGTTCGCCAGAAACTGGTTGCCCAACCCTTCTCCCTTCGAAGCGCCTTTCACCAGACCGGCGATATCCACAAAGGTCAGCCGCGTTGGGATCGTCTCTTTCGACTGAGCCATTTCCGCTAGCGTCTCAAGCCGCGTGTCGGGCACCGAGACTTCCCCGACGTTGGGTTCGATCGTGCAGAAGGGGAAATTGGCCGCCTGGGCGGCCGCCGTACGCGTCAAGGCGTTGAACAGCGTCGACTTGCCGACATTCGGCAACCCCACAATGCCACATTTGAAGCCCATGGCCGGATCCTTCACGCGTCTGGAGATCGAAGCCGGTCATCTGGCAAGGGCCGGCTTGCATGTCAATTGCGACAATGGCGCCCGGCTAGCCTTCAAACTCGACCAGCAAGTCCTTGGCGTCGACTTGACTGCCGGCCTTGGCGACGACTCGTTTGATCTTGCCGTCGCGCTCCGCGTGGATCGCCGTCTCCATCTTCATCGCCTCGATCGTCAGGAGAAGATCGCCTTTGGCGACCTTCTTCCCGTCTTCAACGGCGACCGACGCCACCATGCCCGGCATTGGCGCAGGCACATGTGCGGGGTTGCCGTCCTCGGCTTTTGGATGCGCATTGGCGCTCGCGCTGGCGGACCGGTTCGGCACCTTCGCCGTGCGGGGTTGACCGTTGAGTTCGAAGAAGACTTTGACCATGCCTTCCTCGTCGGTCTCGCCCACCGCGAGCAGCGTGACGACGAGGGTCTTGCCAGGCTCGATGTCGACGAACAGTTCTTGTCCGACCGTCATGCCGTAAAAGAAGGTCGGGGTGGGAAGCTGACGCACGGGGCCATAGTCCCGGCGGCGACCCATGTAGTCGAGATAAACCGTCGGGTACATCAGGTAGGAGCACAGGTCTTCATCATCGACCTTGATGCCCGGCATCTGGTCCTGGGCCTCGTTGCGAACGGCCTCGAGGTTCACCGGCGGCATGAGGCTACCCGGCCGCACCTTGATCGGCTCGGCGCCCTTCAGCACTTTCTTCTGTAGCACCTCTGGGAAGCCCCCGACCGGTTGGCCGACCTCTCCCTTGAAGAAGGTCACGACCGACTCCGGAAACGCGACCTCATGCGACGGGTCGAGAACATCCTCGACGCTGAGCCCGCCGGCGACCATGGTCAGCGCCATGTCGCCGACTGTTTTCGCGATCGGCGTCACATTCACGACATCGCCGAACATCATGTTCACATCCGAGTAGGCTTTCGCGATCTCGTCCCAGCGATGCTCAAGGCCCATGGAACGCGCCTGCGCGCGCAAGTTCGTGACCTGGCCGCCAGGCATCTCGTGCTCGTAGACCTGGGACGTGCCCGACCGCATGTCCGACTCGAAGGCCGTGTACATCAGACGCACGCTCTCCCAATAGTCCGAGATCTCCCGGATCGCCTCCGCATCAAGCTCGGTATCGCGCTCCTGATTGCGCAGCGCCGCAACGATCGAGCCGAGACTCGGTTGCGACGTCAGGCCGGAATAGGAGTCCATCGCACAATCAACCGCGTCGACGCCCGCCGCCGAGGCCGCCAGGATCGACGCCGCCGAGATGCCGCTGGTGTCATGGGTGTGAAAATGGATCGGAAGGGCGACCTCATTCTTGAGCGCGCGCACCAGCGCATCGGCCGCAGCCGGTTTCACCAGTCCGCCCATGTCCTTGATGGCGATGATGTGCGCGCCCGCCGCCTCAAGCTCTTTGGCGAGGTCGACATAGTATTTCAGCGAGTACTTCGCCCGGTTCGGATCATGGATGTCGCCGGTGTAGCACAGAGCGGCTTCTAGTATCTTCCCTGTCTCCAAGACGCCGTCCATCGCCACACGCATGCTCTCGACCCAGTTGAGCGGATCAAACACCCGGAACAGGTCGACGCCGGACTTGGCGGCGCGGTCGGTGAAGAACTCGACGACGTTGTCCGGATAGTTGGTGTAGCCGACCCCGTTCGACGCGCGCAGCAGCATCTGGGTGAGCAGGTTCGGCATCCGCTCGCGCAGATCGACAAGCCGCTTCCACGGACATTCCTGCAGGAAGCGATAGGCGACGTCGAAGGTCGCGCCGCCCCAGCATTCCATCGAGAACAGGTTGGGCAGATTGCGAGAGTACGCGTCGGCGACGTGCAGCATATCGAGGCTGCGCATCCGCGTTGCGAGCAACGACTGCGGCGCATCCCGCATCGTCGTATCGGTGATCAGCAGGCGCTTCTGCGCGAGCATCCAATCAGCGACCGCCTTCGGACCCTGTTCATCCAAGATCTGCTTTGTGCCCGGCGCCGGACGATCCACCCGTAGTTTGGGCGGACGCGGTTCGCGCGCATGCGCCGGCGGCTTTGCGCGGCCTGCGACCTCTGGGTGGCCGTTCACGGTGATGTCCGCCACATAATTGAGCAGCTTCGTCGCCCGGTCGCGGCGGCGCTTGAACTCGAAAAGCTCTGGGTGATCGTCGATGAACCGGGTGGTGTATTCGTTCGCCACGAACTTCGGGTGGTTGATAAGGTTTTCGACGAACACGAGGTTGGTCGCCACGCCACGGATCCGGAATTCGCGCAATGCGCGATCCATCCGCCGGATCGCCTCTTCCGGGGTCGGGGCCCAGGCGGTGACCTTTTCCAGAAGCGAGTCGTAATACCGGGTGATCACCGCGCCCGAATAGGCGGTGCCGCCGTCGAGGCGGATGCCGAAACCCGTCGCGCCCCGGTAGGCGGTGATCCGGCCATAGTCAGGAATAAAGTTGTTCAGCGGATCCTCAGTGGTGACCCGGCATTGCAGCGCGTGGCCGCTGAGATGGATCTTGTGCTGGACCGGAACCCCCGACGCGGTCTCATCGCCGATACGCGCGCCCTCGGCGAGGCGGATCTGAGCCTTTACAATGTCGACGCCCGTCACCTCCTCGGTGACGGTATGTTCGACTTGAACCCGCGGGTTCACCTCGATGAAGTAGAAGGCGCCGGTGTCGGCATCCATCAGGAATTCGATGGTGCCGGCGAGCTGATACTTCGCGTAGCGCGCAATCCGAAGGCCCAGTTCGGCCAACTCCGCCCGACGCTCGTCATCCAGATACGGAGCGGGCGCCCGCTCCACGACCTTCTGGTTGCGGCGTTGAACCGAGCAATCACGTTCCCACAGATGAACGATGTTTCCGTGGAGGTCGCCGAGGATCTGCACCTCCACATGACGGGCGCGCTCGACCAATTTCTCGAGATAGACGTCGCCGCGGCCAAACGCGGCCTCGGCTTCGCGCGAGCCGGCCAGAACTTCGCGATCCAACTCATCCGCCGACCGAATGGGCCGCATGCCGCGCCCGCCGCCGCCCCAGCTCGCCTTGAGCATGAGCGGATAGCCGATCTCTTCCGCCTGCTTGCGGATCGCCGCCATGCCCTTTTTCGTCTCGATGTCGGTCAAGACCTCGGTCGCCGGCACGACCGGAACGCCAGCCTCGACCGCCGCGGCGCGGGCGGAGACCTTGTCGCCCAGCAAACGCATGGTTTCGGGCTTTGGGCCGATGAAGGTGATGCCTTCCGCCGCGCAGGCCTCAGCGAGTTCCGGGTTCTCAGACAGGAAGCCATACCCAGGATGGATCGCGTCCGCCCCAGACTCCCGCGCAACCCGCATCACCTCAGGGATCTCAAGATAGGCCTTCACAGGACCGAGACCTTCGCCGATCCGATAGGCCTCGTCAGTCTTGAACCGGTGCAGCGACAGCTTGTCCTCTTCCGCGAAGATCGCAACTGTCCGCTTTCCCAGCTCGTTAGCCGCGCGGCTGACGCGGATCGCGATCTCGCCGCGGTTGGCGATGAGGATCTTCTTGAAACTCTTGGTCTGCGCGGACATGGACATCATCTCTCAGGGCGTTTCGGTCAAAGAAACAATTCATCGCTCATAGGGCGATCACGACGCCTCAGCAAGACCTCGGCCAGTGCTGGAACTCAGTCATTCACAAGGAAGATGTGCAGCGCCACAGGGCCATGCGCGCCGAGTTCGAGTTTTTGCTCGATATCGGCGGTTCGCGAGGGGCCCGTTACGAGGTTCAGTGTCCGCGGATCCCGGCCCGACTTTCGGAAGCGATCCCAGACGCCTTCATATCCGGCTTCAATCTCGGAGGCTTTCAGCACAACGAAATGGGTCTCGCCCAGGAAGGTGAGGGTCACCGGGTTTTCCGGACCGGAGGTCAGCGCGAGCGTGCCGGTTTCGGCGGCGGCGCAGAAGGCGCGCGAGAGGGTCGCCGGCTCGTCGACGCGGCCTTTGCCATGGCTGACCTCGACGCCGCCCCAGTCGAGACCGGCGAAGTCCGGCTCGGACCCGGCGCGGACAGCCTGGGGCAGGTTTCGGTTCCTGAGCTGATCCGACAACGCCGCCGGCAACTCCGACACGGCGGCGTGGCGCGACACCGTCGCCTGCACCGCCTCCGCCTGCGCGATGAAGCGCTCGACGCGTTCAGCGCCATCGGTCAGCGCGATCTCGGGCTTCAGCGACGGTTGCCGCCCTGCGCCCAGTCTCGCATCGACGGCCGCTTTTCGGCTCTTGGCGTCGCCAAGCTTCGAACTGGCGGCCGCGAGGATCCGATCACGGGCGCTCATCGTTTCCGCTCCGCCCAAATCTGCTGGAAGGTCTTGCCTTCCGGCGCCGGGAAATCGCGATGCGCCGTCCATCCGCCCGCGAAGGGCAGCCAGCTCATCCTGTTCTTTCGGCCTGCGAAGAGCTTCATTTTCCAGACCGCCCACCGCGTCGCAAACTGATAGAGCGAAGGACGCTTGGCGAAATACGCCCACAAACCCAACCCGTAACGCGTCGCCGACGGAGTGAGATGCTTCTCGAACTCGCGTTCCCGCCAACTCCGCATCATTCTGGGCAGTGGGATCCGCATCGGGCAAACCGCCTCGCACCGCCCACAGAAGGTCGACGCGTTGGGCAGTTGACCGCCCTCCTCGACCCCAATCAACGACGGCGTGAGAACGGCGCCCATCGGCCCTGGATAAACCCAGCCATAGGCGTGCCCGCCGACCGACTGATAGACCGGGCAATGGTTCATGCAGGCGCCGCAACGGATACAGCGGAGCATGTCTTGAAACTCACCGCTGAGCATGTTGGTCCGACCGTTGTCGAGCAGTACGACATGATACTCCTCGGGTCCGTCAGGGTCTTCGGCCCGCTTCGGCCCGCGGGAGAAGGTGGTGTAGACCGTCACCGGCTGCCCGGTCGCAGACCGCGCCAACACCCGCATCACGGTGGCCGCGTCATCAAGGGTGGGAACGACTTTCTCCAGGCTGGCGATCACCACATGCACCCGGCCCAGCGACTGGGTGAGATCGCCGTTGCCCTCGTTCGTCACGATCACCGATTGGCCGGTCTCGGCGATCAGCATGTTGGCGCCGGTGATCCCGACATCCGCCTCAAAGTACTTCTCGCGCAGGACCGTCCGCGCCTCACGCACCAGACTGGCCGCGTCGGGAAATGTGCGATCTGCGTCGAACTGAGGGTGCGCCTCGCGGAACTCGCGCTCGACTTGCTCCTTGGTCACATGCACGGCCGGCGCGATGATATGCGACGGGATCTCGCCTCGGAGCTGGATGATGTACTCGCCCAGATCCGTCTCGACGACCTTGTGACCGGCCTCCTCGAGCGCGGGGTTAAGCGCCACCTCCTCGGAGACCATCGACTTGCCCTTGTTGACGATCGCTTTGCCGTCTTCCGATCGGGCGGCTTCAGCGACGATCCCAAGAATGATGTCACGGGCGTCTTCGGCCGTTTCGGCCCAGTGGACATGGCCGCCCGACGCCTGCACTTGCGCCTCGTAGCGCTCGAGATAGAGATCCAGGTTCGCAAGCGTGTGGTTCTTCACATCCCGCGCGGCGTCCCGGAGCGCATCGAACTCCGGAACCTCGGCTCGAGCCGCCGCACGCTTTCCGACAAACCCGCCGCCGACCTTGCCCATGGCGGTTTGAACCATCTCGTTGGACAGGGCCGCACGAGCATTCGCCTTGAACTGCTTTGATGTCGGCTGATGGGTCATCTCTCTTCTCCGATCGCCGGTTCATCCGTCATCCCGGCCAGCACTTCGGCCACATGTCTCGCTTTGACGTCGCGGCCTTGCCGCGCGAGTTTACCTTGCATGTTCATCAGGCACCCGAGATCTCCGGCAAGCAGCAAGTCGGCCTCGGTCGCGGCGATGTTGCCGGTTTTCTTCTCGACCATGGCGTTGGAAACGTCGGGGAACTTGACGCAGAAGGTGCCGCCAAATCCGCAACAGACGTCAGAGTCTTTCATTTCCCTGAGTTCCAGATCGTCCACGCTCGCGAGCAGGCGGCGCGGCTGGTCTTGGATCTCTAGGCTCCGCAAACCCGAACAACTGTCGTGATAGGTCGCCGCCCCCGAGAGCCGCGCCTCAACGGCCGTGACCCCCATGACGTCGGTCAAGAATGAGACGACTTCAAAGGTCTTGGCCGAAATCGACTGGGCCCGCGGCGCCCATGCCGTGTCGTCCGCGAGCATCAGCGGGTAGTCTTTCTTGAGTGTTGCGCCGCAAGACCCGGACGGGACGACTACGTAGTCGTACTCTTCGAAGGCCGCGATCACCTGGCGCGCGATATCTTGAGACGTTTTGCGATCACCTGAGTTCCACGCTGGCTGACCGCAACAGGTCTGCGCGCTGGGAACCTCGACCGTGCAGCCGGCGTCTTCGAGCAGTTTCACGCTCGCAAAGCCGACTGTCGGTCGAAAAAGATCGACAAGACAGGTGACGAAAAGACCAACCCACGGGTGGTCTGGTCGGTTGACGGCGGACAATGCTCGTTTCTCCTAGCAACTTGCGAGAGATCGTAAACATCATGGCGTCGATCTCAAGGTGCAGCGCCGACGCAGCGAAAGTCGCTATCCTGTCCCGAATATGGCTCTTTCCTTCCCCGCCCCGGCGCCTTATAGAGCCGGCTTCCGCGCCTTACACCCCTGGAGGATGCGCGGGTCATCAATGGAGATGAATATGGCTGAACTGAACACGTTGCCTGTCATGGCGCGTGCGGGAGTGGGCAAGGGGGCCGCCCGAGCTGTACGTCGCGAGGGGCTCGTCCCCGGCGTGATTTACGGCGACGGGAAGGACCCTGTTGCAGTGAGCGTCAAGCACAACCTGCTGCTCAAAGCTCTCAAACGCGGAAAATTCCTGTCATCGCTGCTCGAACTCGATGTCGACGGCGAGAAAATCAAAGTCATCCCTCGCGACGTTCAACGCGATGTCGTTCTGGATCTTCCGATCCATGTCGATTTCCTGCGGTTGAGCGAGCGCTCGCGGATCAACTTGTTCGTGCCGGTTGAGTTCATCAACCAGGACAAGTGCCCAGGCATCAAGAAGGGCGGCGTTCTGAACGTTGTTCGCCACGACGTCGAACTTAAGGTTCGGGCCGGTAACATTCCGGAAGCGCTGATCTGCGATCTCGAAGGTTGGGAGGTCGGCGACACGATCCATATCTCATCGATGGAGCTGCCAGGCGGCGCGAAACCGGTGATCCAGGATCGCGACTTCACCGTTGCGACCATCGCAGCGCCTTCGGGTCTGCGTTCCAGCGAAAGCGACGAGGGCGAAGGCGAAGGCGAAACCGCCGAGGGCGAAGAAGTCGCGGACGAGGCGTAAGGCCGCTGACGCGTATCCGTCGCCGCTTTGTGATATGGAAGAGCCGTCCCGATGTGGGCGGCTTTTTCGATTTCAGCGACGCTTTCTTTTGGAGACGCCGGTATGAAGTTGTTCGTCGGCCTTGGAAACCCGGGCGCAAAGTACGAGAAAACCCGACACAACATCGGGTTTCTGGCGATTGACGAGATCGTCCGCGCGCATGGGCTCTCGCCGGAGAGATCGAAGTTTCAAGCGCTGTTGTCCGAGGGCAAGATCGGAACGCAGAAGGTGTTTTGCCTGAAGCCGCAAACTTTCATGAATCTGTCCGGCCAGTCGGTTGGCGAAGCGATGCGCTTCTTCAAGCTCGAGCCGGAAGACGTTGTGGTTTTCCACGATGAGCTTGATCTGGCGCCCGGAAAACTGAAGGTGAAAAAGGGCGGCGGCCATGCCGGGCACAATGGCCTGCGCTCGCTGCACGACCATATCGGCGCCGACTTCACGCGTGTTCGGATCGGCATCGGACATCCGGGTGACAAGCGTCTGGTGTCAGGCTTTGAGCTGCACGACTTCGCCAAGTCCGACTGGGATTGGATCGATCCGCTGCTCGAGGGGATCGCGGATGGCGCGCCGCTGCTCGCAAACGACGATCCGCCCAGCTTCATGAACAAGGTCTCCCTGCGGATGCAGCCGCCGAAAGCGACGCTGAAGCCCGCCGCCGGCGCGCCGGAAAAGACGCCGCCCGAAAAGCCTCGAGCCGCTGAGACCACTCCGGATCAATCGCCTGCCCGAGAAGAGGATGCGCAAGACCCGGAGAACACGCTCTCGCCGCTTCAACGCCTGGCCGCCCGGTTCTCAAGGAGAACATGAGCGATCCTTTCTTGTTCGCGGCCGATAAAGCGTCTGACACGCCTGCGGACTGCTTGCGACACCGATTGGACACAGGTTTGCACCGGTCGAGGCTCGGAGCCCCTATCCGTTGACGGAGTTGGGCCAAGCGCCGGGGCGAGCGTCACAAGCACAAGAGATCCGGATCTCGTCGCTCTCAAACGGAATTGTCCGATGGAAGATATACGACGGAAAGACCACGAGCATGCCCGGCTCCGGCTTTATCCGACGCACAGGCGCGTCCTCTACCCCCGGTAGGTCATAAGCGACGCCGCCAAACTCGATCCAACCTTCCTGATCGTCCCCAGACGTCTCTACAGCCTGTGGCATCAGGTTGTAGTAACAGGCTGAAAACCAGCCCGACGGATGGTTGTGAGGCGCCTGGTGGCCGCCGCGATGCATGACGTTCGACCACATGTTGAGAAAGCGATACCCGTCGGGCGGCGACAGCGGCAGGGGATGTCCTTGCTTGTTCGGCATCGCAGCGAGCGCCCGGTCAAAGCCGTTTCTGACTTGCACCTCAAACGCCTGGAAGAGCGGCGACGGCTCCACGTCAAACATGTTGTCGAGCTTCGCGCCGTTTCGCGTCGCGCGATGTCTGCCCACCTCAGTCAAACGCGAGTGGTTCAGAATCTCCTCTGAAAGGGCCTGGTTGAACGCATCAACGCTTGAGAACCCCTTCGGCGCCTCAATCTCCAGACCGACCACGAGATCGTTGAGCCCCTCCAGGGCGTCAGCCTCCTCGTTCCGGCCAAGATGGCGAAGGCAGATGATCTTGTACGAGATGATCTGAAGCTTGTGCGGCGCCCGCTCAAGCGCCGCCGCAAGCTGCGGCAACGCGGCTTCATAGTCTTGATCAAACAGGTGAGCGCGGCCAAGCCCATAAAGGATCGCAGCATCATCCGGCTTGAGCGCGTCGGCTCGACCAAACGCGTCGCGCGCGCCGGCAAAGTCTTCGAGACGCATCAGAACGTTCCCGAGATTGTGCCAAAACCCCGGCTCCTTGGGCGCTGCTTTCACAAGAATGCGGTAGGCGTCGGCCGCCTCCGCGTCCTTCCCGAGGAGCGCAAGGACTTCCGCGCGTCGCGCGACGATCGCGCCTTCGGTCGGCCGCAAGGACAACGCACGATCAAGAGCCTCGAGCGCCCCCGAATGGTCTGCCGCGCCCTGCTTCGCCTCCGCCAGAAACATCCAAGCTTGGGCGTTTCCAGGCTCGGTTTTCGCGGCTCTGCCAAATGCTTCGGCCGCTTTGTCGAAATGTCGTCGCTTGAGTTCGACGATGCCGAGATTCATGGAAATCGCGGGGTTTGTCGGTGCTGACATCGACGCCATCTGCAGCCGCTGCGCCGCTTCGTCGAGCCGACCTGCGGAAAGCAACGCACGCGCGTCGTTCAGAAGCGCCTGAGGGTTTCCTGGCGTCGCGAACACCATGCCGTCTCACCTTATCGATGCTGAAATCGCCGCGAACTTAGCGCAGCGCGACATATGCGGCAATGCTGGCGCGGCACTCGGGAGACGCAAGCGAAACCATCATCGCTTGGCAATATGGCCAACACCGCGCGCGTCCAGTCCAACAAGCTGTGGCGCACCCGAGAGGATTCGAACCTCTGGCCTCTGCCTTCGGAGGGCAGCGCTCTATCCAGCTGAGCTACGGGTGCCTAGCGTGTTGAGATAGCCGATGGGCTCGCGTCACGCAATGGCCGCTCGGCGACTTAGCCAAGCGTTATGACTTGAGCGCTGTTTCGGAAGTCTTTAAGGCTCGTCGGCGTTTCCGTTTCTACACAAGATCTTATGAGAACCGTCGCATGGGCGCTCCCGATCTCTCGCTGGTGATCCCAGTTCATAACGAGGCCGGCAACATCGGGCCGCTGCTGGCCGAGATTGATCGCGCGTTCCAGGACGAGAACTACGAGCTTGTGATCGTGGACGACAAAAGCGCTGACAGCTCGGTGGAAGAAGTCCTCGCCCATCAGCGTTCGCAACCACGGCTGAGGCTTTTGCAACATGCGCAGCGCGCAGGGAAATCCAGAGCGCTGACGACCGCGTTTGCGGCGGCGCGGGGCCGATGGGTCCTGACGTTGGACGGGGATGGGCAAAACCCTCCCGAAGACCTGGCGCGTCTCTGGCGGGCCTCCGCATCCGCAACGCCCGACCGGATCGTCGCAGGCGTGCGGCAAAGACGAAACGACGGCGCCGTCAAATGGCTGACGTCGCGCACGGCCAATTTCGTGCGGAGACGGCTTCTTCGGGACGACTGCCGCGACACTGGCTGCGGGGTCAAACTGATGCCTGCGGAGTTCGCCCGCTCGCTCCCATATTTCGACAACATGCACCGGTTCTTTCCGGCTCTTGCTCGGAGAGCAGGTCTCGACGTTCTGGAGGAACCGATCGGTGATCGCCCACGACAGTTTGGCGTCTCAAAGTACGGTTTTTTCGACCGCGCCGCTGTCGCTTTCTTGGACACCGTTGGCGTTTATTGGCTGATCCGGCGACACTCGGATCCCGGCTCCGTCGTGGAGGAAACGCCAGATCAACCCGACGGACGCCCAATCAACTGAAATCTGTAAACAGTCGACTCTTCCCGTCGATTTCGGAACGGGGTCGAAACCGTGTAGACCTCGCCCATAGGCTGAAATCCCTCTGGCGCAGAACGCATGGGCGGCTTGGAGCGTCCCCGCCAGAACAGGATCGCACGGCTTTCGACGGGTTGCGTCTGCGGCGAACTCGCGCCAGGCCATCCGAGAGCCAGAACCATGTTCGCTCGGTCGTCGTGCCGTGGCGAGATCAGAGGCAGCGGCTGCTGAGAAACCCGTCTGACTTGCGCAGCGATCGCCTCGTAGTCGTAGCCGTAGCGGTGCTTGCCATAAGAGGCCATGCCCCAGAATCCGATCAACGCCGCGATATAGGCCACGCCAGCCACTGCGCAGATCCAACCGGAGAGGCGCCCGGTCGGACGCGCTGCCGCCAACCAGATCGGAAGCGTGGCCAGCAACGGGGTTAGATAGCGTTCATGGACGCGGTGCATGTCCGCCGCGAGGACGATCAACCCGAAAATGACCAATGACGCCACCATCGGTCGGCCAAGAGCGCGCAACAGGGCGTGATCGGCTGGCGCCGGAAGCTCGCCGCGCCGGCTTTCCCACCATGTCGCCGCGGTCCAGACCAGAAGCGCCGGCCCCGCCCACGCGATCGAGGCCGTAAGGAACGACAGAAAGCCGTCGATCCCGACGCCGGGCACATCGTACCAAACCAGATCCTCATCCGCTCGATAGAGCTTGGAAATGCGATCAAGGCTCGTCGCCGCATCCATCGCCGCGGCGATCGCCACAGGCGCGGTTAAAACCGTGAAGACGCCGACTGCGATCAAGGCGTCGCGACGATAGACGATTGACCGTAGGCGCTGCGACGCGAGAATCGCGCCGACGAAGGGAACGGCGAACAGCAGAAAATTATACTTGGCCAGGGCCCCCAAAGCAGCGGCTGCGCCCAACCAGGCATAGGCTGCGCGCGAGGGTTTTTCGGCGAGCAAGACCGCAGCGTGAACCAACGCGACGACCCCTGTCATCACCATGATCGAGTGAGCCAGCGTATGCACCGACATCCACACGATTTGCGGGAGAAAAGCCGAGGCCGCGAGAGCGAGAAGGCCGGCCCGATCTCCACCGAGACGACGAGCGGCGTCCCAGGTGAGGAAATGAAAGAGGCCCAAAAGGGCGTATTTCAACAATCCTGTGGATAGCGACCAGTTCCAGCCCGTCAGCTCGAGGATCAGCCGCAGGAGCCAGTTGTAGAGCGGCGGGTGGGAATTCGCGTAAACCAGACGCAGGTCGACGTTCCCGACGAACTGCGCCTCGTCGACTTCCAAAAACGGCGAGAACGACAGCCGCAGGATCAGCAGAGCCAGAATATAGACCGCGATCAGGACCGGCGCGCGACGACCCCAAATGGCGAGCAAATCATCGCCATTGGTTGCGTTAGCGCTCATGGCGGCCTCCCTCTGTCTCAGCCAAGCCGTCCACTCCCCCACTCGTCGTTAGCGCCAAGAACACGTCCTCCAGGTCCGGCTCTTCCGTGCTGAGGTCAGAGATTTCGACCCCAGCTTCGGTCAGCGTCTGGAGTATCTGACCAAGCGAAACGTCCCGTCGTGCGAATTCGATCGCCAAGGCGCTTTCAGGGCGCCGAACGACTGTCGCGCCTTTCGGCAGCGCCCGCGCGAGGTCGTCCAGCTCCGCCACCGTTCCGGCAGGGCGAATGATCGCGGTCTTACGATCAATCGACGCAAGAAGCTTTTCGGTGGGCTGCGACGTGACGACAGCGCCCTGATGGATGATGGCGATTTGATCGCACATCTCTTGTGCTTCTTCGAGGTAATGCGTCGTGAGGATGACGGTCACGCCACCAGCGTTGAGTTCCTTGACATAGTCCCACAATTGTCGCCGCAGCTCGAGGTCGACGCCCGCCGTCGGTTCGTCAAGAACCAGGACGGGAGGGGCGTGGACCATCGCTTTCGCAACGAGTAGACGTCGCCGCATGCCGCCCGATAGGGTGCGCGCATAAGCGTCCATCTTGTCCCCGAGCCCGAGCGCCTCAAGGATCTCGCGCGTGCGCCTTTGCTCGGCTGGAACGCCGTAGAGGCCGGCCTGCACCTCCAGCGCCTGAGCCGGGGACAAGAACGGGTCGATGTTCAGCTCCTGGGGCACGACGCCGATCGAGGCGCGCGACATTCGCGGGTTCACGTCTTGATCGAACCCCCAGATCCGCACCGTTCCCGACGTTTTGCGCACAAGGCCGGCGAGGATATTGATCAACGTCGATTTGCCCGCGCCGTTCGGGCCGAGCAATCCGAAAACCGACCCGGTTGGAACGGTTAGATCGACACCCTTAAGCGCGACCTTTTCCGCCTCGGCGCCCTGCCGGCGATAGGTCTTCCTGAGATCTCGCGCCTCGATCGCATTCTCACTCATGACCGGTCGACCAAACCAACACTCCCAACTTCTGGTGGAACGCGACTCGGAAAGCATTGCCGCGAACCGCGGCGTGGCTATCATGCCGCTCAACCAAAACCTAGTGGTCGCCGGGACGGGCGAGGAGTATCCGCGATGATTGACGCGCCTGAGACAATCGAAGTGACAACCGACCGTGTCGCCTGCGACGGCGGCGGCGGAGCGCTAGGACATCCGCGCGTTTATCTGACGATCGGCGAACAGGGCTTTGTCGAATGCCCTTACTGCGATCGGAAATACGTGAAAGTCGATCCGGCCGCGAAGACGTCCTGACCCCATGACTGAGAAAAAAGACCTGGGCGCGAACGATCACGTCTATCTGATCGACGGCTCTGGATTCATCTTCCGCGCCTATCACGCGCTTCCAGCGCTGACCCGGAAATCGGACGGTCTGCCAGTCGGCGCGGTGGCCGGGTTCTGCAATATGCTGTGGAAGATGCTCGACGGTATGGAAGGCGACGACCGCCCGACGCATCTGGCCGTGATCTTCGACAAGGGCTCCAAGAGCTTCCGCAACGAGATCTACGATCAATACAAGGCCCATCGTCCCGAACCGCCGGAAGATCTGCGGCCGCAGTTCGCGCTGATCCGCGATGCGACGCGCGCATTCGGCTTGCCATGTGTCGAAGTCGAGAACTACGAGGCCGACGACTTGATCGCCACTTATGCGCGCCACGCTGAAGCCATCGGCGCCGAAGTGACGATCGTCTCGTCCGACAAGGACCTGATGCAGCTCGTCACCGATCGGGTCGGCATGCTCGACCCGATGAAGAACCGCACGATCGGCCATGACGAAGTCATCGAAAAATTCGGCGTGGCCCCAACGCGTGTGATCGACGTTCAGGCGCTTGCCGGGGACAGCGTGGACAATGTGCCGGGCGCCCCAGGAATTGGGATCAAAACCGCTGCGCAGTTGATCGATCAGTTCGGCGATCTGGAAACGCTGCTCGCGCGCGCCGAAGAGATCAAACAACCCAAGCGCCGCCAAACGCTGATCGATCACGCTGAGCAAATCCGGCTGTCCGCCAAGCTCGTCGCATTGGATCTCGAGGCTCCGGTGCCCGAGCCGTTGTCCGACTTCGCATTGCCTGAGAGGGTCGGCGACGGAACACTCGTCGCTTTCCTGAAGGAGATGGAGTTCCGCACTCTCACGCGACGCGTCGGCGAGAAACTGGGCATCGATGTCGACACCGTCGAAGCGTCGAGCTCGGCGCAGGTGCCCGACGCGTTCAAGACACCCGCTTTGAACGCGGCGGCGCCGGCGGACGCGCCAAAGCTTTCGGTCGACGTCTTGCCGCTCAACCATGCCGCATACGAGATCGTCCGCGACATGCCGGCGCATCAGACAAGGAACGAGCAGCTACGCGAGCGGGGATGGGT
>ERZ1740059.595-NODE-595-length-18764-cov-6.895986_pt1 | contig 18764 bp, 24 predicted proteins | sample MGYA00581744_ERZ1740059 | MGnify/ENA primary metagenome ERZ1740059 (study PRJEB43018, sample SAMN04849738) | marine metagenome | isolation source: floating plastic debris | place: Pacific Ocean | collected 2008-08-28 | study: EMG produced TPA metagenomics assembly... | reverse complement strand
CCAAAAGCCAAGCCAAAAGCCGAGCCGGACGAAAACACTGCGCCCGAGCCGCCGAAGTCTGTGGTGGCTGACGCGGAATCGCGGAAAGAAGACGCCGCCCCGGCTGCGACGGATGATGTGACGGGCTCGCCCGATGCGGACGGAGCCTCCAATACGGAGGCGCTGAGAGGGGGCGGCGGCGAGCCTGGCGCGCAACAGAACTACATGGCGCAGGTCGCGGCGCTCCTATCGAAAAACAAGCGTTATCCCCGCCGGGCGCGATCCCGTGGCCAGGAAGGCGTGGGCGCCCTGTTTTTTATCATCGACAGTCGAGGGCGCGTCGTTGAGAGGGAGCTGCGCAGCAGCACCGGACATCCATTGCTCGACCAAGAGATCATGCACATGCTGAAGCGCTCAGAGCCGTTCCCGGCGATCCCTTCCGACGTTGGCCGAGGCCGGGTCGAGATACTCGTCCCGGTTAGGTTTTTCTTAGACTAGCTTCGTGGTCTTACGCCGGCGTCAGTCTCTGGCTGCGCACAGGCGCGGCGCGCTACTCTTCGAGGACAATTTCGAAGCCCTCAAACTGCGGGTGACCCAAGTACTTCGCTTTGTTGTCGCCTGCGTCTCGGTGCGCCATGCGGAAGTGTTCGGACTTGGTCCAAGCTTCGAAGTCGTCGCGGGTTCGCCAAATGGTATGCGAAGCGTACAGCCTGTGATCGTCGGCTTCAGGTCCCTTAAGAAGCTTGAAGTCTTGAAAACCGGGCACCTCCGTCAGTCGAGACTCCCGGTTTTTCCAGACATTTTCAAACGCCTCCTCCGAGCCGAGGACAACTTTGAAACGGTTCATGGCTATGAACATTGCCAGCTCCTATCGTGGTCTCTTTGAGTTTTAGCGGATTGTGAAGAGGCCGGAGCGGCAGAAAAAAGAGATGGCGCAAACGCCATCCCTTGGCTTCCACGCAATTCAACAGCGTCGTTCAAAACTGCACTGCCCCTGTAATCTTGACCGTTCTGCCCGGTTGCTCAAGTTCCACCGGGTGGAGGCGGTACCCACGGTCCAGGACGTTGTCGACTCCGATCTGGAATCGGGCTCCCTGAAGTGGTCCGCTGTCCGGCGCATAAGCAGCGTACACGTCGAAGACCGACGATCCAGGCGTTTCCTCAACGCTGTCTTCCGCATCACCGGACTGTCCATCCCTTAGAGTCGCGCGACCGCCAACCTCGAAAGCGGTGTCGGATGCGATTGGCCGCCAACCCAAGTTCAATGACAGACGATCCTGCGGCAGCGAGTTCAATTGATCACTGTCTGTGGTCTCGCCCCGCGGTATGGTCAGCGTTGCGCCCGCGAACCAACGCGGCGCGTCGTAGGCGAGTTCGGCTTCGAACCCCCACAGAGTGGCGTCGACGTTGTCTTTCGTTGTTGTTCCTGTGAACAGGCCCGGGCCGGCAAACACATAGTTGCTGCTGACGGTTGTCTCTATGTAATCCTCCACGTCCGCATAGTATGCGTTGGCTGAAGCGGTTAGCCGATCTCCCTCATCGGCCATGTTCCGAAACCGAGTCCGCAACCCTATTTCAAACTGGCTCGCACGCTCTGGTTCGAGATCCGGGTTGGGTACGAAATTGTTCACGAAGGTATTTGGCCCAGCGGTGAACGAGAAGTGTTCTCCATCATTGTAGAGCTCCGTCAACGAGGGCGCTCTAAACGACTGGGACCAACTTCCCCAGAACGTGACGTTTTCAGTCGCCTCGAAGCTCAGCGCGACGCGCGGCGACAACTCGCCTTCAGAACGGTCGTCGAATGCAGAGCTATCAGGGTTCAGTTCGAAATGATCATACCTCAGCCCAGGTATGATTGTGAGTTGTTCGGTGATCTCTACTTCTGCTTGCAGAAAGCCAGCGAGATAGGTCGCTTCAGCATCAGGAAACTGCTCACGCGCTGCGCCGTCTCGCTCGCCGGTGTGAGTATCCTGATAGCCATCAAAACAATATGTCAGGATCACGGGCGCGCCGATGTCGAGATTGGAGCTGTTCGAAAAGTCCAATCCGATCGTCTCGTACTCTGTTTCGTCCAGGCGGCCGTCTGAAATGCGGTCTTCTTCGACATCATTGGTGTTGAAGTATACGAGAGCTTTCAAGTTGACGAGATCTGACGCTTCTGGCGCGTAGTCAAAACCAAGTCGGTATGAGCCGACCGTCACGTCGCGATTGACCTCGTTGGCCGCAGTCGCTTCGGCGTTCGCGTTGGGAGAGGTAACGCCTTCATCCTCGTAGTATTGAAGGTTGGCCTCCACCCGTAGAGCGTCAGTGGGTTCGAAGCCGAGCTTCAAGAGCGCGTTCTTGCTATCGATCTCGCTCGCTCGGATCTCGCCTTCCGAACCGCCTTCGAGATCGTCGGTCATCTCACGCCACCCGAGAAAAGCGATCGCATCTAGGCTGCCGAGTTGCCCGAAAAGCGTGCCAGACCCAAAGTACTCGCCGCCATTGGTCGCGTAGGAGCCTCGGACCCGCCCACCAACCGTTTCGCCAGGCGCAAGCAAATCGGCTGCGTCTTTTGTCTCGACCGAAATCACGCCGCCAAGTCCGCCGGAGCCATAGAGAGCTGATGCTCCGCCTCTGACGACCTCCACCCGTTGCACAATGTCGGGATCCAGGAAGAAACGACCACGGTGCGCCAGATTGAAGTTTTGCCTTGCTCCATCGACCCGAATGACGACTTGCTCATCTTGAAAGCCGCGTATGTTCGGCTCTTGAGAAATCCCGCGAGGACCGCCTTCGATTGTCACGCCGGCGGCGTCTCCGATCAGATCTTCGAATGTTTGCGCCTGACGTCTTTCAATGTCTTCACTCTCAACAACGCCGACAGCAGCTGGCGTTTGTTGTAATGCGCGAGGGCCTCGAGCCGGCGTCGTTACCAGGATTTCGTCGAGCAACTCGACACCACTTGATTGAGCCTCAGCCTCGTGCGCAGAAACTGTCAAAGCGCCAGCAAGACCTAATGCCGTACCGACCCGTCTAATGGCGATCCCCATCGCGCTACCTCCCACCTTCAAGACAATAGTTTGGCTGCCTGGCGGGGCTGAGCGCTGGGCTCAGACTGGCGTGGTTGCTATGTGATACCCTCGGCTTATTTGCCCGAGCAATTTAGTCAACAATTTTTCAGCGAGCTGTCCCGAAATGCCTGCGCAACGTGGCGCCAGGCCGTCAATTGGGGGGAAGCCCGGCGCGCGCGAGAGCGCCGAAAGTCGCCGTGTGAAATCGTCGACACAGGTGACTGAGAAGCACCACGCGGACGCCGCGCGCAGTGCAAACCGTGGTCTGCGAAGGTCCAACTCTCCGTTTGAACACGGGAGCTTTGGCGAGCCTCACGGCGTCTGGTTCTTTTGAGAGGTTCGTCGTCTTGCCGCTAAGAAGCTCTTTGCAAAGAAAACAATCGCCAAGACCGAGCTGAGCATCATCAATGAAATGCGGAGGAGCGAGAGCCCATCGTCGCCATTGATAGCGCCACTGAACGGCCTGAGCAGCGCGATCAGCACAATAAGCGTCAACAGAGCCGCGATGTGGGAAATGAGCTTGTTCTGAGCCTTCACTCCAGGAGTGCACGCAAGCAGCACGACGCCAAATGCAGCAGGGATCAGAGCCGTAAAGGACGCCATGCCTGTGGCGAGATATGCCCAGAGAGAAATGACAATCAGAACCAGTGCATTCACGGCGTTGGCGACATGAGCATTCATTTGAAACTGTCTTCCATTATCCAGCTGCTTCTAGAGGAACTACCCTAACGCCTGGCTCGCAAGCGCATGAGTGTTTGGGACCGGTGTCCGCGGGGAGCGACGCATCGACCAACCCTTCCCGGCCACGTTCAACCCAACTGATATGAGCCATGGACTGAGGTTTGACGCCTGAGGCGTGTCGACGCGCAAGAATTCTTCGGGATAGGCGGCGATGAACCCGTTGATAAGTTCCTTGGCCTGTGTGGACGAAGCTGCGATCACAGGGCCGACGACTCTACCTCTCCCAAACTTTCGACAAACGCCGTATGCGGTGACTTTGGCAGCCTTCTCGAGCACGCGGACCTCGCCATGACGCATTAGGAAGTCGATGAGCGTTTTGCGGTCTGTATGCGTGTGTTCTTCGTCTATTGAGGAGATTGCATCGCGATCCGCTTCAACAGCCTTTCGTGCGCATATCAGAGAAATTGAACAATCTGGCGTTGCGACGCCCTGATGTTGATGGATAGCGCCCAGATTTTGAAACCCGAAACGGCGGTACAACGGCAATCCGATCTCTGTCGCGACCAATCGGGTTTCGCGAGCGCCAGCCTGATCCAGAACCGTTTGCATCAGTCGGGTTCCCAACCCTCGACCACGCGCGGATGATGCGACGATGATCATGTTCAGCATCGCGACGTCCGTTCCAAAAGGTGTGCAAAACGCGGTTCCAACGACCCTGCTTTCGCGCACGGCGGCGTTGCTGATCGACAGATCCGCCAGCATCTCCCAATCGCTGTAAGCGTGCGGCCAAGACTCTGCGGCCGACAAAGTGACAGCCTGACCAAGAAAGCTCTTCTTGAATGGGGCGATTTCAATCGAGGCCATCAGATTTGCCTGAAGATTAATCTCGAGAGGGTTGTCTGTTTCGGCCGGCGCAGCTTCAATTGCGAAGCCTTTTTTCCCTCAAAGCTGACGTGTCTAACCCTGCAGTCAGGATCAGCGGGTCTGCGCCGGCGGTTTGACGTCCTCGATACGGTCCAATCCATAATTTGCGAAGGCGACAAGCGGTTGCTTGCCATCCCAACGAAAGACAAACAAGCGGACGGAAACCGGTCCAACCGCAACGGCGCAAAAGACGCTCGGGCCGCTAACAGCCTCTGGGCAGGTCGCTGTTTGATGATCCGGAATGACTTTTTCGAACTCTGGATAGGTCATTGCCGAGAGGTCGTTTGACGAGGCGACAAGTGTGCTGACGGCGAGCGCCGAGCACGCAATGAACATGAGTCTAAGCACTGTGATCAATGTCCCTGCCGACTTTCCGGTGCTGTCAGTAATTCCTGACAAGATTCGTCAGGAATTACTCTTTTTCCGACTGATTTAGTCGGAAATTTTCGTTCTTGAGTGCAACTCATTCACGCGTGATTGCTGGGAAAGCCAGCAAGCCACCACTCAACGCATTGTTTTTAATAACTAATTTTCCCGTCACTTGCGGTGCAAATGTCGCAGGGATTGGGTGGATATGACCGCTTGTAATTTCCTAGTAAAATAGTCAAGAATTTGAAACCGAGCGATCTGTAACCTCATACGGACAGCCAGGCGTAAACTTCTGCTGACGATCTGTCTGTCGCGAAAGGGGCGACGAAGCGAGCTGAAATTGCTTGGCTTCAAGGGGCGCAGTCGGATCGTCAGCTCCACGCAACTCGTTGAGTTCTGAGGGAGCTGATGGGAACAATTCAAAAGGTGAGGGTTACCTCAGCCAGAACCCTACTGCTCGCCGCCGCGGCGCGCGGCGACGGCGTCAGACCAGAGATCGCAGACCTGATGCGCTTAGCTGCTGAAAACGCGGCGTGCGCGGACAACGTTTTGGACGCCGCGATCCACTTTCTAGCGCGCGGCTCGCATCGCGACCTCGATAGCAGCGCTGAAATGCCTGAGATGGCGCAGGTGTTCAATCTCGCCGAGCGTGTTCAGACGACTGCGCAACAAGATGCTGAAGATCCTCTGTCACCGCGAGGGAGCGCCATATGAGCCATCCAAACAGAACAAGTCGCGCGGCACGGTGCGGACGGGCCGTGACAATCGAAGACTTTGCAGCCCCGCGTGTCGAACCAGAGAGCTTTAGCGAAGACGTCTCTTTGACGATTCTGCGATTGTATTGCGTTTCGTTCGCCTCGCCTGAGACTCACGCTTGGCGCCAAGCGGTGCAGCTTTCGCTGAACACCTTCGGGCATCATGAGGGATCCATAATCGGGTGCGCTTTGATGGAGACGATCGACGGCATTCGTTGCCAGCGAAAGTCTCCTTTCAATTTCTCTGATCCCCGATGCGAGCACTGCCGGATGATCGTCACCGAGCAGGAAAGCCAGATCCTTCGCGCTTTGCGTGCGATAAGGGCTCGTGAGCCCAACGAAGCTCAGGCGATTGGTCGGCAGCTTCTCGAGGACAAGAACACCCGGCGATTCATCTCTGCGCTCCAGCGCGCCGCGGATGCCATCGACCGGGCCGAAGGGCTGGCGAAAGAGACGATCGAACGTGTCGCCTCGATGGCCAATGCATAGTCTGCGACGAGAGGAAATCGAATATGTCGGCCAGCAAAAGGTTGAGTGTCGGCTCTTTGCACTTGTTTGGCGTTGTTCTTTGCGTGATGGCGGTATTTGCGGTCAGCGCTAGCAGGGCTGAGTCTTCAGTCACACGTTCTGATGCGTCAAAGGCGGCGGCGACATTTGAGCTCGGAGCCTTGGATGCTCAATCCATTCTTGAAGAGTCCGGAGAACGCGTCAGCCCGGGTCCAGCTACGCCTGCCAAGCTAGTCGACCCGCTAGATGGCGACTCTGCTTCAAGACGCTCACCCAAAAACGAAAGCCTGGGCAATAATTCTTGACTACTTTAGTCGGAAACATATCCCTTCCAGTGTGGGCGGCATCTCGCTGGACGAAACCAGCGTTCGAAGGAAGGGGACACGCTTTGGAGCTCGCAAAAATCTCCGAGCAATGGCAAGCGCTGAAGTCCGACGATCCTGTGATACGGGCGCGCGACGCAGCTGACAGGCTTGGGGTTTCGGAAGGCGGTCTCGCTGAAGCTCGGCGATCCGATGGAAGCGCCGCGCGCTTAGCGGTCGAGGGTCCCGAGTTCCTCGATTTCGTATCGCGGTTCAAAGCGGTTGGACGGGTGATGACCCTCACGCGCAATAAATCATGCGTGCACGAAACCTATGGCACCTTCGACGAGGTGGACGGTTTCCGCGGAATGGGCCAGGTGGTCGGCACGATAGATCTACGTCTGTTTTTCTCTCACTGGCGCGCGGCATACGCGATCACCGAAGAAACACGGTCTGGTCTGCGCTCATCTGTCCAAGTCTTCGACAAGTTTGGCGATAGCATCATCAAAGTCTACGCGACCGAAGACACCGACAAGACCGCCTGGGAGAACCTGCTGGCGGCGCGGCGCAGCGCAAACGCACTGGCGGCTGTCTACGAAGACGAAGCGCCGACGACACCAGATCGCCCAGACGCCGAAATCGATGCAGACGCTTTGCGAGAAGGTTGGCGAAACCTCGAACACAGTCATGACTTTCACAAGCTCCTGAGAACCGTCGGCGCCGGAAGACGCCAAGCGCTCAGGCTGGCGGGCGCGCCTTTGGCCTCGTCTCACCAGCCGAAGATCGTGACGGAGCTGTTGAACTCTGTCGCACAGGCCGACGTTCCGATCATGGTGTTCGTCGGAAACCCAGGCTGCATCCAGATCTTCAGCGGTCCGATACGCAAAGTCTCGGAAATGGGTCCTTGGCTGAACGTCATGGACCCCGACTTCCACATGCATTTGCGCGTCGACCAGATCGCATCGGCTTGGCGCGTCGTCAAACCGACCAAGCTTCGCGGCGACATTAGTTCTTTGGAGCTTTTCGATGCTGCAGGGACGCTGATCGCTCAGATTTTCGGAGCGCGGCCAGCTGGAGCAGAAGAGAACCCAGCCTGGCGCAAATTGCTCGATCAAGCTGCGGAGGCTGCATGATGTTCAATGTTGTCTTACAGAGACTGATCTTAGCCAGTGGGCTGCTCGCAGCTTCTCTTTCAGGACTGGCCTTTGCGGGATCAGAGAACGGCGGCGATAGAATCGTCGTGGCGGGTGGCGATCTCACCGAGATCATGTTCGCGATTGGTCACGGCGATCGGGTTGCTGGCGTCGATACCACGTCCACCTTTCCCGAGGCGACGGCGGAGCTGCCGCAAGTCGGATACATGCGTCGGATATCAGCCGAGGGCGTTTTATCGCTAGCCCCGTCTCTGGTGCTCGCGGCGCATGACGCGGGACCTGAAAACGCGCTGGATCAACTCCGCTCAGCCGGAGTCCCTGTCGCCATAGCGCCTGCCGGAGAAGACCCTGACGCTGTGATCCGTAAGATTGAATTTGTCGGAGAAGCAGTTGGCGCGAAGGCTGAGGCGGACGCTCTTGTCCAGAGCTACTCCGCAGAACTTGAACGCGTACGCGCGGTGGTCGCCGATCTGACTGCGACGCCCAAGGTGCTCTTCATTCTTGCTTGGCGGGATGGCGCGCCTTTGGCGGCAGGGTCAGAAACGAGCGCCGATGCGATCATCCGAGCCGCGGCAGGCCAGAACGTCGCGGAAGGGTTCACCGGCTACAAGCCGCTTTCGCAAGAGGCGCTTATCGCCTTGGCGCCGGATGTCATCGTGATGATGAGCCAGCACGCGGAGCGCGCGGGCGGGCTGGACGAGATACTCCAACGCCCAGAGATCGCTCGCACGCCCGCGGGGCGGAATGCACGGCTGGTCGATATAGACGGCGTCTTGCTTTTGGGGTTTGGCCAGCGAACGCCGACAGCCATAGCCGAGCTTGCGGCGCGCCTGCATGAAGACGATCCGGCGGTGGGGCGGTTTTAGGGAGCGCAACGACGTGGCGCAGGCGGTAAATCCCGATGGCCTGACAGTCCGACGCGGCTCACACCGTTTAACGTTTTTGGCGCTTGCGGCCGTGCTTGTCGGCCTGGGTCTCGCCGCGTTGGCGCTTGGGCCTGTTGCAATCTCTCCAGATCGGGTCATCGCCACGCTTTTCGGCGCAGGCGATGGCGTCGAAAGCGCGATCATACTTCAGATCCGGCTGCCAAGGTTGTTGTTGGGGATTGCCGTGGGGACAGCCCTGGCGCTTGCAGGCGCTTCGCTGCAAGGCGTTCTGCGCAATCCTCTCGCTGACCCCGGCCTAATCGGCGTAAGCGCTGGCGCGACGGTGGGGGCGGTTCTGGTTATCGTGGTCGGCGAGCGTTTTGGTGCTGGTTTGCCGGATGCGCTTCGGCCTTGGCTCCTGCCTGGCGCAGCCTTTCTGGGGGCTGGCGTCGTCATAGCTTTCGTGTTCGCGTTGGCGAGACGCGGCGGCGAAACTTCGGTGGCGACGCTTATTCTGGCCGGCGTCGCGGTCAACACAGTGGCTGGCGCTATTGTGGGCGTGATGGTCTACATCAGCGACGATCAACAGCTTCGAGATCTCACCTTTTGGACCCTCGGCGCCTTGAGCGCATCGTCACTGCAAACCACGCTGATCGCCAGCGCGATCGCGCTCTTAACTGTCCCTGCGTTTATCCGCGGAACAAGGGCGTTGGATCTCTTCCAGCTCGGCGAGCGCGCAGCCTTTCACTCTGGTCTGAATGTTGAGCGAGCCAAAGTGGTCGTCGCCCTGGCCACCGCTGTGTCCGTCGGAGCCGTCACAGCGGCAGCTGGCCCTATCGGCTTTATCGGTCTTGTGGCGCCGCATCTCGCAAGGATGATCGTGGGTCCGTCGCATGCGTTCATATTGCCGACCGCAGTGATGCTCGGCGTAGCGCTGATCCTGGCGGCGGATCTCGCGGTGCGTCTGGCCGTGCCGCCTGCGGAGCCGCCGATTGGTCTGGCGACGAGTATCATCGGCGGTCCGTTCTTTTTGTGGCTCCTCATCCGCAATCGCGGCCGCTTACATGCTTGAAGCGCGAAACATCGGGCTGACCTTGGGTGGACGCCCAGCGCTTACGGATGTCGACCTTTCGTTGTCGTCCGGTGAGATCACCGCGTTCGTGGGTCCGAATGGCGCTGGTAAGTCTTCGCTGCTGAACTGTCTGGCGGGATCTCTGCGTCCCGATCGAGGTTCGGCGTTTCTTGACGGCGCGCCCGTCTTAAACATTGGCGCCGAAGAGCTTGCGCGACGTCGCGCAGTTTTGGAACAAGAGCCTGTCTCTCAAGCGCCGTTCACGGTCGCCGAACTCGCGGAACTATCGACGCCAATCGACGTTTCGCCGGTAGATGCGTCTCGACTGCGTCACAACGCAATTGTCGCCGTGGGACTAAGTGACTTATCGGATCGTTCAATCCTCACACTGTCCGGCGGTGAACGTCATCGGGCCCATATGGCGCGGGCGCTGACCCAGCTTGCGGCCGGCGAGTTGACTAGCGGCACGCCGGGCTGGCTGCTTCTGGACGAGCCGACGTCGAGCCTCGATCCACGGCATCAGCTCACCATTTTAACCGCGGCCAAGCGGGCGACGATTGCGGGATCCGGAGTGCTCATTGTTTCGCACGATCTCACACTTGCAGCGAATATGGCGGACCGGATCGCGTTGATGCGCGACGGACGTGTCGTTGCTTTTGGCGCGCCCTCCGAGATCCTGACGGAGAGCGTCTTGGAGGACGTCTACGAAACCAAAATGCAGATCAATCGACTGGCTCAAGGCGACTGGGCGGTTGGGCCCTGTTACAGCTAAGATGCGCAGAGGCCTCTGGCGATTGGACCGTGGCGCATCAAGAGAGGCAGCATGCCAAAAAAAGACGTTCTGCAGCCTGTCAACGATGACGTCCGCAAGCAGGCGCGCACTTTCTTGCGAACGGAAAGGAGCGGCGCTTTGGCGACGCTTGATCCCGGCTCCGGGGTTCCGATGGCCAGTCGGGTGTCCATCGCCTCCGCCAGCGATGGGGCGCCGGTGTTTTTGATTTCACAACTGTCAGGACATTTCGGAGCGCTCGTCAGAGACGTGCGCGCGTCGATCTTGTTGGGACAGCCGGGACGCGGAGATCCCCTGGCCCATCCGCGCATCACAATCCATGGAGAAGCATGTCGGGTCGAGCCAAAGGAAAACGCTTCGATCCGATCTCGTTTTCTTGCGCGTCACCCCAAGGCCGAGCTCTATGTCGATTTTGCCGACTTCGCGTTTTGGCGGCTGGAGCCTCACGGCGCTTCCTTTAACGGAGGCTTTGGCAAAGCCTATGACCTGACGCGCGAGGATTTGCTGTCCCCCATCGATCCAAAGCTCGATGCGATGGAGGCCGAGGCCGTCGAACATATGAACGACGACCACCTCGATGCGATCGAGCTTTACGCAACTGCGCTGCTCGGCCTCTCGTCCGGGAAGTGGCGCCTGGCGTGTCTTGACCTTGAGGGACTGGACCTCGTTCGTGGCGATGATGTTGCGCGGCTTTGGTTCGAACCGGCGCTATCGAGCGCCGCAGAGCTGCGACCGCGACTGGTCGAGCTTGCGAAGAAAGCACGGAGCGGCTGAGCAAGTTTGCTCTCGGCGATGACTGCTTCTGCCCCCGAGGCGGTCCACATCTGGGCGCGCGAGGGTGACTGGTTCCGCCCAAACGCGAAAGAACACCTCATCATTGAAAACGTATGCCGCAATCAATGACGATGCTTTTCCCGGTGATGGTCGATGCCCTACAGAAGTGGATGACCTGCGCTGCGACGTCATCGATTGAAGTGGTTGTTTGTCGTGCGGCGCGATTTTGCAATTCCTCGCCGACTGGAGCGGCCGCTTGGCGCCGCCGTCGACGGACCTTCCAGCGCGAGCGACTGTTTGTCAGCGGCTCTGCTTTCTGTCGAACTCGCTGCACGCAGATGCGCAGCAGCAGGATTACACCGCGCGATATGTCGGCGAGGACCTGTCCGAGGACGCCAGGTCCGCGGTGCATGCTCGTATGCGAGCGCATTACGCCATGCTGGACGCGGCGATCGCGGAAAACGGGGGGGCCGTGGTTGCTCGGCGCCGAACTCAGCATGTACGATTTCCACCTCGGCGGCCGTGTCCGTTGGTCGTTGATCGCACCGCGCCACGCACCATTGGAGCCGGAAGCGATCGCTAGACTTCCGTATCTGAGCGCGGCGTGTCTTCGGCGTCGAACGCGCGACGATGATCGGTGTCGCCGGACTTGGCCGAAGAGAATTCGGCCAGGCGAACTCAAATTGCGATCAATCGGCTGAATGCCCCTCAGAAGCTCAGGAAAGTCTATCGTGATCAACCGTTTCAACCCACCTGATGTCTGGTCTCCTTTCGGCGCATTCTCAATGGGCGTCGTACAGGGTGACGGCCACATCGTTCATCTGAAAGGCCAGGTCGCCCTCGATGACCAGGGCCAGATCGTCGGCCATGGCGACATGCGCGTTCAGGTCCGCCGCGTCCTCACAAACATTCAATCTGTGCTTGGGCATGTCGGGGGTCAGATGGGCGACGTGTTTTCGCTGACGCATTACTTAACCGACATCGACGCCTTCATGTCGGCGGGCGATGTGCGCGCCGAGTTCTTCTCAGCGCCCTACCCGGTAACGACGACGGTCGAAGTCTCAAGGCTTTATGACCCGGAACTGATGGTCGAGATCACGGCAATCGCCGAGATCCCCAAGACCCGCTTCGTCCGTCCCGACAGCTAGCGATTGTGGAGATCGGTCAAGATCCTGTCGGCTCAATAGATTCAGCTTTCTTGCCGATGCTGAAAGCGAGTGATTGGCCTGCCCAAGGCTCGTTTGCTGACGACTGGTTTTGCCCCTAGGCGGTCATGCGCATCGTTGCGACAGATGTCAGCTTTCGATGAGGTCGCATAGCCCGTTCGCAATCGCAGCGAAGGTCTGCTTTCCACCCTTCTTTGCGCTCGCCGCAGACGGCCCATTCCTGACGTTCACATCGACCCTCGGATGCTGCGCTGCGGCCAACTGAAAGGCCGGCTGAGCTCCGTTGGCGTTCAGAGGCCGCCCGCGCCGAGCTCGACGAACACATCATCCGCTGCCCGGCTCAGGGGTGGGAAGGAGGAGAAGAGATCGTGTTCGCCCCGGTAGCCGAAAGCGATCGCAACGGTGGTCGTGAAGTCACCGCCTGAGAGCCCGAGCACATCGTCGAACTTCACCGGATCGAAGCCCTCCACGGGGCACGCGTCGATTTTCAGGAGCGCGGCGGCCATGGCCGCGACCCCGAGGGCGACATCGGTCTGATTGGAGTTCCAGGCGTCCTGAAGCTCGGGCGGCCTCCCCGCGGCGCTGCGGATCAGCATGTTTTTGAACGATTGCAGCGCCTCGGCGGAAACACCCCGCTCCTGCTGAAGCATCTCCATGTGTCGGGTGATGTGATCGGACGTCGTGGACCGGCGACGCGCGATGAACTTCCAGGGCTGCAATCCGTAGGAGGACGGCGATAGGCGCAGCGCCTCCAGGAACTCCGTTCGATCGGCGTCGGATATCTTCTTCGTTCTATCAAAGGTTTTGGCGGCGTAGCGCCGATTCATCGCTTCAACGACCGTGCTGGCGGCGATGTCGGTCATTGGGGGCTCTGCGGGGGCTATCTTCGCAGCCGAGCCAGCCGACCGCATCTCGATCGGCTGGCCGTCTTTTGAGACAGAAGCCTAGGCCGGGACGGCCTTGTTCGCGCTCCAAGCGGCGGGCTTGAAGGGCTGGTCGAGGGGCGGAGTGGTGACCGGCGTCGTGTAGTTGGAGAGCACTTTGAGGCTCGTGCCGACGACGACTTCCAAGACAGTCTCCCGGGTGTAACCGGCGGCCAGGAGCGTGGAGACCTGCTCTTCGCTCGGATGCCCGCGGGTCTCATGGACGATCGCTGCGAAGGTCCGCAGAGCTTCGAGCTTGGGATCATCAAGCCGCTTGCCCGCGCGCAGCGCCTCGATCACGCCGGCGTCGACCTTGGCCATTTTGGCGACGGTCGTGTGAGCGGCCATGCAGTAGGAACAGCCGTTCAGCCGGTTGTTCGTCATCAGGATGACCTCGCGCTCGGTCGCGCTGAGGGCCGACTTGTCGAAGAGAACCATCATCGTGAGGTAGGCTTCCACCATGACCGGAGACTCGGCCATGGTGGCCATGAGGTTCGGCACGAAGCCCATCTTCTTCTGCACCGCTTCGAGGATCGGTTTGGATCCCTCCGGCGCGCTGTCGATCGTGTGAACTTGATAGTTGGTCATTAGTCGTTTCCGTTCTCGTTCGCCCCAGGCGTAGGCGGCTAAGGTGTCGATGCATGCTGCGTCCGTCATTGCTTGGCCTCCTTGGGTATTCGGAGCGATGGTTGGGGCGGTCAGAACGCCGCGAAGGTCGTCTCCACTTGCTTCGGCGCGGTCATGAAGACCGGTCCGAGTTGCGCGGACATGGCGTCTGGGAAGATCTCGTCGTCTCCGGCTTCGATGCCGGCGAGGATGTTCGCCGCAACGGTCGGAGCCGGCGTCTTCTCCATCTCGAACCCTTCCGTGAGGCGGGTTTCGACCGGACCCGGATAGACGCCGTGGACGGTGATGTTGTCGCCGGCGAGCCCGGCCCGCAGGGACTGGGTGAGCGAGTGCAGCGCCGCCTTGGAGGCCGAGTAGCCCCCGAAGCTCGGCATCGCGCCCAGGGCGGAGATGCTGGAGACGTTGGCGATCGCGCCGCCGCCGGCGGCCTTGATTGCCGGGAGCGCCGCTTTCGTCACCGCCAGGGTGCCGAAGAAGTTGGTCTCAATGTCGTTGCGGGTCTGCTCGTCGCTGTCGTTCAGCAGGTTGCCTCCAGTAAACAAGCCGGCGTTGTTGACCAGGATGTTCGTGTCGGGCGCGGCGTGGGCGAGCGCGGCGATGCTCGCCTTGTCGGCGAGATCCAGGTGGACCGGGACGACCCGGCCGCCGAGCGCTTCAAGAACAGAGCGGTTCTCAGCCGAGCGGTAGGTCGCGTAGACTTTGGCTGCGCCCATCTCCAGGGCTTTTTCGACCAGGGCGAGACCAATACCGCGGTTCGCGCCGGTCACCATGACTGTGTTGTTAGCGATTTTCATAACTTGGTTCCTTTCTAAGAGCGGCCTCATCCGCCGGCTTTCAGGGCTGACGCCGCCCGAGAAGGGGGGCGGCGTCATTGACGCGCCGGGATGGGAGGCTGGGGGTTAGGCGGCCAGGCGCTGATCGATGGCGACCACGTCGGCGTCCCGCTCGAAGACGTGCAGGAAGGTGTCCGGGTGCGGACGGACGCGGTAGTTGTCGGTCTCGTCGCCGAAGATGACGTTCCCGTTCGCATCGAGGGCGACCACGGTGGCCATCACGGTGTCGGCCGGGTAGCCGGGCATGCCCGAGGGGGATCCGCCGATATCTTCGATGCCGAGGGTCTTCGCCGCGCGCAGGTCTTCGTCTTGGAAGATCTCGAAGTGGTTCGGCAGCTTCAGTTGATTGGCCAGCTTCTGAGAGTTCTCGACGCCTTGGTTCGAGATGAACTTCACCTGCACGCCGGCGTTGCGAAGGCGCTCCGCGCGGGCGGCGACTTCCTTGAGCTGGTTCATGCAGAACGGGCACCAGTTGGCGCGGAAGAAGACGAGCAGCGTCTTCGAACCGGCAAACTCGGCGGAGGTGATCTCAGAGCCGTCGAGACGGGTCAGCGGCAGGGTCGGCAGAGCCTGGCCTTTGACAATGGCGGCGCTCTTTTTGCGGTTGTAAGGCGAGAAGATCCAGACGAACCACTGGACGCCGAGGACGCCGAACACGGTCAGACCCGCCGCGATCATCTCGAACAGCTCGGACGGGCCTTGGCGCTCGTAGAGCGTGTAGCCCACCAGGGCCGCGCCGCCGATGCTGAGGAGTTGGATCACCGGCAGACGCTTGGAGGTCCGGGCCAGGCCGAAGACTTGGCTGAGCACCATCAGCAGGAACGGGGTTGGGAAGGTAGTCAGGAAGACGCCGGCCCAAATCAGGTCGAAATTCGTCCACCAGAACATGAAGGCTGAGCCCACGCCGGAGAGCATGTTCAGCAGGATGAAGGGCAAAATCATTTTGGTTTTCATGGGTCTAGTCCTTTCGTGTGTTGATTGTTTCGCCTCGTCTCTGTCCTGACGTCGCGAGGGACGACGCCAGGGATCAGAGGGCGGTTTTCCGCGCTTAGGCGGCATTGCGGCTGAGGCTGTCGAGAACCGGGAACACGTCGCTCGGGTCCGGGCGGCGCGTATAGTCAGGGTTGACTTCCGCGTAGGCGACGAAGCCGTCTGTATCGATGACGTAGCGGGCCGGCATCGGCAGGTTCCACTGACCGTCGCCATGGATTTTCGGCAGTTCGACGCCGAAGCCCGCATGGATTGGGATCACGTAGTCCTGGAGGCTCCACCGGATCCCGAACTTCTGGGCCAGCTCGCCGTTCTGATCGGTCAGGATCGGGAAGCTCAGCTTGTTGTCGCGCTGCGACTTGCGGCTGTCCGACGCGCCTTGCATCGAGATCGCGACCAGGGACGCGCCGCGGGCTTTGATCTCGCCGAGCGCGGCTTCCAAGGCCTTCAGCTCGATGTTGCAGTAAGGGCACCAGACGCCGCGGTAGAACGAGACGACGACCGGGCCGTTTGCGAGCAGCGACTTCAACGAGACGGTTTCGCCGTCCTGATCGGTGAGGGTGAAGTCAGGGGCGACGTCGCCGGCCGCGACCGCGCGCTCCGCTTGACCGCTGTCGATCAGCTCTTGGGTCGAGCGCGCGAACGCTTCGAACGCCTCGGCCGGAGCCTGGGTCTTGAACTTCGCCTTAAAGGCGTCGAGCTGTTCTTGGAGAGACACAGTAATTTCCTTTCGCTTACTTTTTGGCAGCCGGTTCAGTTCCGGCCCTTTGGTTCGCTAGGCCGGCGAAAACTGTTTTCCCCGCTGCCTATGCTTGGAATATTGCTCATTCATATTATGGGTGGTAGGATCTGAATGAGCCTAATAGTTATTTGAAAATTGGATGAGCGACCGTATCTCAACGCTGAAGCTGTTTTGCCGGGTGGCCCGCACCGGCAGCTTCACGGCTGCGGGTCAGGAGACCGGGCTGTCGCAGCCGTCGGTGTCGCGTCTGATCTCGAATCTGGAGAAGGAGCTGGGCGCGGCGCTGTTCGTGCGGAGCACCCATGCGGTGAAGCTCACCGAAGCCGGCGCGGACTATCTGGAGCGACTGGATCCGATCCTCGCGGCGCTCGAGGAGGCCAATCACCTGGCGCGCGGCACCGGCGACATCAAAGGCCACTTGCGCATCGGCGCGGCCACCAGCTTCGCGGTGCGCGAAGTGATCCCGCGCTTGCCAGCATTTCAGGCGCAGCACCCAGAGCTTCGGATCGATCTCGCCCTAACCGACTCACGTCAGGATCTGATTGGCGAGGCCATCGATGTGGCGCTGCGCTTTGGGCAGATGCCGGATTCGACGATGACGGCGAAAAAGATCGTGGAATCGCCGCGCTTGGTCGCGGCCTCCCCGGCCTATCTCGAGCGCGCCGGCATGCCGAAGACGCCTGGCGACCTCGCGCAGCATCAGATTATTCTTGGCCCGTCGAGCACGGGCACGGCGGGCTGGACCTTCCAGAAGAACGGCAAGACCACCTCGGTGCGCGTGGAGAGCAATCTGCTCATCACGGTCAATGAAGGGACCACGGCGGCCGCGCTTGCGGGAATGGGCGTGATTTCCAGCTCGCTCATCGGCTGCCGCGCGGAGATCGAGAGCGGGCGTCTTGTCCGACTCTTGCCCGATTGGACGATCGGCACAGTCGAGGTTCACGCTGTGCTTGCTGCGGGGCGCGACGCCAAGGCGTCCTCCCGGGCCTTCGTCGAGTATCTGGCGGCGTCGTTCCGCGAAGACAGCTCGCGTTAGGCGGGACCTTTGATCGCGCCGATAACTCTGCCGGCGTCGAACAAGAACGTCCGCGCACCGACGCGATAGGCGTAGGTGTTGACGGCGATCTGGACGGGTTCGCCGAGGCGATCATGCAGAGATTGCGGCCTGCCTAGGAACATGTCGGCCGACATGGTGAAGTACCCATCCGACAGGGCCGTTACGGCAGCGCGCCCGACGGGGAAGCGCGTGGCGGCCGCCGGCGACATCGCTGTGGCGAAAAGCGCCGCGCTCGCTGTGCTGGGTAGAAATCCGCGTCGATCGATCGTGTGTGACGGCATGACAATCTGTTGTTTCCGTAGCCGACGATGCGCTCTGGGCGTGGTCGGCCTGTCTTGGGAAACTGTCTTGGGAAACTGTCTTGCAAGACTGTCTTGGGAAACTGTCTGCTCATTCGCTTTCAGGTGGCGCCTGCTGCTTTTGCCTGACTGTTACTCTGAATACGAATATTACGTCGACGTCCAAGGCCGCCGGCGGCGAACATTGGCGAGTTCTCCTGAACACTCACGATTCAGAAGCCGACGTCGCAGGGCTGTTTTGGGCAAGAGCAGACCAGACGACAGCGACAGTGGTCGAGGGACTAAGCTCTGTTCTCGACCCATTCCTGACCTTCACATCGATCCTCGGGCGCTGCGCTGCAGCCGACTGAAACGGACGTTAGCCGCAGCCGCTAGATCTCAGCGCGCTTCATGGTCAGCTATGCGGACGAACCCGTCATTCGGGCGGCTAACCTGAAGGTCCTGTGTTGTGCGAAACCGGACCCTACATACGCCAACTTGTGGAGCAACCTTCTGCGTTCCACTGAACTCTCGGAAACGGTTGTCTTCAAGACGCGCACACGGGTGAGCGTGTGCGCTCGTTGCCGAATGACTTAGGCTGTCACCTCATAAACTGTGATCTCTTGGTCTGATGCTTCCTCCCGAAGAGGAATAAGGGCCTGATACGCTTCGGAAGCGTGCCAAGCATCCAGAACTTCCATGCCTGGGAAGCGCACGATCACGGCAAGCTGGTGCGGGGCAGGTGATCCGGAAAGGGCGCGCGGCGCCTTTCCGCTTGCCAGAAGCTGTGCGCCGTGAAGCGACGCGAGGTCCTTTGAGCGTTGTAGGTAGTCCTGGAACTTCGCCGGGTCCTTGATCGTGACGCGGGAGATGAAGAGTGCGCTCATGTGTTCCTCCTTGGGCAGAGCTGGGGGGATGGACG
>ERZ1740059.594-NODE-594-length-18789-cov-6.634888_pt1 | contig 18789 bp, 15 predicted proteins | sample MGYA00581744_ERZ1740059 | MGnify/ENA primary metagenome ERZ1740059 (study PRJEB43018, sample SAMN04849738) | marine metagenome | isolation source: floating plastic debris | place: Pacific Ocean | collected 2008-08-28 | study: EMG produced TPA metagenomics assembly... | reverse complement strand
GCGGCGCCCGTCGGCGGCGCGACGAAGGGGTAGAGGTGCTGGCCGACCAGGGTCGTCGGCAGCGGCTTGCCCACCACGCCGTAGGTCTCGGGCCAGCGGTCCTTGGGAACGTCCAGGTAGGTGCCGAAGAGGCGGTCGATGAAGGCGAGGTTCGCGGCGTAGTTCCGGTCGATGGCCTCCGGGTCGGCGGAGTGGTGCCAGTGGTGGAAGTGCGGCGTCACGAAGAGGTGCCGGAGCGGCCCGAAATCGAGCCCCACGTTCGAGTGGATGAACACGCCCTGGATGCCGACCCACACGACGTAGGCACCCGTCGCCGCCTCGCTGAACCCGAGCAGGTAGAGCGGCAGGATGACCGTCGAGCGCGTGAAGAGCACCTCGAGAAAGTGGATGCGCGATCCGCTCAGCCAGTCCATCTCGGCCGGGCAGTGGTGCACGGCGTGGAACGCCCAGAGCCGCGGGTGCTCGTGCATCATCCGGTGCCCGGCGTACTGCACGAGGTCGGCCACGAGCATCACCTCGGCGATCTGCAGCCACAGCGGCTGGCTTCGCACGAGCGCCTGGAGCCCGTCGTGCACGGCCCAGCCGAAGAGCCCTTCGCTGAAGAAGGTCGTCACCAGCAGGATCACGCTGATGAGGAGGTGGTTCACCGCGTAGTAGGTGAGGTCCAGACGCCACTCGTTCCGGAGGATCTTCTGGTCCTTCCGGCGCGGGAAGAGCCGCTCGATGAAGACGAAGGCCACGGTGTTGGCGAAGAGCGCGAGCACGAGCCAGTCGACGCCGAAGGAGACCACCGGGTCGTCGAAGTCGTCGACGGTCACCGTGGCCCCGCCCATCCACTGCGCGACGAGCAGGAGCGCGAGGCCGAGGCCCCCGAGGCGCCGGGCCCCGCGGAAGAAGGCGAAGGTGCCGAAGGCCGCGCCCAGCACCATGCCGCTCAGCAAGACCACGCGGAGCGTCTCGACGTCGTAGACCGCTCGGAGCCGCGGCGTGGTCAGCCAGGCCGGGAAGTGAAAACAGAGCACCGAGAGCACGGCGAGGCCGCCGAGAAAGACGGCGAGGGTGCCGAGGAGGCGGGCCGAAGCCGGAGCCTGGGCAGGGTCGGGATCGTGGGCGTCAGTCATGGGCGAGCTCGGCGCGCGGGCGCCATTCGGTGATCCTACGGTCAATCCCGGTGAACTGCCCCTTTCGACGTAACCGGCCCAGCCCCCGCCCGTCCCGGTCGCATGCGGCAAGCGCGTGTGCCGCGCCGAGCTGGAGGACTCCTGGCGCTGCTCCTCTGGCCCGCCCTGAGCACGCCGGCGCAGCCGCCGCTGCCGACCGTGGCGCCCGAGCTCCCCGTAGAGCGCCGCGCCGCCGGCCGGCCGCTCTCGCCGCCTCCAGGCGCGCGCGGCATGCGGGTCGCGCTGCACGAGGACCTTCGCTTCCGCTACCTCGAGGTGGAGCTCGGCGCGGCCCCGGAAGGCACGCCGCGCCCGCTCGTGCTCGTCCTTCACGGCCGCGGCGACGGCCCGCGCATCCCCACCGGGGACTACACCGAGGGGCTTCCCGTTCGCCTGGTGCTCCCCTTCGCGCCCGAGGGGCTCGGCGTGGGATGGAGCTGGCTCGCGACGAGCGTCCTCGACGGGCGCGACCGGGACCTCGCGGACGAGCTGCGCGTCCGCGCGGACGAGCTCGCGTCCTTCCTCGTCCAGCTCGAGGCGCGCCATCGGACGCGCGGGCGTCCCGTCGTCACGGGCTTCAGCCAGGGGGGCATGCTCACGCTCGCGCTCGCCTTCCGGCACCCGGAGACGCTGCGCGCCGCCGTCCCGCTCGGGGCCTGGGTGCCCGCTGCGCTGGCCCGGGAGGCGCGTCCATCGGAGACACCGCGCATCCGTGCGCTCCACGGCGAGGCCGATCCCATCATGGGGCTGGGGCGGACGCGCGCCCTTTACGCAGGGCTCGACGCCCGCGGCTTCGACGCGCTCCTCGAGACCTTTCCGGAGATTCCCCACCGCATGAGCGAAGCCATGAAAGCGCAGCACGAACGCCTGCTCCTCGAGGCGCTCGCGACGCCGAGGCCTCTCCGGGGGCGCGGCGGCTCCGCGGAGCCGGTGGAGCGTGCTATGGCCGTGCCGCGATGAACGCCAGCGCGCCGAACGGCACCGCGACGCAGACCACCGCGGACCGAAGCCTCTCGGAGGTGCTCGCCACGCACCGGGTCGTCGTCACGGTCGGCAGCGGCGGCGTGGGCAAGACGACGACGGCCGCCGCGCTCGGGGTACGCGCCGCGATGGACGGCAAGCGCGTGCTCGTGCTGACCATCGACCCGGCGCGACGCCTCGCCAACAGCCTGGGCCTCGACCGCATCGCCTCCGACGAACAGCAGATCGGCGCCGAGATCTTCGCGGCGCAAGGCCTGCCGCTCCGCGGGAGCCTCTCCGCGATGATGCTCGATACGAAGCGCACCTTCGACGAGCTCGTCCGGAAGACGGCCTCGAGCCCGCAGGCCGCCGAGAAGATCCTCCGGAACGACATCTACGGCTACGTCGCCGGCTCCCTCGCGGGCACGAGCGAGTACATGGCCATGGAGAAGCTCCACGCGGTGAAGGACGACCCGCGCTTCGATCTGGTCGTGCTCGACACGCCGCCTACGTCGAACGCTCTCGACTTTCTCGACGCGCCGGAGAAGATGATCGCGGCCATCGACAGCCCGGCCATGCGCTGGTTCATCGAGGCCTTCCGCGAGGGCGACGGGCGCGGCTTCTTCGCCGAGCTCGTCGCCAAGAGCACCAACCTGGTGCTGAAGGGCCTCAGCCGCTTCACGGGCGCCGGCTTCCTCGAGCAGGTGGCCGAGTTCGTCACGGGCATGAACGAGCTCTTCGGGGGCTTCCAGGCGCGCGCCGAGGAGGTCGCGCGGGACCTTCGCGGCGACGACGTGGCCTTCGTCATCGTCACGAGCCCGGCGCCCATGGCCATCCGCGAAGCGATCTTCTTCGGGGACCGGCTCGGCGACTACGGGATGCGCCGCGATGGCGTCGTGGTGAATGGCGTGCACACGCTCTTCCCGGCGCCTTCGGCGCCCGTGGAGGCTCAGCGTGCGGCGCTTGCCAACGCGCTCGCGGGCGACGCCGTCGACGTCCGCGACGTGCACGCGCGCATGGGCCGCGCCCTCGAGGACGAGCGCATGCGCGCCGTCGCGGACCGCATCGAGACGGACCGGCTTCGGAACCGCCTCGCAAACGCGGTCCCCTTCGTCGAGGTGCCCGCGTTCGAGGAAGACGTGCATGACGTGGCGGCGCTCTCGCGCCTCGCGACGTACCTGGTGGGTGAGGCGAGCGTCGAGGGCGACCTTCGCCGCCTCGCCGGAGAGGCGGACGCCGCCGCCGAGGAGGAAGCATGAGCGACGCCATCGCCGTCGTGCTGGCCGCGGGCAAGGGCACGCGGATGAAGTCCGAGCTGCCCAAGGTGCTCCACCCCATCGCCGGGCGGCCGATGATTCACTGGGCCGTCGACGCGGTGCTCGACGCCGGGGCGACCCGGGCCGTGGTCGTCGTGGGCCACGCGCGCGACGCCGTGGAGGCCGCGCTTCGGGCACGCTTCGGCGAGCGCGTCGCCTTCGCCGTGCAGGACGACCCGCGGGGAACGGGGCACGCCGTGCGCTGCGCCGTCGAGGCGCCGGACGCGGGGCTCGGGGACTTCGACGGCCCCGTGCTCATCAGCATGGGCGACTGCCCTTGCGTGCGTCCGGAGACGCTTCGGGCGCTCCTCGCCGCGACCGGGTCGCGTCCCTTCGGGATGATGTCGTCGCGCCTCGACGACCCGACGGGCTACGGGCGTCTGCTGCGCGACGCGGACGGCACCGTGGTGGCGATCCGCGAGCAGAAGGACTGCAGCGCGGACGAGCAGGCGGTGAAAGACGTGAACCCGGGGATCTACGTCGTCCGCGGCGACTTCCTCCGCCGGGCGCTGAGCGAGCTCCGAGACGACAATGCGCAGGGTGAGCTCTACCTCACGGACCTGGCCGCCACGGCGGCGGCTGCGGCGACGGGGGCTGAGGATCGGGTCGTGGACGTGCCCGGGGACCTCGGCGAGCTCCTCGGCGTGAACGACCGCAGCCAGCTCGCCACGGTGCGGGCGGTGCTCCAGGCGCGCATCAACGAGACGCTCGCGCGTGGCGGCGTGGGCATCGTGGACCCGGCCGCGACCTACATCGACGCGGACTGCGAGGTGGCGCCGGACGCGCGGCTCTCGCCGGGCGTGCACCTCCGGGGACGCTGCCGCATCGGCCCCGGCGCGCACGTCGACGTCGGTTGCGTGCTCGAGGACGTCGAGGTCGCCGCCGGCGCCTACCTCAAGCCCTACACCGTGGCGAACGAGAGCACGGTGGGACCCGACGCGAAGGTAGGCCCCTTCGCGCACCTGCGGCCCGGAAGCGAGCTCGGCCCGAAGGTGAAGGTCGGGAACTTCTGCGAGACCAAGAAGACCCGCATCGGCGAAGGCTCGAGCGTGGGACACCTCGCCTACGTGGGCGACGGAGAGATCGGCCGCGGCGTGAACGTCGGCGCCGGCGTGATCTTCTGCAACTACGACGGCTACCGGAAGCACGTCACGACGCTCGAGGACGGCGCCTTCATCGGAAGCGACTCGCAGCTCGTGGCCCCGGTCACCGTCGGCGCCGGCGCCTACGTCGCGAGCGGCTCGACGGTCACGCGCGACGTCCCGGCGGACGCCCTGGCCGTGAGCCGCGCCAAGCAGGTGAACAAGGAGGGCTATGCCTCGCGCCTGAAGGCGCGGATGAAGCCCAAGGAGTGAGCGCCGGGCGAGCCCTCAGCGGCCGGACGGCACGCTCAGGTCGCGCGTCGCGGCCACGAGACGCTCGCGCACGGGCGCGATGAGCGCCGGGTCCTGCACCTCGAGCACGGCGCGAAGCTCGCCGATGAGGGCGCCCAGCACCTCGCGCTCCGGACCCCTCAGCTCCGCATAGAGCGCGTCGGCCCGCGCGAGCGCCGTCCGGTTCGGGAGCGAGTCGCGCGGGTGGAACTTGAGCCGCTCCATGGCCGTGCGCGCCTCGGCGAGCTGGCGCTTCGTCAGCCGCCCCGGATGCTTCTCGATGACCATGGACTCGGTGCGGTCCGTGCCCACCACGCTCATCTCGACCTCGAGGATCCCGTTGAGGTCGTAGGAGAAGCGCACGTCGATGCCGACGTCGCCGGCGCGGCCCTTCGGCAGCCTCTTCAGCGTGTACTTCCCGAGCGCGACGTTGTCGGCGCAGAGGCTGTGCTCGCCCTGGAAGACCTCGACGGTGAGCGCGCGCTGGTCGTCGTGCATGGTCGAGTAGCGGTTCACGCGCGAGGCCGGGATCACCGTGCCCCGTTCGAGGATGGGGCTGAAGATCCCGTCGACGATGCGCTGGCCCATGCGATCGGCCGTCCCGATGCCCAGCGTGAACGGCGCGACGTCCGTGACGACGAGGTCGTCCACGGCCGCGTCGCCCGCCTTGCGCGCCGCCTGCACCGCGGCGCCCAGCGCGACGACCTCGTCGGTCGGGAGGTCGCGGCGCGGCATGCGGCCGAAGAGCTTCGCGGCCAGCTCGACCACCACGGGCATGCGCGTGGCGCCGCCGACGAGCAGGACCTCCTCGATGCCCGTGGGCTGGAGCTTCGCGTCCCGGAGCGCGCGCCGGATGGGCGCCCGCAGGCGCTCGAGGAGCGGCTCCCAGGCTGCGCCGGCGGTCGCCCGGTCGAGCGCGAGCTCCACGTCGACGCGACGCCCGCCCTTCAGCTCGAGCCCAGGCAGCGCGAGCGACACGTTCTCCTGGCCGGTCAAACGACGCTTCGCGCCCTCCGCCGCCTGGAGCACGCGCGCCTCGGCCACGCCCTTGGCGGGCGCCGCGCCGTGCTCGGTCACGATCGCAGCCGTCGCCCACTGCGCGAGAGCTTCGGAGAAGTCCTCACCGCCGAGGCGCGCGTCGCCGGCGCTCGACTGGATCTCGATGACGCCCTCGATGATCTCGAGCACGGTGACGTCGAACGTCCCGCCGCCGAGGTCGAGCACGACGGCGACGAGCTCCCGGTCGCGCTCATGGAGGCCGTAGGCCATCGCCGCGGCCGTCGGCTCGTTGATGATGCGCTCGACGCGGAGGCCCGCGATGGCGCCGGCGTCGCGCGTGGCCTGGCGCTGGAGATCCCCGAAGTACGCGGGGACCGTGACCACCGCCTCCTCGATGGCCACGCCGAGCGCCTGCTCCGCATCGCGCTTCAGCGTCGCGAGCACGTAGGCGGAGAGCTCCACGGGGCGGAGCTTGCGGCGACCGAGCTCGAGGCGCGCGTCCGTGCCCATGTCCCGCTTGAAGCTGTGCGCCGTGAGCCCGGGATGGGTCGCGCTTCGCGCCCGGGCCGGCGCTCCGACGAGCACCTCGTCGCCGTCGAGGCTGACGGCGCTGGGCGTGAGCGTCTCGCCGAGCGCGTTGGGGAGGAGCACGGGCCGTCCCGCCTGCATCACGGCGACCAGCGAGTTGGTGGTGCCGAGGTCGATGCCCACGATGGGGCTCGCGGTGGCGTCGGGCGGTACGTCATCCATCGGGAAGCTCCGGGAGCGGCGCGCAGAGGTCGTCCACCTCGCCGCGAAGCTTGGTCCAGAGCTCGGGCTCCGGCTCGCGCGGCGTCCCCTCGACGGAGAGCCAAAGGCGCTCGATGGCCTCCCGCGCGCCGTCGCAGTCGACGCGGTCGAGGGCCTCCGCGACGGCCCGCGCACGCTGGCAGGCGATGGCGGGCTGCATGATGTCTTCGAGCGGCACGGGTCCGCCGTCGCGGGTCGAGAGAACCGCCGCGGGGTCGCTCGCGGCCGGGTCGGCGCAGAGCGTGCCGCGGACCTGAGCGCTCGGAAGGCCGGTCCCCCGGAGGCCGAGGCCGCCGATCCTCTCCTGCATCTCGAGGATTCGCTCCACCTCGGGGGAGCGCGACGATCGGGACTCGAAGCTCCGGCCGCACGCCCGGGCGCAGTTGAAGAGCGCCAGGATGATGAAGAAGTAGCCCCAGGTGCCCGGCCCGGAGCTGCCGCTCCCGGTCTTCAGCTTTCGTTCGAAGTCCTGAAGGTCCTCCGAGGGCGGCCCGTACTCCGACTCGTCGCCTCCTAGCGCCTCCACGGAGGGGCGGAAGAAGATCTTGCCGAAGGCGGCGCTGAGCTGCTTGGCGTGCGCGCGCAACAGACGACCCGCACGGGTGGCCTCGTCGCGGTCCCCGAGCGCGGCGACATGAAGCGCGCGGAGGGCGTCGCGATCGCCGCCGAGGCTCCGCGCAGCGCGGGCCAGGGGGCCGAGCATGCGGGCCGGGAAGGCGTCCGGGAGCCCGGCGAGCTCGCGGAGCGTGAGCAGGCGGAGGGCCCGGTCGCCGACGAGCTCGCGCTCCGTGCCCGTCTCGTCGAGATAGGCGCGGTAGCGCGCGTAGGCCCTCTGGCCCGTCGCGAGCGGGGCGCTCCCGAAGAGGGCGAAGAGCGCCTCGAAGGTCTGGTAGTGCTCGACGGAGTGGTGCTCCGCCTCCGCGCGGTCGAAGGCCTCGTGGAAGTACGCCGCCGCGCGCGCCGGGTCGCTGGCCGCGACGAAGGGCACGGCCGTGAGCGGCGACTCGCCGCCGAGGAGCTCGGCGACGCGGGCCCGGTCCGTGGGCGCGAGGTCGACGCCCATGTGATCGAGCTCGAGCAGCAGCGCGCCGTGCCCTTGCTCGGCCGCTGCCCGGGCCGCGGCCAGGAGGCCGTCTTCGTCCCCTTCGGCGTCGAGGAGATCGAAGAGAAACCAGTGTGCGTCGACGCGGTCCGAGTACGCTTCCGCGGCATCGCGCGCGAGCGAGACCCGGAGCGCGGGGGCGTCGATGCGGTCCATCGACCGGCGCAGCTCGTCGAGCGGGGCGAGGGGCGGCGGGGGAGGCTGGCGCGCGTTGGCGAGAGCGGTGCCCGCGGGCGCCTCGGGCTCGCTCGCCCCAGCGTCGATCGGCGGCGTCGGCTCGCCGGTGGGAAGCCCGCTCCCGGCAGCGAGCCCGGTCGCGGCCATCGTCTCATCGCGGGGCGCCGGCGGGGCCTCGCCGCAGGCCGCCGGGGCCCCGGGGCGGCCCCCGAGGCGGAAGCCGACGCAGCTCTTGGCGACCTCGAAGGCCTCCCGCACACGCTGAAAGCCCTCGGGGTCGCTCTCCGGCTTGTGCTGTTTGAGCCGGCGCAGGTACGCACGGCGCACGGCCTTGGCGTCGTCCTCGGCATCCACGCCGAGGAGCTCTCTCGCCTCGCGGAGGTCCACGGCGCGGACTGTAGACCGATCGCGTCGCCGCGCGCTCGGCGAGCGTGCGGTCCGCGCGCAGTTCGCGGCGAGGATGCGCTTCACGCTCGTGCGGGAGTGATCGAGCACCGCGTCCCGGGCCACGCCGCCGCCGAGCGCGGCGAGGAAGAGCGCCTGACCGTCCACGCCCACGGGGCGCACGGCGACCTGACCGCCGCGGAGGAGAGGCGGAAGGCGCATGCCCAGCGGCGCGCGCCGATGGAGCGGCGCGTAGGCGCCGAGCTCTTCGCACACGCCCGCGTTGCCGGCCTGCGCGATGATCATGCCGTCGTCGTCGGTCACCACGAGCGCCTCGAGGCGCGCGCGGTCGCGGCAGGCCTCGAGCTGGTAGCGGAGGGCCACGGCCCGGTCGGGGCTGCGGCGGAGACGTCGTTCGGGAAGGAGCCAGCTCATCGTGTCCTCGGCCCGGCATGTAAGCCGGAGTAGGTTGATGTGGGACACGCACGGTACGGCGCGGCGCGGCCGCGGGGCCAAAAAGCGGCGTAGGCTCGGAGGCATGCGTGGCTGGCTGGCGGTGTGGCTCCTGTGCGGGGTGGTGGCGTGCGGAGCGCGGGGGGCGGAAACGGAGACGGAGACGGAGGCGGAGACGGGAACGGAGGCGGAGACGGAGGCGGAGACGGAGACGGAGACGGAGACGGAGGCGGGCAGGGGCACGGGCACGGGCACGGGCACGGGAGTCTCGGAGCGCTGGGGCGAGCGGCCCCACGTGCGGGTCCTCGGCTCCGTGCAGGACGGCGGGCTGCCGCACGTGGCCTGCACCTGCACCCGCTGCGACGCCGCGCGCGCGCCCGAGGCCGTCCCGCGCTACGTCGCGTCCCTCGCCATCGTGCTGCCCGCCACGCACGCCGTGCACGTCATCGACGCCACACCGGACTTCCGCGCGCAGCTCGACGCCCTCGCCGACGTGCGCGACGCGCCGGCGGGCCGCGTGGACCGGGCGCCGCTCGACGGCGTGCTGCTCACCCACGCGCATCTCGGGCACTACACGGGCCTACCCTTTCTCGGCTTCGAGGCCGTGCACGCCGAAGGCGTTCGCGTGTGGGCCACGCCGCCCATGAACGCGCTACTGCGCGCGAACGTGCCTTTCTCGGAGCTCGTGAGGCGCGAGGAGATCGTGCTTCACGACGCGCCGCCAGGCGCGCGCATCGACCTCGGCGAGGGCGTGACGGTCACGCCCGTGCAGGTGCCGCACCGCGACGAGAACGCCGACACCGTCGCCTTCCGCATCACGGGCCCGAGCGCCTCGGTCTTCTACGCGCCGGATACGGACGGCTGGGACGCCTGGGACCCGCCCGTCGAGCATTGGCTCCGGCAGGTCGACGTCGCGCTCCTCGACGGGACCTTCTTCTCCGGCGACGAGCTGCCCGGTCGCGACGTGGCCTCCATCGGTCACCCCATGATCGCGGCGAGCCTCGAGCGCTTCGCCCCGCTCGCGGACGAAGTGGAGCTCGTCTTCACGCACCTCAACCACTCGAACCCCGCGCTCACGGCGGGCAGTGCGGCGAGGGCCCGCGTCGAGGCCGCCGGCATGACCATCGCCCGCGAGGGCGCGACCTACGCGCTTTGAGGAGAGGCGCATCGCGCCGGTGCGCGGCAACCTCCAGAGCTCGCCGGAGCCCCGCGCTACCAGCCGCCGGGGGGCGGCGGCGGGCAGACGTTCTGGAGCAGCGTCATGCCCTCCGCGCACTCCTCGGCGCCGTTCGCGACCATGAGACAGAGCGCACCGGCCGACCCCGTGGAGTAGCCCTCGACGATGTAGCCGTGGCGCTCGCAGCACGCGACGACGGGCCCGCAGTGCTCGCCCCGCGGGGGCCAGAGGTTCGACCCGTCATCGCGGCGCGTCATGGCCAAACCGGGTCGCATCAGGAAGACCTCCTCGCCGATGACGTGGCAGCTCCTCATGCGCGGTCGGAGCCAGTGTTTCAGCCCGCGCGAGTCGGCGATCATCGACTCGAGCCCGGCGATGCGATGCGCCGCGCCGCGCTGCGCCACGATGGCCCGGTACAGGCGAAGCACGCCGAGCAGCGCGCGGTCGTACACGGCGAGGCGATCCTCGGGCTCGTTCGAGCGGCGAATGGTCGCGGCGATGACGCCGGCCGTCAGCTGGGACACCAGGAGCGGGCTCCACGGCGAGTCGAGACGGGTGAGTCCACCAATGACCTCCGGGCACTCGGTGACCTTCAGGGCCGGGTTGCCGACGAGGATGAGCGGCGCTCGGTGGCGCAGCTGGCGCAGCTCGGGATCGAAGGGACGGGTCTCCGCGGCTTCGAGGGCCGCTGCCAGGTTCGCGAAGAAGCGATCCTGCGCGAGCGGCGGGAGCCCGGCGCAGTGGTACGCATCCACGTAGACGTCGCGGGGACCTTCGGGGCACGGGAGCCGGTAGTGGTCGATGATGTGACCGCTGGCCCCCTCCCCGACGTTGCCCACGCGTGCGTCGGCGCCGGCCCGCCAATCGCCGTTTAGCGGCCGCGAGCCGTCGGCGCACTCGAGGGAGGCGACGAAGGGGTAGTCCGTGCGGCCGAGGCAGAGCTCGTAGGGTCGAGCCCGGGTGCCGTCGCCCGCGACGCGCCGCGGCGCCGGCAAGAGCCCGGGCTCGCTCGTGGTACCGCTGCTGGTGGCACAGGCCCCGAGCGCCATCGCCCAAAAGGCGAGCAGCCAAACGATCCGACGCATGCTTCCCCCCATCGCCCGCCCTCCGGGGCGCGACGCCCGGATCGAGTCTACCCCCCGCAAAGGCCGCGGCGAGGGGTCGTGGTCGAGCGGCGGGCGCCGGGCGGGGGTCGCTTCGGCCTGGCGCATCGTCGTGTGCGCCGGGAATGCCGTGGCGTGCGCGCCCTCAGTTGTCGAGCTGCTGACGGCGCGCGAGGGTCGCCTCGGCCTGGCGCATCATCTCCCGCGCGCCGCGCTCGATGAGCTGGTCGGCCACACCGCGTCCGAGCGCGACGGCCTCGGCGATGCGCTCTTCGCGCGTGCGGCCCTTGAGAAAGACGTCGCTGCTCGCGCTGAGGAGCTTCTCTCCGTCGATGTCGCCGACGAGGCCCTGCAGCGAGAGGCGCTCGCCGCCATCGAAGAGCCGCGCGTGGCCCGCGATGGGCACCCGGCAGCTCCCCTGGAGCCGCTTGAGGAAGGCCCGCTCCGCCTCCGTCACGACGCGCGTCGGACCATGCTCGAGGGGCGCGAGGAGCGCCCGGAGCTCGGGTCGGTCCGCGGCGCCTTCGAGGCCGAGCGTGCCCTGCCCCCCCGCCGGCAAGCAGTGCTCCGGCGGCAGCACCTGATGCTTCAGGTCCGCGAGATAGCCGAGCCGCTTGAGCCCCGCGGCGGCCAGCACGATGGCGGCGAAGCGCCCTTCTTCGAGGCGCTTGAGCCGCGTCTCGACGTTGCCGCGGAGCGTGCCGAAGGCCAGGTCGCCGCGCTGAGCCTTGAGCTGCGACGCGCGCCGGAGCGACGTGGTGCCGACCTTCGCCCCAGCCTCGAGGCTCATCAGGTCGCTCCCGTCCCGCGTCACGAGCACGTCGTGGGGGTCTTCCCGCTCGGGGAAGCAGAGCAGATCCATGCCGGTCGCGAGCTCCTGGTCGCCGGGCACGTCCTTGAGCGAGTGCACCGCGACGTCCGCGTCCCCGCGCACGACGATCTCCTCGACGGCGGTCACGAAGAGCCCCTTGCCGCCCACGGCGTAGAGCGGCTTGTCGAGCACCTTGTCGCCCTTGGAGACCACGTGGATCTCCTCGACCTCGAGGCCGGGATGGAGCGTCTGGAGCTGCGCCCCGACCCAGCGCGTCTGGGTGAGCGCGAGGTTGCTCTGGCGCGTGGCGATACGGAGCCGCTTCATGCCGCTCCCTTACCACAAGCGGGGACGGGTCCCCCGCGGACGCCGGCCTTTCTCCGCCGCTGACCCGCTGGTAAGAACCCGCATGCGCATCGCGGTCCTCACAGCCCTCCTCACCGGCGCCCTCGCCTGTTCCAGCAGCAGCGCGGGCGGCGACGAGGCACCCTTCGGTCCCGCCTCCGGCACCTGGACGGTCACCTCGAGCGAAGCGACGGTCAGCGGCTGCGGGCCCCTCGGCGATTTCGGCGTGCTCGGAGACCTCCTCCCGGAGGACGCGACCTTCGAGGTGGTCGGCGACGCGGAGGCCGGCACCTTCACGCTCGCGACGGACCTCGGACCCGACGCCGAGCCCCTGATGTGCAGCCAGCTCGCCAACCGCATGGACTTCGTCTGCGACCCGACGGAGCAGGAGGTCTCCTTCGACCTCGGCGACCTGGTGGCCTTCCTCCCGGAAGACAGCCCCATCCGCGCAGCCCTCATGGGCATCCCCGGGGGCGGGTCGCTGACCTTCACCATCTCCGTGGACGTCGACGGGACCTTCACGAGCGAGCGCCTCGGGAGCGCGACGACGGAGCTCACCGTCGAGTGCTCCGGCCTGCTCTGCGCGGGCCTCGGCCTGGTCGGCATCGACTTCCCCTGCGCGCTCGTCAGCGACGCGATGGTCGAGGGGCCGGCCGAGGAAACCTGAGGCGCCTCAGGCCTTCGTCTTCTTCGCCACGAGCCCGTCGGGCACGAGCGAGGGACGCTCGCTCTCGTCCTGCGGCCCGGGCACGGTCCCGAAGAGGCGCTGGGCCGCGGCGACCATGATGGGGCCTTCGGACGTACCGTTGGACGCCTTGAGCTCGGTCATGGGCGCGTGCAGCAGCTTGTTCACGATGGCGCCGGCCATCTTGTCGAGCGTCTTCTTGTCCTTGGACGAGAGGTCGCCCAGCCGGGGCAGCGTCCGCTCGAGCTCGGCCTTGACGATCTCCTGGTAGCGCTGCCGCATGGCGACGATGGTCGGCGTGAGCGAGAGCGAGCGCCGCCAGGCCTCGAACTCGGCCACCTCGGTCTCGATGATGTGCTCGGCCGACTCGGCGGCGCGCTTGCGCTGCGCGAGGTTCTCCTGGGCGACCTGCTGCAGATCGTCGACGTCGTAGAGAAAGACGTTCTCGAAGTGGCCCACGCGCGGGTCCACGTCCCGCGGCACGGCGATGTCGATGAGGAAGAGCGGCAGGCCTCGCCGCGCCTTGGCGACGCGCCTCATCAGATCCGCGCTGAGCACGTAGCCCGGCGCGCTGGTGCTGGTGATCACGACATCTGCGCGGTGAAGCTCCTCGGCGAGCTGCACGTAGTCCGCGGCGCGGCCTCCGCACTCGCTCGCGACGCGCTCGGCCTTCTCCTGGCTCCGGTTCACGACGGTGAGCGCCGCGTCGTCGCCGGCCAGGGCCTTGGCGGCCGCCTCGCCCATCTCACCGGCGCCATGCAAGAGCACGCGCCGGCCGCGAAGGTCGCCGAAGATCTTCCGCGCGAGCGCGCTCGCCACGGAGCTCACGCTCACGGTGCCCGCGGCGATCTCGGTCTCGCTCCGGACGCGCTTCGCGACCGCGAAGGCCCGCGTGAAGGCCCGGCCGAGCAGCGTGCCCACGGTGCCGGCGCTGGTGGCGGCCTCGTAGGCCTCCTTCACCTGGCCGAGGATCTGCGGCTCGCCGACCACGAGCGAGTCGAGGCTCGCCGCCACGCGGAAGGTGTGCCGCACCGCCGCCTCGCCGCGCCGCGCGTAGACCGTGGGCCCCACCTTGCCCGCGAACTCCGTGCCCTCGCACTGGTGCTCGAGGAAGGCGCGGACCTTGTCGGCCGCGCCCTTCGGGTCCGGAGCCGTGCCGTAGACCTCGACCCGGTTGCAGGTGGAGACGATCACGCCCTCGGCGACGAGGCCGCCGCCCACGAGCTGCTCGAGCTGGGCCGCGAGACGCTCGGGCTCGACGCTGCGCCGCTCGCGGAGCGCCAGCGGCGCCGTGTGGTGCGAGAGGCCGACGACGACGATCTCGTCGCTCATCAGGCGCCTCCCCCCGCGCGGGCCACGTAGCCCACGAGCACCAGGATGACGCAGACGAAGCCGAGAATGGTCCCGAGCGCGGCCCGGCGGCCGCGCCAGCCGACGGCGATACGGAGCAAGAGCACGCCTGCGAAGACCAACCAGGCGACGACGGCCAGGAACTGCGTCGCGCCGAGGCTCGCGAGCCCGGGCTGGCTCCGGACGGCGATGAGCACGCCGCTGATGATGCTGAAGGTGAGCAGCGGCACGCCGATGCTCGTCGCCCGGAGGCCGAAGGTGTCGAGCACGTGCAGCGGCGGCAGGCGCTGGAAGATGCCACCGAGGCGCTTCTGCTTGAGCAGCCGCTCCTGGAGCACGTAGGCGAGCGCGGCGGCGAAGGAGAGCGCGAAGGCCGCGAAGCCCGCGATGTTCACGACGATGTGGATGGGAAGCAGCGCCGAGCGCACGCCCGCGGGCACGTGCCCCACGGACCGGCCGAGGCCGCTCGCGAGGAAGAAGACGAGGACCACGGGGGTCACGAAGGCGCCGAGGATGGCCATGGCGGGCTTGCGCCAGGTGGCGAAGAGGAAGGCGAGGACGATGCCGAGGGAAAGCACGGTGAGCGTCGAGTGGATGTCGCTCATGGGCGGCGTGTCGTCGCCGATGAGGTCGACGCCGACGTAGACGACGTGGCTCATCACGCCGGCGAGGAGCGCCGGGAAGGCATGGCGGCCCGGGCCCTCGTGGCCACGGCTGAGCGTCACGAAGAAGAGCCCGCACGCCACCCCATAGAAGAGGGCCGTCATCGCGAAGTGGGTCAGGATCAGCACGACGCTGGGCTCACGCGAAGAGGCGCTCGAGGCCGAGGGCGTCGCCCTCGCCGGCACCGGTACCGATGGGGGTGGCCACGAAGCCTTCCTCGACCTGGTAGGCGGCCTCGCCGAGGATCACGCTGTCGGCGTAGTGCTCCCCGCCTAGGGACGCCAGGCCTTCGAGGTCCTTCACCCGCCCGATGAGGTCCGCGTCGTCGCCGGCGCCGCCCACCTCGGAAAGGAAACGCACGGCGGACGCCAGCCGAAGCTGGTGCCCCACGCCGCTGAGCGTGAGCACTTCACCTTCGAGGGAGACCTTCTCCTCCACGACCCACTCGTCGAGGACGGACTGCGGCAGGAAGAGCCGGTGCATCGAGCCGAGATCCTAGCATGTGGACCCCCCTCGCGTCGGACATGCGTCACGGCGCGTTGACAGAGCCGAGGGGGCTCCCTACTCCCGTACGGTACGGCAGCGACGTCACGACCGGAGGGGTCTCGGCGTCCTAGGCGAGGCGCCCGAAGATGGGGCGCGGAAAGACGAGAGCGACGCGATGGCGAACAACGTGCAGACGGTCAACGACCTCAACTTCGAAGCCGAGGTCCTGGGTTCGGACCTCCCGGTCCTCGTCGACTTCGGCGCGACCTGGTGCGGCCCCTGCAAGCAGATCGAGCCCTTCGTCGATCAGCTCGCCGACGAGTACGCGGGCAAGATGAAGGTCGTGAAGGTCGACATCGACGACCGCCAGGGCACGGCGGCCAAGTACGGCATCCGCGGCGTTCCGACGCTCAAGGTCTTCAAGGGCGGCGAGGTCGTCGCCGAGCAGGTCGGCGCCGCGCCCAAGGCCAAGATCGCCGCGCTGATGGACCGCGGGCTCTGACTTCCTGCCGGGGCGCGTCGTCGCCCCGGCTACATGCCCGTGGAGCCGAAGCCGCCGGCGCCGCGCTCGGTATCGCCGAGCGCCCCGGCGTCGGCGACTTCCTCGACCTCCACCTGGACCACCGGCGCCACCACGAGCTGGGCGATGCGGTCGCCGGGCGCGAGCACGACCTCGCTCTCGCCGAGGTTGATGAGCAGCACCTGCAGCTCGCCCCGGTAGTCCTCGTCGATGGTGCCGGGCGCGTTGGCCACGGTCACCCCGTGCCGCCGCGCGAGGCCGGAGCGCGGCCGCACCTGCCCCTCGTGCCCGGGCGGGAGCGCGAGGGCGAGGCCCGTCGGCACGGCCGCCCGCGCGCCCGGCTTCAGCGTGAGCGGCGCATCGAGCGCGGCATGCAGGTCGAGCCCCGCCGCCCCTGCGGTGGCGTAGCGCGGCAGCTTCGCGTCGGGTCGGAGCCGATGCAGCCTGAGAGTCGGGCGGGCCATGAGCCGGACGATGCGACGGCGGGGCGGAAGAGGGAAGCGGCGCCGGAGGCCGAACCGCACGAGCCCAGCTCCACGGCCGGCACCCTGTGGCATGATCGGTCCGTGGGACGAGGGTCTCGGCGCCGTGGGTGGCTACTCGGGCTCGGGTTGCTCGCGAGCTCTCTCGGAGGGTGCGAGCACGAGGGACCCCGCGCGTGGGTGTTTCGCGCGCAGACCGACCTCGCGCCCGGCGTCGAGGTCGCCGCGCTGCGGCTTCGGGGCGTGGATGAACGGGGTGAGACCCGGCCGCTCTCGCAGACCGTGCTCGCTCCCGAGGAAGACTGGGCGTCGGCGCCGCGTGCGCTGACACCGCCGCTCTCGAGCCTCCTCACGTCGGAGGTCGTCGCCTTCGACCTCATCGCCGTGGACGAGCTCGGCCGGGAGGTCCTTCGCGATCGTCGACCACGCCCCCGGGCCCCGGGGATCGTGGACGTGCGACTCGTCCGTTCCTGCATCGGCGTCCGCTGCGAGGGGGAGAACGCCTGCCTCGGCGGACGCTACGTACCCCTCGAGTGCCGCCGCGGCGACGAGCCCAGCTGCCCGCCACCCGCCTGCCGAACGCGCTCCGATTGCCTCCTCGAGGACGCGCGCTGCGACACGGAGTCGCGCTGCGACGCGGGCGTCTGCTTCACCCGCATCGACCACCGGCCGTGCAGCGGCCGGAAGATCTGCGCGCTGGACCGAGGCTGCGTGGCCGTGCCCGGCCTCGGCGAGCCCGACGGGGCGCGCTGCTCCGGCAACCTCGAGTGCGCGAGCCAGGTCTGCGTCGAGAACCATTGCTGCGAACGCCGCTGCACGCGCTGCGAGCGCTGCGACGGGGGGCGCTGCGTCGTCCGCCAAGGCGTCGCGGGGACCACCCCCCGCGCCGAGACCTGCGATGGGCTCGACGAGGACTGCGACCGCGCCGTCGACGAGGACGTGGTCGTCGCGAGCGAGGACCACTGCGGAGGCTGCGGCCTGCGCTGCACGTCGGACGAACGCTGCGTCGGCAGCCGCTGCGTCCTGGAAGACGCCTGCGCCGTTCATCTCGGCGTGCCGTGCGAGGAGCTCGAGGTGGCCACGATCCACGCGCCGCAGCCTCACCTGTCGGGCTTCGCGCAGTCCCTGGCCGCCGACGGCGATCTCCTGGTGGTCGCGGCACCCTTCGACGACCTGGACCCCGCGGGCATCGACCACGCGCCTCTCGAGCCTTACTTCCGGGCGGGAGACGACGACAGCGGTGCCGTGCACGTCTTCGTGCGTGACGGCGACGCGTGGCAGGTCGAAGCCATCGTTCGCCTGCCGGCCGACGTCCCCGAGCTCGAGCGCCGCGGATACCGTTTCGGAACGTGGGTGGCGCTCTCCGGGACGTCGCTCGCCATCGCCGGCAGCGTCGATGGCACCGTGCGCCTCTACGACCGAGACGCGGACGGCCACTGGTCCCTCACGGGGGCGGTGGAGGACCCCTCCACCGTGTTGGGCCTGGGCTACCTCGAAGGCGGCGAGCTGGTCGTGCTGCGTTCGACCGGCCTGCAGCTCATCGCACCGGATGGAACGCAGCGCACGGTCCTGGACCTCCTGACTCCCCGCGGACTGACGATCGGTGGGGACCGCATGGCCATCCGGCACGGCATGCGCAGGATCGACGTCGGCACGCTCGACGGGGGCTTCGAAGAGGTCGTGTCCGACGTCAACCCGTCGGGGCTGGCCTTCGCAGGCGAGTGGTTGATGCTCGTGGACCGCCCCTCCCTACGCGGCTTCCGCCGGGGCAGCGAGGGCTGGGCCGAGGAGCTCGACATCGCCTTCCCCGAGGGCGCGCGCTTCGCCTCCGGGGCGCTGCTCGCCACGGACGATTGGATGATTCTCGGGGCGCCGACGGACCGACTCTCGAACGCGCGGGGGGTCGGCGCCGACGTCCGCGTGCGAGACGGACGCGGACTTCAGGGCACCGTCTATCTCTACCCGCGCTCGGCCAGCGGCGCCCCCATCGATGCGCCGCTCTATCTCGCACCCCTCGAGGACGTCGGAGCGCGGTTCTTCGGCCTCACCCTCGCGGTGACCGACAACCTCCTCTTCGTGTCGGCCATGGACCGTATCTCGAGCGAAGGCAGCGTGCGGATCTTCCGCATCGCACCCTGACGCTCGGGCGCGCGCTCGAGAGGTGCGCCCGAACGTAGCGAGCCCCGGCGCGCGTCAGCGGCGGCAGGCGTCGTGGAGCTCGAGCTCACCCTCCGTCGGCGCCTGCGGCCGGGCCGGCACGTCGAGGCGACCGAGGGCCTCGCCGTCGTCGGCGCGGACGACGGGGTAGCGGCCCGGCGGAGCGCTCGGCAGCAGGCACGTTGCGCGTCGTACGCCGACGGCGGTCAGGCACGTTCCGAAGACGGGGCGCGCGCTGAGCTCCACCTCGATGACGTCACCCGTGAGCGTGGCGTCACATCGCTCGAACCAGGCGCC
>ERZ1740059.593-NODE-593-length-18807-cov-6.987681_pt1 | contig 18807 bp, 18 predicted proteins | sample MGYA00581744_ERZ1740059 | MGnify/ENA primary metagenome ERZ1740059 (study PRJEB43018, sample SAMN04849738) | marine metagenome | isolation source: floating plastic debris | place: Pacific Ocean | collected 2008-08-28 | study: EMG produced TPA metagenomics assembly... | reverse complement strand
AGCGGGATAAGAGTTAACTGTGCCAACGCTCTTCGTTGGCAGTAAAGCAAGGTGGACACAGTCTGAATAAATCACTTCTTCGACTGATTGATTTTTCAAGTGTCCACCATGGCTAAACACACTAAGGAAGTCACATCTATTCGGGACTGTACGGAATTTGTTCCCAGCTCTAAAACTCAAGTAGAACCTCCAAACTCAGAGCCGGCAGACCCCGTCCATGAGTCAGTATTGCTTATAGCTGTTGGTTCAGACCTAGCTATTGAACTGATTATCAAAACTCTGCACAAGTTACGATTTGCGGAAGCGACGGCTTGGAGCAAGCTGCAAATCGAGCCAAAGAGTGGTAGATCTGTGCAAGTACTGAAAAAATGGATTCGCCTCTAATCAATTTACATGTTGTCTCATCTATACAACTGGAGGAGTCTTTTTATTTAGCTTGGGTTGATAGAAACGAACTGCAAGATTTTCAGCACGGTTAAGTAACCAATGTGGTAACTCTATCCACTCGATAGATGCATTAGCTCCACATTCAGCGATAATTTCATGTAGCTTATGATGTCCTTGATTCCAGCGTTTATGGATATTGCGGGCTTGTCCTATATAAAGCACCTCACCCGTAGTACTTAAAACCTTATAAACACCACTCACCTGAGGAAGTAAATTGAGTTGAGTAATAGGTAGCATTCCTATAGCTCTTCAATGTGGATATCATTATCTAGCTGCGCCTCAAGCTGAATCCGTTTCCAATCCATTTCAATATCCTTATCAGTCAAGCCTGATAAACGTCCTACTTTTAGTAAGGAACGTTTCAGCATGGCTTCTGATTTATTCAAATCGTCTAAGGAAATATCTGAACTCTCCTGAAGCAGTAGTTTTAACTGCTCAAGAATTTCTAACCATTGAGCTTTATAACGTAAATCACGTCCATGGGTTAAATCGCGACGCTCTTTTCTCAACTCTTTAGTGTTTGAGGTATATGTTAATTTATAAACCTGCTGTTTGATAGCTTGCATTTTCATAAGGCTTGCTGTGTAGTACTTGCCCTTATTCAGATCTAACTATCTCTTTGCATAGCGTATCGCAGATTTAACCAACTTGAGAATCTCAGATTTCTCTAAATCTAGTAAATTCGCCCCTAAAGCAATGGCTTTATTTGAAGAACGAGTACTGTAAATAGCATTAATCTGTTTAGTTACAGAGTCTGAAACGCCTTCACGTTTCAGGATTTCTTTGACAAGCTCTCTCTGAACTCGATATGTGTCATTCCAGGTTTGGAGGGTTCGTTGACTATTTTCTAGATGGCCAATTTCTTTGATTTTCTCTGACCAAGAATCTAATATCTGAGATAAAGCTGATGCAGTACCTACACCAACTCGTTGCATTAATCCTTTGAGGATATTGCCTTTGCGTTGGCTATCTTGGATAACTTTTACGTGCTCGTCACGGTAAGCTTTTAGGACTTTTTCTGCAGACCCTGTCGTTGCCTGCTTTTGCTGCCATGCAGACACATATCCCTGTTCTGAGCGAATATTATCCAGGACTTCGTCATAATTAGTTACATTATGGCGGTAGTGATTAAATAATTCTCGACCATCGGCATCAACATAATCAATAGGACGACCATCGTTTCCGGTGATCCTATAAAACTCTTCTGGCTGAGTGAGTTTGATTTTATCTCGAAGTTGAAAGTCCTTCTCTTTGTCAGATGCCATGGGTTAAACCTGATAGAGGCTGTACAGCTCTTGTTACTAACATTAGTGCATCTACATGAATACACGGTAATATTCGTGAAATCGGACTAGTTCCGTATCCAAATAACAAAAATAAATTTGAAGCTTACTTCTTCAAAGAAACTTTACTACTTATTAAGCAAAATAGCGGTAGCCAATACGCTATTTCACTTTATTTATAGGCTAAGCTTTGGCGCGTTGATATTGGTAATCTGTGCAGAAAAACTGTACTTGTATTCATCATCCCCACCATAGATGAGAGCAATCTTTCCACTCCAATCGATATCAAAATAATTACGTTCTTTTCGAATGAATTTAATTTTATGACAAGCAACGGAATCATGCCCCAAAAGATAGATATGAAATGCTAAATCATCCCAATTTTTAATAATTTCTGGTGAGGTATCCACATTCGCTAAAAATCCATCAAGATAGTCAAGGCTATAGTTTTTCCTAGAACAAATCTCAAATCCTCCATCGTGCCAATGATGGGATGACATCGTACAGCGGTGATAGTTTCCCCAAACAATGGGCGATTTCCAATCGGATTCCTGCCCAGAATCATCAATATCTCGCTCTGAGTAGTAATTAGCTGTTTCCAGATGTAGATCAAACCAAATAGTTTCGTCAATGAGTTTTGCTTGCCATTCAAATTTGTCAATAGGGTGTCCTTCAGGCCACGGATTGTCTTTGAAATAAATTCTGTTTTCTTGCATAAAACGCTGCAAATAGAAAACCTGAACGCTGATGGCTTTAGTTTTTCATAGGTTCAACCCTAACCCCATCAAATCATTGACTATTCAACTCTTGTAACAGTCGTTACACGCGGATCAATAATCTTCTTACCTAATTTAGGAAATTTAATCGCCAGACAAATCTTATTGCCCGCACTAAAGATATACGTGATCGTCTCTATCCAGAGTCATTTCCCTAGATTAAAAACCTGATTGGCCGTTAGGGGAAATTCTGGGAATGTGGGGGAAACAATGGGATCATCTTTACAGAACTGCTTTAACTCATACTCCCCCTCTACTAACATGCAAACCGTAAACGTTGGCTGTTTTGGAGAACCGATATAACGCCGACCGCCAATGCCTAAATAATCAATAATCCAATACTCCTGGATCCCTAATGCTTCATAGTCGCCTAATTTAATCAGGTAATCATCACGCCAGTTAGTCGAAACAACCTCTACCACCAGCTTTATTGACTGACCTAAGGTAATTATCGATTCTCTCTCCCATCTAGGCTCATGGACGATTTCATTCTCATCCAAAATAATAATGTCAGGTTCATACCCCGTATTATTCGAAATTTTAACAATACATTCCCTAGGGATAAAATAAGGGTGATTTGCCTGTCGAAAGACCACACCTAGCTCATAGGACAAATCACCTGCTAACCTGGAGTGCTTTCCCCGTGGGTTAGGCATTTCGACAACCACTCCTCGTCTTAATTCATAACGATTTTCTGAATTCTCTGGATACCAGTCCACAAATTCATCAAATGTTATGGGTGCTCTATCAATGACTGCAATCATCGTGATCGCATCTCCGTTGCTTAGTTACAGCATGCTCAATCTATCAAAACTATGACTCAATCCTAGTTAAGGTTGCTACCCTCGGATCAATAATCTTCTTTCCTAAGCCTGGAAACTTAATTGCTAGACAGATTTTGTTGCCTGCTCCAAAAATGTGGGTAATGGTTCCTTCACCAAAGGCACCATGAACAACCTTTTCGCCCACGCCCCAGTCATCCTCATGGCTGCCGGGCTTCTGGACCTTGGGCTCAGGATTCTTTAGCTTTGCTGCTTTTTTTGCGGTTACCTGTAGCTTGGGTAATGTTGTCGCCGTATTCGATAAAATATACTCCTCTGGTAGCTCACCCAAAAACATGGAGGGTGTGGCAATCTCGCGCATGTTGCCATAGAGACGTCGTTCGCGGGCATAGGTCAAATACAGTCGCTCTTGGGCACGGGTAATGCCCACATAGCACAGACGACGTTCCTCCTCGATAGCGGCGGCATCGTCTAAGGAACGGAAGCTGGGGAATAGGCCCTGTTCCATACCCACCACATACACAACGGGAAACTCCAGTCCTTTGGAGGAGTGTAGGGTCATGAGTGAGACCGCATTGCCCTGTTTGTCATCATCCATGTCTGAGTTGAGGGCAGCACTGGCTAAAAACGTCAGCAGCGTTGCCTCTTCGTTTTCTTCTTCAAACTGGATGACTGCGTTATAAAGCTCCTGTACGTTCTGAATGCGGTCGAGGTCGTCGTCGGTGCCTTTGTCTTTCAGGGCTCGGATGTAGCCAGAGTCTTCGATGACCTCTTGCACCAGTTCCGAAGCGGGCATGGTTTCTACTTTTTCCTGCCAGCCTTTGATCATGCTAGCAAAGCCGATTACGGCCTTACTGGAGCGACCAGCCAGGGTCTTGACGGAGGTTTCGTCGGCCAAAATTTCCCATAGGGGCATCCCCAACTCACCGGAGGCTTTTTCTAGGTTCTCCATGGTGGTTTTGCCGATGCCGCGTCGGGGAGTGTTGATGGCTCGCTTGAGGCTGACGGTGTCTGCTGAGTTGGCGATTAGCCGCAGATAGGACAGAACATCCTTAATTTCTCGACGGTCATAGAACTTAAGGCCACCAACAACTTTGTGGGGCACGCTGTAGCGGGTGAGGACTTCCTCAAAGGACCGGGACTGGGCATTGGTACGGTAAAGAATGGAAAAGTCTCCCCACTTGAGCTCGGGGTTCTTTTCAATCAAAATACGAATTTGACCGACAACATAGTCTGCTTCTGCCCGTTCGTCGTCAGCTTTAAAGCAAAAAATTGATTCTCCTGTGCCACGGGTAGCCCGCAATATTTTGTCGATTCGCTCGGTATTGTGATCAATCAGGTGGTTGGCCACTTCGAGAATGTTGGCGGTGGAGCGATAGTTCTCTTCTAGCTTCACCATGGTGCGGGTGTCGTCGTCCGGCAGCTCATCACCAAAGTCATTCTGGAAGTTCATCAGAATGGTAAAGTCGGCAGCTCGGAACGAGTAAATAGACTGGTCAGCATCGCCCACCACAAATACGGAGCGGTGCTCCCAGTCGTCAAACTTTTGGCTAGCTTCACCGTTGGTGGTGAGCAATCGCAACAGATCGTACTGGGTGCGGTTGGTGTCTTGATACTCGTCGACAAGTATGTGGCGAAAGCGTTTGTGCCAGTAGTTGAGCACCTGTTCGTTTTGCCGGAACAGGAGTACCGGCAGGCGGATCAGGTCGTCGAAGTCGAGGGCATTGTTCTGGGCCAGGCCGGACTGGTAAAGCCGATAGACATCGGCAATGACGCGCCCTTTAAAGTTGGGGTTTTCCTTATCGTATTCGTCGGGGTCTAGCCCCTGATTTTTGGCATTACTAATGGCAAAACGGACGGAGCGGGGATTAAACTTACGATCGTCCAGGTTGAGTTTGCTGACGACAATATTTTTGACTAAGCTCTGGGCGTCGGACTCGTCAAAAATGCTAAACGACTTGGTCCAACGATGGCCGGCACGACTCTGATATTTCTCGACATCGAATCGCAAAATGCGAGAGCAAAGGGCGTGGAAGGTGCCAATCCACAGGTCCTTAATAAAGGTTTTGTAGACGTAGGAACGTAGCTGGATTTGTTCTCGTTCGGGGAGCAGATGTAGCGGCTGCCCGTGCCGTCCCATGGCTTCTTGTTCGGCAAACAGTCGTTCAATCCGCGCTTTCATTTCCTTGGCGGCTTTATTGGTAAAGGTAACCGCCAGCAGATGCTCGGGATCAACGCGATGGTTGAGGATTAAATTAGCGATGCGATAGGTGAGGGCGCGGGTTTTGCCGGACCCGGCACCGGCGACCACTAGCAAGGGTCCACAGTAGTGTTCGACAGCCTGACGTTGAGCGGCGTTGAGCTGACTGAGGAAATCGGGGGTGGTCATTTGGCTAGGGGCTTTCCGGTAGTGTATTGGTTGACTAGGGCAATCAGTATCCTAATGTAGCGGATATATCGGGGATAGGAGTGGGCATGGCCGGAAAGACATCGGTAAAGGCGACGATTATTGGCTGTGGCTATGTGGGTAAGGAGGTAGCACGGCTGTGGCAGCAGCAGGGTTTGACGGTAACGGCGACGACGACGAGTCCGGAGCGTGTGGAAGAGTTACGAACTGTGGCGGATCGTGTACTAGTGCTGAAGGGAACGGATCCAGAGGCGGTGCAGGATTGTTTGGTGGATCAGCAGGTGGTGCTGGTATGTGTGGGGTCAAAGCGGGGGGCTAACTATGCTGAAACCTATTTGGGAACGGCGAAAACCCTGGCAGCTGTGTTACCAGCTACAGCGGTACAGCAGCTGATTTATACGAGTACGTATTCGGTGTATGGACAGCACCACGGGGCGACGGTGACGGAGGAGACGGTAGTACAACCGGCGACGGCCAATGGTGAGGTGATTGCGGAAACGGAGCAGACCCTGTTGGGGCTATCGCGGTTGGAGGTGTGCGTATTGCGGCTGGGGGGCATCTACGGACCGGGGCGGACATTGGCGAGGATCTATGGTCGGGCGGCTGGTCAAACGCGGCCAGGGTGTGGGCATGAGTGGGCAAATTGGGTGTACCGGGAGGATATTGTAGGGGCGATAGAATTTGTGCGATCGCATTCCCTTTCTGGCATCTACAACCTCGTCCAGGATGAGATTCCGACGGTTAGGGAGCTGATCGATCGAGTTTGCGATCGCCATACCCTAGCCCCGGTCCAGTGGGACCCAGCCCGGCCCAGTGCCCGCCCTTACAACGCAAAAGTGTCCAACGCCAAAATCAAAGCCGCAGGCTATCAATTTGTACATCCTCATTTTTTTGAGGATTGATTGTCCCCATCAACAACGTCTCCATCATGTTCGGAGCACATCCCATCGTTTCGGCAGGGGTATGACCTAGGCCCACAATCGGTTGTTTAAATGACGAACGTGGGCCTGCCCTAAACTTTGCTCAGCCTGGAGTATAAGCTACCTGGCGAGACTCCTGGATCCTGTGAGACTTAGTACGGGTAGACAGCTTTGGTCGGATTACAAATACAGAACAAGGGGCTCGATGGCTGACGTAGTAGCTCACACTGCCCACCAGCAGCTCTCGCAATCCTGAGAACCCACGGCAGCCCATGACAATCAGGTCAGCGGGCCAGTCTTCGGCCACCTCACAAATTCGTGGCCCCGTGCGCCCTTGCATCACATCACAGATAGCTTCAATTCCCTCAGCTTCCACCTCATCGACACACTGCTGTAACCATTGCCACCAGCCATTAATAAATCGATTCCATTCTTGCTTATACTCTGCAAACAAAAGCTCGCTGTGCTGCAATATGTACTGACTATCACTAAAAATTAACTTTTGCGGCATACCAGGTTCTTCACCATCAATAATATGAACCAACCTGATTTCAGCCTGATGTAGTTTTGCAAGAGTAATGGCTGTTTCCATAGACTCTCTTGCCATTTCTGACCTATCCAAGGCAACTAATATTCGCTTTGGTAGCCCTACGAGGGTAGAAGTGCCCTGGTCGCTGTTGTCGGTTTGAACCGAAGCCGTGGATTTCTGTTTCTCTGAGTGCACAACCAACACCGAACAGGGGGAATGGTGCACCACATAGTTGCTAATACTGCCAATCAGCAATTCACTAAATCCGGACAGACCGCGACTGCCCACAATGACCAAATCTGCATTCCAGGTTTGCGCCAGTTCACAGAGCTTTGCACCGGGATTACCACAAAGCAAACTTCCAGAGGCATTTACCCCACTTTGACGCGCCTCCGACAGCTGCTGATTTAACGAAGATTGAGAACGTTCTACAAACTGGTTCCATGCGGCTTGATAGGATTCCACCACCGTAGAATCCATGCTGGGATAAAGAGGTCCGCCAAAATAACCACTAAACTGTGGGGCCCCTGGTTCACTATCGACTAAAACATGCACCAGCTTTAGTTCTGCATCACAGCTTTGGGCAAACATAATTGCCTTTTGCAATGCCTTTATGCTCAGATCTGAGCTATCAAGACCGACCACAATTTTGCGGATCATTAGTTTTCTCCCGATATCCTTTAGGTCAACAGATGTGGGAGAAAAGTTGTGATGTGCCTACCTCCCGCTGTTGCAATTGCAACAAAACAAGTTGAGGAACTTATGAGGGATAATTTCCTTTAAGGGGGGTATAGTTGACACCCAAGGGGTCTGCACAAAAACAAAGGTCCAGGGAAAGACAATATCAGTAGGGGCATTGCATGCAATGCCCCTACTGATATTGTCTGTGGTCCATGGGGCCTCAAGCAACAGCTTTAAACTCCACACCAGTCGCTCAAGCTGTCGCCTAAAACCATAGGCCTATTTTTAATAAACCCTAACCCAAAAACAGTGCCATGATCATTTGCAATCTGTCTGCCCCCCGTTGCAATGCCTGCTCCACGGCTTTAATTTCTAAACCAGGTAGCAACCTTCGACTCAAAAATCTCATCGCTGTGGCCATCAGCTTAAAGACCAGGCAGCTAAGAACGAAAGACTTTGGTGATTTCTGCATTCATCAGGGCGATGTTAGGGTCAGCTTGAATGGCTGCAAAATATTTAGCTGCCAGGGGAGTGGCTGCATTTTCGTCCGGCTTCATCATTAACCGTCCTTTTTCTAACAAAATGGCGGCAGTTTCTTCAGGGTTCTCGGGGAGTTCTTTAGCACTGGTAAACTCATCGATTTGAACGATGAACTGGGAAATGGGGCGGAGCCAGCTAAAGGCATCGTCACTGATGACAAGTTGAAAGAATTCGCCTTTGTTTTTGATGGGGCCGTTGGTCTGCTCATAGCGCACTCGCTCTGACTCGAGGAGAAGCTTGTGGAGTTTGAGTAGGCTGTTGCGGAAGTACTTAAGGCGTTGTTGATTAGTCTCAAAGGAAGAGGCGGTCATAGATCGGCGTATGCAGCATGGTTCTATTCACCTTATCGTGTTTGTTTGAGTTGCAGAGGGCCATCAAGACTGTTTTGATCATAGTCTGGGGGTCTTGGGGCTTTGGCAAGCCAAATGAAGCTTGAAAATAGGGGTTTCATGAATTATCGAGCACTACACCAGTGGTGCTAGCGCCAGCGGTAGGCCATTTCTTACAACTGAACATATTGACCGTTCATTTTTGGCAACTGACGTTAGAATCATCCCTAGCGTTCTAGACGGTATGCATGTTTACTCGTCCCTCCCGCATTGCTAATCGCAGTCGATCTCGTAAAACGGATACGCAGAAAGATAAACAGACTCAGCAACCCCCTCAGCAACGGCCAGGAACGTTGCGGATTTGGTCCATGGTATCGATGGCCGTCTTGGGGGGTGGTTTGGTAGTGGCTTCAGTGACGGGCTACGGTCTGTGGCGCACTGGAGAGCAGTTTATGGATGGGGTGAAGCTCATGTTCACACCCAAACCACCCGAAGATAAGGTGGATACTCGCACCCTGGTGGTAGAGCAGGTGCAGGGAGCGAGCGAACTAACGACCGCTATTTTTTCGATGCAGACGGTGGTGCCCACTGAGAGTAACCGTACGGTGGGTAACTATGTCATTGGTCAAACAAATTTGCTGTATATGGCCCATGGAGAAGTGCGGGCGGGAATCGATCTCAGTGCCATCAGTGAAGAAAATGTCGAAGTCATTGAAGATTCTGACGAGCTGCCCCCTAGCTTGGTGGTGACCCTACCAGCTCCCAAAATATTGGATAGTAAGCTGGATGTAGCCCGCTCGGAAGTGTATGACTATGACCGGGGCTTTTTGCAACTGGGTCCAGATCGGGCGCCGGAACTACAAACCCTGGCCCAACAGGAAGCGCTCAAACGTATTCGTCAGGGGGCCTGTGACGAAGGCATTTTGACCATGGCGAGTGAACGGGCTGAGGTAACGATGCGTCAGCTGCTTGCACCCATGGGCTATGAAAGTTTGACGGTAAAGGTGGCGGAGCCTGAGGGCTGTTCTTAATGGTCTAGGGACTATGCTAAATGCCCCTCAAAAGAGGGATGGGGTATGGAACCAGACTAACCATAGCCGCACCGATAGCTGCTGATAAACAATACGTAGAAAATTAGGAACTTAACCCATGATGGAGCTATACCAGTTTGAGGCGTCTCATTATTGTGAGAAGGTCCGGCTGATTTTGGATTATAAGCAGCTGCCCTATAAACCTGTGGAGGTAACCCCCGGTGTGGGACAGGTGGATTTGTATCGGCTAGCGGGACAGCGTCAGGTGCCGGTGCTGAAAGATGGGGAGACGGTGGTGGCGGATTCTAGTGCGATCGCAACCTACCTAGATGAAACCTATCCCGAACGCCCCATACTCCCAGCTGACGGAGCCATACGGGCACTGTGTCTAATGCTCGAAGACTGGGCGGATGAGTCCATTGGCCCCAATGCCCGTAAAGCCATGCTCGGCGCATTTAGCCAGCACCCCAGCTTTCGTACGGCACTGTTGCCCGCCTCTACACCAGATGTGGTCAAGGGGCTGGTGAGTGCGGTACCTGGGGATTTGCTCAACCTGTTGGGTACCGGCATTGGCTTTGGCGCAGATGATATCAAGGCGGCCACCCTGAGTTTGCAAAAGGCCCTGACCTCCATCTGTGCGGTTCTGGCGGAACGGCCCTATTTGGTAGGCGATCAGCCCACCCTGGCGGACTTTACCGTGGCCGGAATTTCCATGTACCTCAAGTTTCCAGCCCAACGCTATGTAGACCTGCCGGATGGATTGGGAGAAAAGGGCGTTCCCGGCCTGGCGGATGCCCCCGAATATGAGCGGTTTTGGACCTGGCGCGATCGGCTCTATGCCGACTACCGTCAGGTGCGTTCCGAGCCACCTCAGAACTCTGGCAACGGCGACAATGGCCCGGTAAAAATTGGCATTGAGTAGGGTGTCTGCGGCTATAAGATGGAAAGCGCAGTCAGCGCAACACCATGAGCCCTGTAACAACTTTTCAATCCTTGCTTGGCACCGACCAGGCAATGTCCTGGTCCAGCCTTGGCGATACTCGGTTTGAGGCGGTTGATGAGCTAGCAATTGTCTTTCCCCAGTCCCTAGAGCAGCTATCGGCGGTGGTACGCACCTGTTATGACCAGCGATGGCGCATGCTTAGCTGTGGGCAACGGACCAAACTACACTGGGGCGTTCACCACCAGCTACACAACATTGATGTGGTGATTAGCACCGCCCGACTTAATGGCGTGGTAGAGCACTGGGTGGATGACTTTACCATTCGTGTGGACGCGGGAATAACGGTTGCCAATTTGCAGAGCAAGCTGGAAACCGAGGGACAATTCTGGACCGTAGACCCGCTGTATGACCAGCAAGAAACGGTGGGGGGCAATCTAGCAACAGCAGATGGCGGCAGCCTGCGCCAGCGATACGGCAGCGTGCGCGATACGGTCATTGGTGTCCAATTTGTCCGCTACGACGGCGAAGTGGTGAAGGCCGGGGGGCGGGTGGTCAAAAACGTGGCGGGTTACGACCTGATGAAGCTGATGACGGGGGCCTATGGCACCCTGGGGGTGCTGAGTCAGATCACCCTCAGGCTTTACCCCATCGCCGCCCAATCGCAAACCATTGTGCTCTCCGGTGCCACGGAGGCCATTGCCGAGGCAGCCCTAAAAACCCGGCTCCAGGGTATTACCCCCGTGGCCATGGATTTGATTGGTGCGGCTGGCGGCGTGCGACTGGCGGGGCGCTTCCAGGGCATTACCGCCGGTGTAGAAGAACAGGTGACTCGGTTTCAGACCATTGCCGATGGCTTGGGGCTAACGAGTAAGTCCGTGGAGGATAGTGCGTTTTGGTCGTCGCTGGCGCTGCAGCTGACTAGCCCGACAACGGTGCTGTGCAAGGTCGGGCTGCTACCCACCCAGCTGATCCCCCTGTTACAGCAGCTAGAAACACTGCCCTCGGGTTGGCTGAGTCGGTTGCACAATGCCAGCGGTCTGGGGCTACTCGCCCTGGCGAGCGGCACCCCCGACCTGGTGAAAACCCTGGAGACGTTAAGAGCTCACTGCACCGCCCACAAGGGTTATTTAACCGTCTTGCAAGCACCGCCATCCCTATCCATGGATCCCTGGGGCTACACCGGCAATGCCCTGGACACGATGAAGGCGGTGAAGCAAAAATTTGACCCCCATGGACTGCTAAATCCGGGACGATTTATCGGTGGAATTTAATAAGACAGATCGAAGTTTAAACTTTGCGTACGTTCCCGCATAGAATGGTCAGGTCTGTTCGATCCTAAATTTTTGTGAAATTATCCGTTTATCACACACCGGAAGAAGCACCGGTTGATAGCCTCCCCGACTGTGCGATCGCAATTGACGTCCTCAGGGCCACCACCACCATGGCAGCTGCATTTGCCGCCGGTGCTGAAGCCATTGAAGCCTTCAGTGACCTAAATAAGCTGGTCCAAGCCAGTGAGCAATGGCCGTCTGAAAAACGAATCTTAGCAGGAGAGCGTGGCGGTCAGCGGGTAGACGGATTTGACCTAGGTAATTCTCCCCGTGACCATTCCCCCGAGCGCACGGCTGGTCGACGTTTATTTATGAGCACCACCAATGGCACCCGCTGTCTGGAGCGCATTCAAGCGGTGCCCCTAGTGATGACCGCAGCGCTGACAACACGCCGTGCCGTAGTCGACAAACTTTTAGCCAAGCAGCCCGAGACGGTCTGGCTGGTGGGGTCCGGCTGGGAAGGCACTAACTCCTTAGAAGATACGGTGTGTGCCGGCGCCATTATCCACAGCCTCATGGCCAAAACCGGCCATAGCTTTGTAGACTGCACCGACAATGACTCCGCCGTCGCCGCCGTCGCCCTCTACGATCAATGGAAAGATCGCATGCTTGAACTAATGCACGTAGCCACCCACGGTCAGCGGCTGCTGCGTCTTAACAACACCGCCGATCTTGAATACTGTGCCCAACTGGATGTGATGGACATTGTGCCAGAGCAGGAAAGTCCTGGGGTCCTGATCAATCCCTAAATCCACCACGGCACATTAACTCACTCCCCCACCGTGACCCGCTGCCCCGATTCCACCGACTGCTGCATTGCGGCCGCCACTCGCAGTGAGTAGAGGCTTTCCTCGGGTCGTACATACAAGGGTTTACCCGTGAGCAAATGCTCCATCACCCAATGGGTGTCCTTTTGAAATAGCCCTTGGCGGGGAGCTGCAGCCAGAACGTGCTCTCCGGCTGCGGTCACTAGGCACCCCTGGTTACCATCAAAGCTCAGGCAACCTTCGGCGCCCCTAATTTCTATATAGCGGCTACGCTGCCACAGACCTTCGCCTTTGCCATAGGTGAGCTCAGCCAACGTGCCCTGACAGAACCGCAGTTGGGCGCTGTAGAGACAGCTGCGGAAGTAAGCCGAGTCTAGCTGCATCATTCCCTGACAGGTGACGTGGGCCACCGGACCCAGCAGGTCTGTGAGCCGCTGGATTCGAGAGAGGGCGGCCATCAAGGGAAAACCCACGAGCTCTGGGCAGTAACTCCACTTTTTGGGTGCAGGCTGCTTGGGGGCAAAGGTGCGGTAGTTAACGTAGTGGGGCTGACCGATAGCAGCCAGATGCTGCTTCATCGCCAGGTGCAGACCGCCAATCAGCTCAATGTGCTCCACATGCAGCAGTCGCTGACGTTTACGGGCCAGCGCTATTAACTGAGTCGCTTCAGCCACAGTTAGCGCTAGCGGATATTCAACCACAACATGCTTTTGGTGTTCCAAAGCCTGCTGCACCAACACCCCATGACTGGCATTGACGGTACCCACAAACACCAGATCTAGCTGTTGAATCTGCCACAGGGCCTCGATACTAACCGCCGTTACCTGGTACTGTGCCCCAAAATTTTGGGCTCGCTCAAGGCTACGACTAGCCACGGCAATCAGCTGAACCTGGGGAATTTTCCGCAGGGCTTCAGCTCGTTTACGGGCCGCAAATCCGGTCCCAACTATGGCAGCATAAATTGTCATTGATTGTGGTTGATTGGACAACGACGTGCTGTTAAAAGAAAGACCATGATTTAGATGTATTGGTCTGATTATTAAAGCGGCTAATTAGCCTACAAAGGCAAGGGTGATATAGACAACCTTTTTAATAAGAGAAACCTAGACTAAATTGAGATTAACTATCAATAATCCATAGATAAAATACAATATAAGTTTTTTTAATGAAAAGATTAATTAATGATAACTTGTTTAGGGTGTGGTGGAATGCCTGTCATGGCTGCCAAAGCTCTGTATTTACTGTCTGGAGAGCATTTTCCGGTAACGCGTTAATATCCAGGCGCTGAGATCCATAAGTAAAACCGTGGGAAAAGCTTTAGTTTGATTACGAATACCATTCAACCATCCGCGAGAAAAGTAGCGAAGCATTAGGGTTTTCTCGTAGTATCAGAACTGATGTTGATCTGATAGCTTCCCTATTAAGGACTTTATAGGAACTATTAAGAGTTGACAGATTACAATCACTGCAATAGTAGAGGATATTAACATGGCAACCTTTAAGGTTACTTTGGTCAATGAAGCTGAAGGTCTGAACACTACGATTGACGTAGCTGAAGATGAGTACATTCTTGACGCGGCTGAAGAGCAGGGTATTGATCTTCCCTACTCCTGTCGCGCAGGCGCTTGCTCCACTTGCGCAGGCAAGATTGAGTCTGGCACCATCGACCAGTCTGACCAGTCCTTCTTGGATGATGATCAGATCGAAGCTGGTTACGTTCTGACCTGTGTGGCTTACCCCACTTCTGACTGTACTGTTACTACTCACCAGGAAGAAGCTCTTTACTAAGCTTTTGCCCTGTTAGCCACTGGCCAGTGGCCTGACCTCAAGGTTAGCCCGCTAGCAAAAATAGCCCCCTCCTTACCCATGGGTAAGGAGGGGGCTATTTTTTAGGATGGAGCACGGAACCCTTGAAGCAAGTCTGCCTAGGGGAGTGAAAATGCCGGATCGTCCTCTGGCGGCGCAACGGGGGCTGCGGGCTCGGCGGCCTCAGCGGGGGCGGTCTCAGGCTCCTGCCACAATACGATGTCGTTGGTGATGGGGAGCAGCTGGGTGTTGGGATAGTAAAACTGCAAAATGCGCTGGTAGGGCCAGCCGCTTTCCCCCAAACGATAGGAGCCGGTTTGGCTCATGCCAACACCGTGGCCAAAGCCACCGCCAACAAAGGTATAGCCTTTGAGGACAGGTGGGGTTTGCTTGGCAGCAGCGCTGTCTGCGGCTGGAGCATCGGCCTTCTCATTTTCCTTGGTTTGATACATAGGCTCCAGGTAAAAGAGCTGGCTGCGCGGCGGAATCAGGGCGCTGACCACTTCGTTTTTGTGGAGTTCAAAATCACCGACGTCTGTATTCACCAGTAAGGTTTGTACCCGTCCCGCGTCGGAGCGTTCAGTAACGGTAAGACCGGTGACGGCCTTCAGATTTGCTAAGGGGTTTTGGCGGTTGGTCAAATACTCCTTAACTCCGGTGGTAATTTCCTCGAGGGTACCGGAACGTTTCCAACGAAAGGTGGGCCAGTCATCTTCATTAAAACGGTTTTGTAGGTTGATAAAGGAGCGGAAGTTAGCTTCGTCCGACAGGGGACGGGCGGCTAGGTCCCAGGTGATGACTAGGGAATCCACCACCGGCTGTAGATAGGGGCGGTCAAACCCGTTCCACACATCACTAAAGCGAGCGGTGATGCCACCGGTGGTGGATGAGTATAGGGCATCGATCAGTTCGCCCTCGTAGGTGAGCACTTCGCCCTGGGTAGTTGCGATCGCACGATCCGCCCGCTGCACCGTACCGCTTAAACCGCGATACACCTGGCATTGGGTATCGGCACATAGCTCATAGTTATCAATGGCAAACCGCCGCAAATTTCGCAGGGCATAGGTTCTCGCCAAAACAGCCTGGGCCTCAACCGCAGACTGGGGCGCACTGGGGCCAATCTCATGGGGCACCACACCGCGTAGATACAGTTCAATCGGCACCTGGTTGACCAGGGTATAGGTGCCATAGGCGTTAGGCTGTAGCTTAAAATCACCGCCAAACAGCTTTTTAGAACCGCCATTTTCAGCGATTTGCACCCGACGATTGGCGCTAGTAATTCTAAACTGCTGGCGATTGTAGCGATAGCCATCAGCAATAAACGCGGCCCTGGGGGTTTCCGTCAGCACCCGGCTATCGATAAACGTATTGCCATGACCGGCCTCATGCAAACTTGCCAGCAGCAATCGACGCAACAGCGGCGTGTTGTAATCCTCACGTTTAGCCCATACCTGCCAGCTGCTGGGCTGAGCTAGCTCCGTAGCAATTCCCCGCGCTTTCCATTGATTTGCACTTTCTTCTGCGCTTTCAAAACTGCGGTGGCTGCTCAACACCACCCATTCTTGCAAAACAGGCTGGGGTAGGGGCTCCATCCCAATCAATATAGTCAGCTCCTGGGTGGTAAGCGTCTGGGGCTGACCGCCGGTTTCAAAATTAACCGTCAGGGTGTCACCGGTTAGGGGCGTCAGAACCAGCTTGTCCTTCTCCTCATCGCCAAATCGCTGAATCAGCCCAATCTGGATTTCTGGATTGAGCGGCGTCTGGGCCAAAACACCCGCAGGAATCATCGCCAGCAATCCTACAGCTATGGCAACAGCTCTCGAACGCTTTACTAGCCAACCACCCGTTAGAAACATACGCCAATCTAAATTAACCCCTCAAACCATAGCCCAAACCCCGGTTAACTGCGTAGGCAATTTGTGGGAGCTTTACCCCTGTTTCTCTCGGCTCATTAATCACAGAATTAGTCACAGAGCCTGGTCTGGGGATGGGGGCTAACCAACCAGCATTGACATCACGGCATCCCATAAAAAATATTGCAAGTCGAAGTCGTTATGAGTATGATTAAGAAGTTAGTGCGATACACCACTAACCAAATTTGCGGTCTATGATCGCTATGTTTGCGTTTTGTCAGATACTTTTTTAACCCAGCCCTTCAGTAAATACGTGTCAGGAGACTGCCCATATGGCCACTTCAGCCCCCCCGATCAACATTGGTATCAGTGACACTCACCGTCAGGCTATTGCCGACGGTCTATCCCGCACGCTAGCCGATACCTACACGCTTTATCTCAAAACCCACAACTTCCACTGGAATGTGACCGGACCCATGTTCCAGACACTGCACCTCATGTTTGAAGGTCAGTACAACGAATTAGCCCTAGCCGTAGACGCCATTGCCGAACGGATTCGCGCCCTAGGCTTCCCCGCCCCCGGCACCTACAGCGAATATGCCAAACTCAGCTCGATAGAGGAAACCGAAGGTGTACCCAAAGCAGAAGACATGATTGCACTGCTAGTAGAAGGTCAAGAAGCTGTCGCCCGCACCGCTCGCGCTGTATTTGCGATTGCTGACGAGGCCAACGACGAACCCACCGCCGATTTGCTAACCCAGCGACTACAGATTCACGAAAAGAACGCTTGGATGTTGCGCAGTTTGTTGCAGTAAGCGATTTCTGGAAAGTTCTTCGAAGCGGCACAGCTATCCCACTGTGCTGCCTCGGCTTATGCTTTTGTAAGCTTGGGTGATTGGTTGAGTGATAGGGGTGTTGCTTGGGGTCCCCACCAACCCTAACAGCCACCCCTCACAAAATCTCACAGACGACCTTCCCAAAAACAAAAACCATACATCTACAACCATAGACTACCCCTACATTCCTACCCCCTCCAACGCCTGATCCGCCACATCATAAAGAGCCTGTAACCTCTCCACAGTCTCCTCCTCAGCCTGCCACAAACCACGCCCATTAGCCTCAATCATCCGCCCAACAATATTACGAAACGCCTCCGGATTTGCCTCCCGCAATCGCTTAGCCATAGCCTCATCCAACGCATAGGTGTCAGCCGCCTGGTCATACACCCAATTATCCTGAAAGCCCGTTGTGCCGCCCCAACCCACCAGGGCCGTCATCCGCTGAGAGATTTCATAGGCTCCACCGGACCCCTGCTCAGCCATCGCCTCGGCCCACTTCGGGTTCAACAACTTAGTGCGATACTCCATCCGCAGCACGTCCTCTAACTTACGCGGTGTCGTATCCTGGGAAAAACTCTCTACAAAGCTGGCCGTCACCCGCTGACCCTGACGTTTTTCCGCCGCCTTCTTTAGAGCACCAGTGTTAGCGTAATACTCCTGAATATCCGTAAGGCCATATTCCACAGAATCAATTTGCTGCACAATGCGGCCCGTGCTCTTTAGCAACGTGTTAAGCACTTCTGGGCGGGCCTGACCCTTGTCTGCACGACCGTAGCTAAAGGCGTTGCGATCGCACCACGTTTCCCCCAGTTCATCCCCCGACTCCCAGTTAGAATCCACCACCCGATCATTCACCAATGAGCCATAGTCCCCCGCCGGGTTTGAAAACAGCCGTGCCGACACATTTTCCACCCCCTGGGCCTTTAACGCCAGGGCATGTTTGCGAATAAAATTCTGTTCTATGGGTTCAGCCGCCTCAGCCGCCCGCAGAAACAAATCATCCAACAGCTCAATGATATTCACGAAGCTGTCACGAAAGATACCCGATAGATTGCCTAGAATATCAATGCGAGGGTGCTTCATCTGTTCTAAGGGGATTAGCTCGTAGCGCACAATCCGCCCTGTTCCCTCTTTAACCGGCTCAGCCCCCACCAGCTCTAACAAAATTCCCAGGGATTCTCCCTTAGTCTTAATCGCATCTAAGCCCCACAGCATAACGGCAACCGTTTCAGGAAAGTCACCCGAATCTTCTAGATTTTGGGCAATTAGCTTACGACCAATGGCCCGACCGCGCTCATAGGCAGCCGGAGACGGCATCCGATACGGATCGAGGGCATGGATATTTCGACCCGTGGGCAAGGCCCCCGGACCATCCCGCAGCAGATCGCCACCGGGGGCCGGGGGAATATACTCACCATTGAGCCCCCGCAACAGATTTTCTAGCTCATCTGTTGTTTGGGTCAGCCCCTGGCGAATAGTCATGGCCTCATCTAACAGTAACGGGGTTAGGGGTTCACTGGCCGAATAGCGTTTGGCCAAAGTT
>ERZ1740059.592-NODE-592-length-18826-cov-9.295402_pt1 | contig 18826 bp, 16 predicted proteins | sample MGYA00581744_ERZ1740059 | MGnify/ENA primary metagenome ERZ1740059 (study PRJEB43018, sample SAMN04849738) | marine metagenome | isolation source: floating plastic debris | place: Pacific Ocean | collected 2008-08-28 | study: EMG produced TPA metagenomics assembly... | reverse complement strand
GTAAGAAGTTTGATATCTTCGGCTTTTCAGCCATTTTTAATGGTTGCCTTATTTACGCCGTGGTGTACTAGTAACAAGCAACAAGTAATTTTCTACAATAAGTCCAGAGTAGTAAAAACAAACCATACTAAATGTTGAAAACCGTTGCTGAAGTCATGACTCGTGACTTAATAACCGTAAAGCGCCAAACTCCTTTAGGCGAAGCAATTAAAATTTTGGCAGAAAAACATATTAGTGGCTTACCTGTTGTAGATGATGCAGGTGAGTTAATAGGCATTATCTCCGAAACTGACTTGATGTGGCAACAAGCTGGTGTTACGCCACCGGCATACTTTATGATTTTTGATAGTGTTATTTATTTACAAAACCCGATCAATTTCCAACGGGATTTACATAAGGCTTTAGGACAAACAGTTGGAGAAGTGATGAGTAAAAAACCTATTACTATTTCACCAGATAAACCTTTACCAGAAGCAGCTAGATTAATGCGCGATCGCAAAATTCACCGTCTCCCAGTTCTCGATAATTCTGGGGAAATAGTCGGTATTTTGACATTAAGCGACATTATTCGTGAAATGGCGGCATCTCAAAGTTAGTTAGTAGATAGTAGATAGTGGTTAGTAGATAGTAGATAGTGGTTAGTGGTTAGTAGATAGTGGTTAATAGATAGTTGAATTCTATTGCAAACAACAACTAACAACTAACAACCAACAACTTTTAATAAGAGAGAATCATAAACATGAGTATTACTCCTGACACGGTTCAAAAGAAGCTTGAAAGTGAGGATTTAGGCGATCGCTTGCGTGGAGTCAACGAAATTCGCCAATTAGAACCAGCAATTGGTTTTATCTTGATTCAAAGTGCCATCAAAGATAAAAACGCCCGCGTGCGATACTCTGCTGCAAGTCAGTTCGACACTTTGGGCACACAAGATTTAGATAAATCCCTCAATTTATTACGCGAATTACTTCAAGATCCCGAAGCCGATGTGCAAGCAGCAGCAGCAGACTGTTTGGGAGGTTTAAAGTTAGTCGCCGCTTTTGACGATTTGCAACAACTTTATCAATCAACAGATGAATGGATTGTAAAATTAAGCGTGATTGCTGCCTTGGGTGAATTAGGAGAACCACGGGGTTTTGAAATGCTTGTACAAGCGCTAAAGGAAGATAATGACTTGGTAAAAACTGCTGCTATTAGTTCTATGGGAGAGCTAGGAAATACTCAAGCTGTATCTGTTTTAGCTCCCTTCGCTTCTAATTCAGATTGGCAAATTCGCTATCGAGTTGCTCAAGCTTTAAATCGCTTAGACACAGAGTCAGCGAAACCAATTTTAGAAAGTTTGGCGAATGATGAAGTCGAAGCAGTTGCTGAAGTTGCAAAGAAAAGTTGTTAATAATGGATAGTGGTTAGTGGATAGTGGTTAGTGGATAGTGGTTAGTGGTTAGTGGTTAGTGGATAGTGGATAGTTGGATCATTTACAAGTAAGAACGAACAACCAACAACCAACAACCAACAACTAACAACCATCAACCATCAACCAACAACCATCAACTAATAACCAACAACTAATTCTGCTTCGATTTCAAATATTGCCTCAAACTAAGTAAACTTGCTGTTTGTCCTAAAGAAAGTGGTAAAACAGATATCCCTTCTAAACGAGACTGTACCCAACCTTCTCCCCAATACCATTCATGGAAGCCGTCAATTCCTTGACTCAGTAATAAGCGCAAGCTGTTGGGAGAAGCTATGTCTACTTGCTGATGAATTGATAAAGGTCCGATACGAGTGGTAAACTCAAATCCAGAATACAATTCTTCTGGCATTCCCTCTGGAAGACTACCACCAGGCAACCATTTTCCTAATTGCATTGGATGCAAAAGGCTTTTACTAATTACCTGTTGCGATGCATCGATTTCTATACGCAGTTGACTTTTTTGAAAACTACCGAGCATTTTTTACAAAAATAATTAAATTCTTAGTATAGTATGGCAAACACAAGCATACCTTAACGGAAAACTTGGGTTTTTACTCCATCAACAAGCAAATTATTGTTGTAACCGCAACAAAGCGATCGCGCAAACCATTACAACCAGAACTCATAAATGTCCACACTGCGGAACTATGATAAAGAACCAACATCACCTAGACATAACAAAAGATTTCGGCAAATTGGCTTAATCAACCAGAAACTCCCAGCATTTTATGCGTAGGGAATGTCAGAATATATAAAGTTTGTATATTAAGAAGTGTAAGGTTCATCAATGGCGGATCAGTTAATTCGCGCCACAGCAGCGGACGGTGGAATTCGTGCAGTAGGTGCTATCACCACAAAATTGACCTCAGTTGCACGAGAGCGCCATAAACTTTCTTATGTGGCGACAGCGGCGTTAGGTCGAACGATGACAGCAGGTTTATTGATGGCTTCTAGTATGAAGCGCCCCGGCTCAAGGGTCAATGTCCGAATTAAAGGGGATGGTCCTTTAGGTGGTATTTTAGTAGATGCAGGCTTAGATGGAACTGTACGCGGCTATGTAGGCAACCCGAGCATTGAATTGCCTCCCAACGCGCAAGGTAAATTAGATGTTGGTGGCGCAGTTGGTAAAGGTTTTCTATATGTAGTTCGCGATATCGGCTACGGTTACCCTTATTCCAGTACTGTTGAACTAGTTTCTGGAGAAATTGGGGACGATGTGGCTCATTATTTAGTAACATCGGAGCAAACACCTTCGGCTTTGGTTTTGGGTGTATTTGTAGGAGCGCAAGGAGTGACGGCGGCAGGAGGTATACTGATTCAGGTTTTACCTAAAGCTGCCAGAGATGAGGCAATAGTTGAAAAATTAGAATCGCGTGTAGCAGCTCTTCAAGGATTTACACCTTTACTACAAGCAGGGAAAAATCTCACAGAAATTCTTCAAGATATATTGGGAGATATGGGACTCCATATATTTCCAGAAACCCAAATCTTACGGTTTCATTGTAGTTGCTCTATGAGCAGAATGTTAGGAGCGTTGAAAATTTTAGGAGAAGCTGAACTGCAAGATATGATTGCTAAAGATGATGGTGCCGAGGCTACTTGCGACTTTTGCGGCGAGGTATACCTTGCGTCGAGCGATCAATTAGCCCAATTAATTGCCGATTTACACGCTGAATCTTCTATTCGGCAATAAAAGTATAAAAACATACTGATAAAAATAGGAAGTAATGGTATCTGTGGAGATACTATGGTGTGAAAGTAGCTTTTTCAATAGCTCAAAAGTTACTATAACAACAACTTAACTTCCTCAAGTCAATAAACCCCTGTTAATATAATGTGGTGTGAGAGATGGGAGAACGGGATATTCCAGAGGACTGGTCATCAGCTAGAAGAACACAGTCAGATGACGTGACTCGATTATTCAGAATGGAAAAATCAGCTAGTCGTAGTTCTGATGTCCCGGCTACTGACTCCAGCTATAAATCAGTGACAAACAAAAACAAAAGCAATTCAAAAAAATTGACTTTTAACAGTCGTTCACAGGAAAATATTCCGCCAAATGGTAATTCTCGAAAATTACCGCGCTGGCTTACAAGTTGGGTTTTATGGACGTTTTTGTTGGCGTTTGTACCCGGTACGATAGGATTTATGGCGATGGCGATACTCTTAAAGTTGCCATCTGCACCTAATTGTCCTTCAATTTTCTGGCCCTTGGCTAGCGCTTCAGTACGGATGCACTGCGCTCAAGTCGCAGCTTCTAAAGAAAGTGTAAAAGATTTGCTCCAAGCCATTGATTTGGTGAAAAATTTACCAGATAGTCATCCATTACGTTCCCAAATCGACGGTTATGTGGAAGACTGGTCTCGTGGTGTATTGCAATTGGCTGATGAGAGTTTCCAAGGCGGTAAACTAGACGAAGCGATTGAAATTGCTCGCAAGATACCTGAAGATCTTTCTGCTTCTAAATTAGTTGAAGATCAAATTGATAAGTGGAAATTAACTTGGTCAAAAGCTGAGGATATTTACAAAGAAGCAGAAGACGAGATGCGGCAACGCCGTTGGCAATCTGCTTTTATGCAGTCGGCAAAATTGCTACGGTTAAATAATAAGTTTTGGGCTAGTACAAAGTACGAACAGTTAAATAACTTGATTGTTACAGCCAGAGCAGATGGTGAAAAATTAGCAAAAGCTGAAAGGTTTGCTAAGAGTAAAAATGTAGATACAATACTTAAAGGAATTAAACTGGCCCAGTCTATAGGGAAAAGCAGCTACATTTATCAGAAAGCTCAAGAAGCAATTCCAGAATTTGGACTGAAGATGCTGGAATTAGCAGAAAATAAATTAAAGCAAAAAGATGCAGACGAAGCGATCTACATTGCTCAAAAAATTCCTCCAATCTCTGGCATAGAATCGGAAACAGCAGATTTTATATCCTTAGCTGATGCCCAACGAAACGCTTGGACAGGAACTGTTTCTGGTTTAGAAGCTGCCATTGCTTCTGCCGAGCAAATTGATTCAAATCGACCAATTTATCAAAAGGCGCAGAAACTAATTGCTGGTTGGCAAGTGGAAATAGAAGATGTTTCTCGCTTGGAAAGAGCGCGAACCCTTGCTTCTCAAGGCTCCATAGGCGATTTATCTGCTGCAATTAATGAAGCAAAACTGATCCCCAAGAACAACCCCCGTGCAAAAGAAGCCAGAAAAGAAATTAATGATTGGGCAAATCAAATACAGATAATCGAAGACAGGCCATTTTTGGAACGTGCTGAAGAACTCGCATTGTTTGGAGATGATGCCTCCTTAAAAGCGGCGATCGCTGAAGCTAGTCGAATTCGTCGTGGACGTTCTTTGTATCGAGAAGCACGGAAAAAAATAGCTAGTTGGAGAGGCAAAGTTCAGCGAATAGAGGACCAACCTTACTTAGATCAAGCACGCTCCCTTGCATATAATGGGGATCTCACTGCTGCGATTAATACCGCTAGACAAATTAAATCCGGAAGAGTACTGTCACGACAAGCCCAAAGAGACATAAATGAGTGGCAAGCTGAAGTCAGCGCTAGAGATAATTGGAGGAGAGCGCGAGAAGTCGCATTGGGTGGTACTCCAAATGCTTTGTCACAAGCTATTAAGCTGGCGCGGCGAGTACCTAGAGGTACGGCGTTACGTTCCGATGCTAGGATTGCAATGGATCAGTGGAGTCAGCAATTATTCGATATTGCTCGTACACAAGGTCAATCTGATATTATTCGAGCAATTGAAACAGCTAAATTGGTACCGCGAGGTACCCAAGCTTACAAATCAGCACGCCAACAAATTCGTACCTGGCGAGATTTCCTCAATCCCCCCGAGCCTGAGCCACCAGTAGTTGAGCCATTAAATCCCCAACCTCTACCTATAACTGGCAATACTTTATAGTCTGTGAGCAGTGAACAGTGAACAGTGAACAGTTGTCAGTACATTTGATCGCTATTCACTGTTTAGTTTTATTAGTTATCAGTTATAAATTGAATGCGAGCAATTATTTTGAGAAAGTCCCTAGAAGCGAAAAATTTTTATTTTAGCAACGTTTTTTTGGTAATATTATCTTAATAATGCTTTTTTATAATGGGAACTTGTCTTGCCTAAAAAATTTCACTAAAATCTGATTATAAAATTTATAGAACCATAGAATTTATTATCTCACGGTGGGAGCATTTTTTCGGCGACCAGAAAAAATTTACAAAACTTCGCAATTATGAATATAGGAAGTTAACAATTGCTGTTGCTCCTCATAATACAAGTCAGAATGGTTCTAATTGCGGCGAAAAAGTGCAAAAGTCTCTATCTACTAGAACTCATATTTGTAATAATTGTCGCTACATAGAAGATAGAGATATTAATGCAGCAATTAATATTTTGCAAAAGGGGCTAAGTACCGTCGGGCAGACGGAATCTCACAAGCTTGGGGAGATAGAACCTCTGGTTGGCTTGGAGAAATCCTGCTCAGTTAAGTTTTATCCGTGAACCAAGAATCCCCCGCATTCTATGCGTGGGGAGTGTCAATATTACAATTAGCACAGCTAAAGAAATAAAATGGGCAAGATTACTCCCAAAGTTGTCAGTTTGAATTCAAAATGGCTTCACAAATTGAGAAGCAATCAGAATTTGAGATTTATCACCAGCATATTCAGTGTCTTTATCACAAAGACCAATCCTTTCAAAATATGGTAGACACCTTTGCCCTTAAAAACAGACTCAAAGTTTAGTCTTACTTAAAGTTAGAACACCTCAATTGATTGAAATTCTAGAATCTGATGTGGTTGATTTCCTATAAAAATAATTTTTATTCACAACAATTTCAGCAAAAAAACAGGATAAATTAAATCCCCTAAATAAATAATTTACTTGTTAGGATAATTAGTAATAAAATATACAGGGGAAAGCTATGGCTAGTACAAACAGTTTGAAAGTGACATCCTATGCTAGGAAGAAATACAATGTCACTGCACCTATCGATGTTGATGTTGCAAAGAATTATATTAGAGCAGTAGTGGCTATCGCCACTGCTGATGGCGAGTTAGCCCAGAGAGAATTAGATTGGTTTGTTGAAGAACAACATTTGTTGGGATTACCATCAGACTTAATAGAAGAAAATATTCTAAAATTCGATCTTAACAATGCAGAAATTGAAGAGTTATTTGGCGGTATTCATTATGATTTTCCACTAAATTTTCGCCGCTGTATGTTGTATCAAGCAATCAAAATGAGCCGTGCTGATGGTGTGTACCACGATAAGGAAAAAGCAGCTGTTACGCGAGCAGCCAAAATTTTAGGAATTGAGCGGAGTGTAGTTGTTAGTCTTGAGTCTTTAGTCGAAATAGAAGAGTCGGCAGATAGGTTAAGACAAGCGATATTTGAAACTGATGTTTAATGGTTTAAAAGGGAACGTTATTGAAAGATCCACTCACCCAGCCATCGCGCTAATTTATACGGATATTATCAAACTTTGGACATCGTTTGGGATACCAGTTTGAATTGGGAAAGTGCCGGGGTGGCAGTTTTTCTCAAGGGGTTGAGCGAGATAAAATACCCTCATCCTGGAAAGATGGGGCTAGAGGAATTAAGCCCACGAAGGTGGGCTTATAGTCGTATTTAGTCTTTAATTTCTAAGTTGTAAGCTTGGCATAGGAATTTGAGGTTTTTTTTGAATTGCGATCGCACTTCATCTGGTTTGATGATGACGCAGTCTTTACCATAGCGAGAGACTTCTCGGATTAGCCAAAAATGATTGACAACCCTCCTTTCGACTTGTCGCACGTCTCCAATAATTTTATCCTCTAAATCATCTTCTTTCGGGGTGTAGGCTTTTTTTAGCCAGCCTCGAAAGTGTAATTGCACTTTTAGATAATCTAGTTCATATCGCCAATCACCGTTGATTGGTAAAACTGATTTGATTCTGTCAAAACGCAAGCAGCGATTGTGCCAAAGTTGAGGTAAGTCTGGAATATCGTTTTCTACATCTTGAGTTTCTTCGCACCAAATGAGTAAGTAGAAGCGTTTATCGAAAAATTTAACTTCTGCATATCTAACTGTATATTCAAGTTCGTCTGATTGGGAGTTTTGATAAAGCAGGTAAAATGATTGCTTCTTTTTGATCAAATCTTCTACCTGAATTCGCCATGCTGGAACGGATTTTCCGATTTGCTTCATCAATGATTGTCGCATGGGCGCTTCTAAGCTACCTTTTTCTAGCAAAAGTGCAAGTATAGTTTGTGCTTCTCCCACATGACCTGCATCATTTAAGGCTTTTATGGCTTGGGAGAAGGCGTTTACTTGATTGGAATCAAGCTCAAAGGGTTTTCCTACATCTATTGATTGTTCGGCGATCGCAACTAATAAACCAGATATACTAGGGGACTTTCCCCAGAATATCTTTAGACTACGAGCTATTTTTTCTAGTTTTTCTTTAGTTCCTGGCGGAATTGAAAGTGTAATTGTTTCTTTTTTTCTTGGCATCCGCTAAATATACTTGCACTTTCTGTAAATGTGTGTCATATTCTATATGTAATTGTAAATGAGATAGGTGCAGGTGAGTGTAATCATACATAGTTTTATTTTCAAGCTATGAATGTGAATTTATATGAGCGAATTGGATTACAAAGATTTTTGGGAAGCAAAATATCAGTAAAAACACTAATTCCAAGTGTTTCATTTTCAGCGAAACTAGATTGTGCATTTACCGTATTGCATATGCCTAAGCGTAATCGGTTTTTTAACCGCCCTCCAAAAACATTAGAAGAGCGCTATTTCAATGATATTCGACCGTTGTTATACGAGCGTCATGCAGCACATCATCAATATGGAATCAGAAAAGGAACTACCCTTGCAGAGCATCTAGATTCAGTCTGTCAGTTGATTTTGACAGTTACCCGTATCGCTAGAGTTCCAGAAGATAAACGAGGTGTGATACTAGCTACGGGAGCGACTCACGATCTTAACAAGTTAGATTCCCAAGGGCGGAATGTTAAAACTCTAGCGCGAGATAAAGAATTCTTGCGAGAGGAATTAGAGAAAGCTTGTGTATCGAGTTTTGTGTTGACAGATGAGGATTTAGAGTTAGCGAGGAAATTAATTGAGCGTCATTCGGGACATAATGTTAGCGATGGTGCGAGGTTTTTACCGGAAGATGAGGATATAGAAAGATGGGCAGCAATGTTAACCGCTGCGGATTTATTTGATTTGGGTATTCCCGAGTCACAACGTTTTCGTAAGGTTGAAAATGAATTAACTGTTGGATTTGATAGGGCTTGTAATTTTTTGAGAATCAAGTGTTCTGAAGATAAAGGTTATATTACAGCGTTATTGTTGGGTGCTTGTGAGGAAGTATTGATAAAGTATGGTTTAAATCCTCTAGCAGTATTTCCCGATGGTGAACTTTTTGAAGGGGAAGTTTTGCCGACTGTAGATTTAACAACAGAAATAGCTGAAGTTTGGCAGGGTAAAATTAATCACGTTTTTGGTGGGAATATTGAACAGTTAGTAAGAGCAAGCAAAGATGGGATAAAGGTTGCTTCGGAAGCAGTTCAACAAAATATTGATGAAGTTTTAGTTAATGTAAATGCTCTTTTGGAGAAAAAGAAGGCTGGTTTTAAGTTAGATAAGACTACAAGTGATATTACGAAGTGGAAGGATAAAGCGGGTGAGGATGCTGTTAAAAATGCGGAAGAATTAGGTTTAATAGCAGTTAGTAATGCAAAAGAGTTTGGAATTAGTGAAGGATTAAAAGCTGCATATTTAAGTTACAGAGAATTAGGGCTGAATCCAAAAGAAGTCTGGGATAAAATTGCTGCTCATGTGGGAATTTCTGAACAGCAAAGAATCGCATTAGAAGCATTTGATGGACAATACGGTAGACCTTTGTTTGCAGCAAAAGCGGCTGTTAAAGGGATAGAAGGTATTAATGATGCTTTGCGAGAATCTTTGGAGAAAAGAAAAGAAATTTTACAAAATTTGGCAACTTCTGAAGTTTCTACAGAAATGGTTGATGCTGTTGTGAGGATGTTAAATTTACCTAATAACAACCGAATTAGTCAGCACGATGATTTAAATGCTTATATTGAAGCAAATCCTAGAAAACGTTGTTCTTTAGGCTCTACTTTAAGTATCACAAATGAGTTGATTTCTAATAATATGCCTCCGGGTACAAAGGTACAATCATTTTCCAATCGTTTACCTGGAGGAATCAGTTCTGAACCGAAGAGACAAGGTGATTCTATAGCTGCTTTAGCTTATCAATTGATGAAAGTCGGAGCAAATTTTCCCGCTAATTCAAAACAGGAACCGCTTTATTTACATTTGGCTTTACCTAAAGGTTCTTCTCCAGAATTATTAAGAATTTGGCGAGAATGTTTGAGAGAATTTGCAGCGACTAATGCTGATGGTGGAACTGTAACTGTTAATGAATTAAAGTTATATAAGGATAATATTTTAGAATTTAAGGCTAATAAAGTTGTTGGTTTTGCTTTTCCCAAACGTCCGGATTTTGTTCATTCAACTGTCATTCTTCCTTTACTTTGGGGAGATGCAAATACAAGTCTTGCTTTACTAAAATCGCTGCGATTAACTTTGGAGCTTTCTTTATCTTTAGAATTTGGTTTTCCGTTTAATTTAAGTGGAAATTTAGAAGTAGAAGCATTTGATGATGTTTACGGAAGAGTAGAAGGAATTCCTGCAAGTATACAGTCACTGCTAAAAAATGGACAATACACTCGTGAAGATGCAGAGGAAATTCTGAAGCGACTTAGATGTATTGGAAAACTTGCTGTTTCTGTAGCTAGTATTCAAAAAGCCGATGATTGTTTGTATGACTTAGCTCGTACCTGTACAAAACCGATTCAACTTTATTATGTCTTACTACGTTGGATTTTACGGGAACAAGATGAGCCAAATCTCAGTTTAATTTGGAGTCGAATTCGAGAGCCATTAAATACTTTACTAGATAGTCTTATGGGAAATGATAATACAGCTTTAACCAGCTATCTCAAACAAGCTGCTCAAATAGCTGCACAAGCAAAACTACGTGGGAGTTCTTTTAAGCGTACCTCTTTAGCTGAGCCTTTTACAGCATTTACCACAGCAGTGCGATCGCAAAAACCGCATATAGGTTTAGATTCGATTTTCGGTGCTTTGGTGCAGGAATATCATACACGTCTCGACAGGATTAGAGAACATGGTGTTGGTGCAAATAAATACGAGCAAATAAAGCAATATTACGAAGTATTGCGGAAGCTTTATGAAGAGGTATACGATGCTCGTCCTGAAAAACTTTTAAACGATAAAAACACTTTAGAAGCAGCTTATTTATTCTTTTTCCAAGAAGCTCAACAACAGCTTAAAGATAAGTCTGAAAATGATGCGGTTGACAATAAAACAACCATTTAAATTAGATTAAAATTAGGAGGATTTGATGTCATTTGAAAAGCTTAATTCTGTTCTTGCTAAAACTTACGAAAATTTTCCCAAAGGAAGATTTATTAGTTTAGTTATACTTCGCAAAACACAATCTGAAACTATTTTTCGTACAGAAGGTTCTGGGGAACCGATGTGTAGTGAATTTGTGTCAGCAGGAATTACAAATGCAAGAATTATTCAACGTTTGGTGATGACAAAAAGGAAACAGATTGCACCAGAAAGACGTTATGGAAGAGAATTCTTAAGAGCGCATGAACTATTACATACTAATAAAGCTGGTTCGCTATGTTCTTTGAATACTAATTCACCTTGCGAAATGTGTGTAGATTGTTTTCTCTACGGTTTCGCTGCTGGTGGTGGTGGAGCGCAAAAAAGTAGGGTTTGGACTGAAGATGCTTTTACGGTTTTACCAGCAACTGATGTTTTAGGGGATAGAACAATTAATGCTATCTATGAAAATGGTACAATGCGCGATCAAAATGGTAACGCTTCAACTGCATTGAATACCAGCGAATATATTAAACCTGGAGTTCATTTTCTTGACATAGTAACTCTTAAAGATGTTACTGCTGATGAATTACGGTATGTAATCGGGAATATTTTGCTAACAACCCGTTATGGTGCTGTTTCTAGTCGTGTGGGAAGGATGGAAAACCAAATTTTGGGAATCTTTGGAAGTATTACCGAGCTTCCTAGTTCTTTGGAGTTGGTACAAGCGGTTTATGATGCTTTACCGCAGCCTTTAGAACATCCTTTAAATGGTGATGTGCTAACAGAAAAAATTAAAGAAGTAATTTCTAATTGGAAGAATCGTAGAGGAATTTCTGTGCAGTTATCAGAAGCAGAATTAACGGATTTAATTGCAGATGTTGATAATAATTGGTGTGAATCAGAAAGAGATAACTTTTTAAAGCGTTTGGATGAGTCTTATCAGGAATTTCGTAAACCTCCTGCTGAGTCTAAGAATGGTAAGAAAAAAGGTAAAAAAGCAACTGCGGAAGTTGAAAGTTAGATAAACATAAAATATACTCAAACAGTAAATTTTTATTGTAGGGTGCTTGTACACAGATTGATTCTGAACGCACTAATTAGGATTGTGGTGTCACGCACTATCCTAATTTTCTGAGTAAAATTTTCATTTCAAATTACATATGTCAGAACAAAGTTTTTCTCAAGCACGCTTGGTAGAGTTGTGGTGTGCTGAACCTGTTTTCTTTGCTTCGAGAGAATTATCCGATACCTATTATACAGAAGGTGCAATTGGTAATTATGCCCTTGCTTATGCTTTTGGTTGGGTAAATTCTCCCTATCGTCTCCAAGGTAAAGCCACAGGAAAACCTACTTATAAAGAAGATTTACAACCTTTAGCACAGACTTGCTATGTATTACCAGCTTCACCAATGAATGGAAGAGTTACTTACAGATTTGAAAGATTTAATGCTTTATCAGATGCTTATTGGTATTCAATGACTAATAACCGTGTAGCAACAGCAAGACGGGATTTATTAATTCAAAGACAAGGAAAGAAACCAAGCTCTTTTAGACCAAGTAATTTTCCTCAAACTGGAAGAATCAGAATGATTGAACGGGGGAATAAATTTCAAACTTTGGTATTTGGGAATCTAGAATTACCCGATTATATTCGCATAGGTAAATTTAGAAGTAAAGTCAAAGTAAATATAGTCAACAAGTTAGAAATTTCGGAATTACCAGAAGGTGAATATAACACGAAAAATTATTTAAATACTGCTGATTTATCTTCTGAGACACAGATTTTATCTTTTGATTTAATTTCTATGCCACCAGCACCTTTATTTAAAAATCTCCATTTTCATGGTGCTGCTTTACAGGTTGGTGAAATGATTGTACCTGCGGGTTTAACTTTTTGTGGAGGAGGAAATAATGAGCAATAATAATAGTTTATTCATTAATTTAGAACCCCGTAGTATTGCCGCTTGTGCATCTCTACCAAATAAATTGTCATTTATGAATGATGCACTTTAACATCAAGTAGATTCATTTGAAAAATCAAAACATTCCGATATTCTAATCAATTTATCACCGACAGGTACTGGTAAAACAAAAGCTGGATTAACCGCTTTATTGCATCAACCTCATAAAAGTGCAGTTTATATTGCTCCAACTAATGCTTTAGTAGAACAGCAACGAGAAGCAGCAGAAAAATTTGTTAAACAAGCTGGTTTACCTCATGTAGTAAAGTCAGCTTCTGCAAAAGAAGTAAAAGCTTGGTCTAATGATAGAGTAGGTAAACGTTCTGGTGAAAAACTTTATAATGTCTTACGCAATCCTGCTACGATTTTTCCAGAAGTCGGCGCTAAAAAACCAATTTTGTTGATTACTAATCCAGATATATTCTACTACGCGACTTTCTTTGCTTACAATAAACTTGATAGAGCTAATATTGCTACCGTTTTTTTCAGCAAGTTTTCAACAGTGATTTTTGATGAATTTCACTTATACGATGCAAAGCAACTTGTTAGTCTGCTATTTTATCTAGCTTATTCCCATATTTTCGGTTTCTTTGAACATGGAAGAAAAATTATTTTATTAACCGCAACTCCCGAACAGGCTTGTGAATTAGCTTTGGAAACTTTGCAGAAAAAAGGGGTAAAAATTGCTAAAATTGACGGTGATAATCAGAATAGCAATCTTTTAGCATCACAAACATCTGTTAATTTAGAATTAAGACAGCCACCTGAAAAAAGAGATGATTGGTTAACAGAAATAGCAGCAGAAGTTTATCATAAATTTCAAGATAACCCAGACACAAATGGTGCTGTTATCCTCGATTCAAAAGACCATATTAATCGTTTAGCAGATTTACTTAGACAAAAAGGACTTACCGGAAAATTTGGTAGAATCACAGGTTCAACTCCCCAATCAGAACGTAAATCAGCAGCGCAAAAACCGATTATTTTAGCTACAAGTACTGTAGATGTAGGCTTTAACTTTGAAAGAAACCCAACACCAGCTAGACAAAACCTAGACTGGTTAATTTTTTCAGTTCGCGATCGCGCTTCGTTTTGGCAGAGAATTGGTAGGGTAGGACGTGTTTTAGGTAAACCACAAACAGATATATCTTCAGAAGCTATTGCATATCTACCAGTTAAAGCTTGGGAAGAAAGTTTGGCTTCTCTAGATATATCGGGAGGAAGAGAAGCACTCAAACAAACGCTGAATAGCCTTCCTTGCCTTGATAAACCCTTTCTACTTGCTTATTGGCGTTCGGAAGCATTTTTAGAAATTGCTCGTCCCATACTGGAAATTGAAAATAGAATGCAGGGTTTAAAGTATAGCGATTTAGTAATAGAGTTATTCGAGACTCTAAAAGATACATTAGGAGGAAATCGCACTTGGGAAAGCTGTCGTTATAGAATGAAAATGTTACAAGGGGCTGAAAATATTGCCAAAACTCCTACAGATAAAATTAAAAAAAATTGGAAATATCTTGTTGGTGCCCAAGCATTTGTAAAAACTTATGTCAAAGCTAATTATTACGAAGATTGGGAAGATTTAGAAGCAGGTATTACGAATATAGAAAATTTTGAAGAAGAAATAAAACATAATCAAGAATTAGCGCTTGAATTAAAAGATTTTGCAGAAGTATTTAGTGCTAGTTATGCGCCTTTATTTCAATTTCGTAATAGTCTTTTTGAAAATCTCAAAATTTGCGATCCTCATGGTTTACTTTTAGATGAGTTAGAAGAAACAATTTTAGACCCGATTCATCTTTTACGTTACTACGAATTTATCGAAAATGGTGGATTTATTGAATTAGCAAGTCGTGCTAAGGATATTTATGAATTGAGTTTTCGTCTTCGTTATATTGATACTGCTCAAGATTTTATCAATACACAGCTAAATAAATTAACAGCTTTTAAAAACTGTCTAATTGAAAGAAGTATCGGAAGTGCAATTTCACCAACACCATTACTCAAAGTACTTGAAAAAAATTTATTACCAGGAGTAATTATCTGTCCGAGAACAAACGCTGCTGTTATTTATCAACTTCGTAAACTAGCAATTGCTTCATATCCCATAACTATCGTTTGTAATGATGCTGAAAAAGTATATTCATTTCTACCGGGATTATCAGGTATTCTAACCGTAGCCATGAAAATTAAGCAGCTACGTCTTCCAGATGATGAACCATTTATTGCTTAGTTTTACCAAATTGAAAATCCTTTTAATTCAGAAAAATTAAGTATCGATTTAAAGGTTAATAGTAAAATTCATATTTTGCACATTCACTGCTCACTGTTGACTGCTCACTGTTAACTGTAAAATGCCTCATAGTCTAATCCTCAACCTTATACCAAAATCTCCCATCTACCCGAAATTTATCACCGGGAGACATCTACACGCTTTATTCCTCACCCTTGTAAGCTCCGTCGATGAAGAATTAGGGAACTACCTACATGAGAGTAGCGCCGATAAAGCTTTTACCCTTTCCCCTTTGCAAATCAGTAAAAACCATTCTCCCATTCATAAAAATGGTAATAGGGGATATAAATTACAATCCCAACATCAAGAAGTGATTCCCACAGGTACACCTTGTTGGTGGCGAATTTCTCTACTCGATGATGCCCTGTTTGGTAAACTAACCCAACTGTGGCTCAACCTTAATCCACAACACCCTTGGCATTTAGGATCTGCCGATTTATATATTACCAGCATTCAAGGCACTCCCCAATCTACTCAACCTTGGGCAAATGCTTGCACTTATACACAACTATACGAGCAAGCAAGCGAATCAGAGCGGATTATTTCGATCAATTTTGCGACTCCTACGGCTTTCCGTCAGGGAAAATACGACACTACCCTACCGACGAGGGAATCCGTTTTCAAATCTTTGCTTTCTCGTTGGCATAAATACAGCGGAATAGAATTTGAAGAGATGAATTTTGATTCAATTTTTCCCAGTTATATCAAGATTAATACTGAAATAATTCCCGATTCTCGCAGTAAATTCATCGGCGTTGTTGGTGAAGTTAGTTATCGAATGATGGGTGATATTCAAGCAATTGAAATTAAGCAAATAAATGCTTTAGCTGACTTTGCTTTGTATGCAGGAATTGGCAGAAAAACTACCATGGGAATGGGGATGGGGAGGAGAGTTCAGAAGTAATAAGTAATAAGTAATAAGTAATAAGTTAGGAGTTAGGAGTTAGGAGTAATATAATTTTTAGTTATACTATAGTAATTAGCCGGAGTGAATATTAATAAAAGTACTTACACAACTGAGATATTTTTCTTGTAGGGTGCTGTGACACTTAATTAAAAATTTAATGCAGTAACAAGAGTTTTAGTGTCACGCACCACCCATTAATTGTGACAATTGCGTAAGTCCTAAATAATTATAATTTAGGAATTATGAGTAAATATTTCAGTAACTAAAGTGACCTAATTATTAGTCTAATAAAGTGGACTTTTATTGTTAGCCTGAAAACGATTTACCGTGTGAATAAATTTGAATAAATCAATTTTAATCAACTTCAATCAAAAATTATGAACAACACAGATTACATAACTATTGCTTCCTTAAATCAATATTCATATTGTCCCCATCGCTGTTGGCGGATGTTTTGTTTGGGAGAATTCACTGATAATCAATACACTATCGAAGGAACTAGTTTACATGAGCGAGTTCATACTGTTGGTGATGTAAATCAAGGAGATACTTGGCAGGTTCGTGCTATTTGGTTGAAGTCTGAAAAATATAAATTAATAGGTAAATCAGATTTAATTGAATTAGAAAATGGAGAATGGTATCCCGTGGAATATAAACGAGGAAAAAAAGGTGAATGGGATAATGACGAATTACAGGTATGCGCCCAAGCTTTATGTCTGGAAGAAATGACAGGAAAAAATATCACTACTGGTTATATATACTATGCTCAAAATAATAAACGTCAATTAGTCGAAATAAATCAAGATTTAAGAAAAGAAACTATCGCCACAATTGCCGAAATTACTAAATTATTAGAAACAGGTAAAATGCCACCTGCTATTTATAGCAAACGCTGCAAAGGATGCAGTCTTTTTCAACAATGTTTACCAAAAGCTGTTGATAAAGTACAACGCTATCAAGAAGCTAAGTAAATTTTTGATTTTAGATTGTAAAATCAAATTTCATACAAATCACACTTGGCTACATTGTTTATTGTTCATTGATAATTGATTCATCATGGGTACACTTTACGTTACACAATCTGATTCTTTTGTCGGAAAATTAGACGAGCGTCTTACCGTTAAATTTGAGAAAAAGAATATCTTAGATGTTCCTTTAATTAAAGTTGATGGTATCGTTATTTTAGGACGAGCAACTATATCCCCTGCTGTTGTTTACGAATTATTATCACGTCATATTCCCCTCACATTTCTAACCGAAACAGGTCGTTATTTAGGAAGATTAGAACCGGAACTTGCAAAAAATATTTTTCTCCGTAAAGCACAATGGAAAGCTGCAGAAAATTCTCCCATAGCTATTTGTGCTGTACAAAGTTTTGTCAGAGGTAAACTCAAAAATTACCGCAATATTATGGTACGTCGTCAAAGAGAATCAGCAGAACTCGATTTATCTAAAAATATTACCCAATTAGAAAACACTATTGCACCAATCGACACCAGAGAAAACATTGATTCTTTGCGGGGTTTAGAAGGTGCCGGTAGTGCAGCTTATTTCGGTGGTTTTGACCAAATGATTCGCTCTACAGAGTTTAAATTTACTCGTAGGGTTCGTCGTCCGCCAACAGATCCGGTAAATTCTTTACTCAGTTTTGGCTATTCTTTACTAAGGCACGACATTCAAGGTGCAGTAAATATTGTCGGATTCGATCCATATCTAGGATATCTACATTGCGATCGCTATGGAAGACCTTCTCTAGCTTTGGATTTAATGGAAGAATTTCGTCCTTTGGTAGTAGATGCGATGGTATTATCAACTTTAAATAAGGAATTGCTCAAACCAGAAGATTTTGAAACTGAACCACTCAGCAATGCAGTAACTCTCACCAAAGAAGGAAGAAAAACATTTCTCAAACTATATACCCAAAAGAAACAAACTACATTCACCCATCCGGTAATGAAACGCAAATGTACTTACCAAGAAGCTTTTGAAATCCAAGCTAGATTATTTGCTAAATACCTCATGGGACAAACTGACAAGTATCCACCCTTAATACGTTGGTAAAAAAATCAATGAATGTTGTTGTCAGTTACGATATTTCTGAAGATAAACGTCGTACCAAAATCCACAAAATTCTTAAATCATACGGACAATGGGTACAATACAGTATTTTTGAGTGTCAACTCACTGATACTCAATACGCTAAACTTAGAAGTCGCTTGAACAAAATAATCAAACCAGATACCGATAGCATCCGTTTTTATTTTTTATGTGGTTGCTGTTTTGGTAAAGTAGAACGTATTGGTGGAGAAATGCCTCGCGATGATAGTATTTTCTTCGCTGAATTCACGGATGGGTAACTGTTGAAAAACAGCTTTTGAAAAAAATGGCTGAATTCCTTAATTGATAAGCGTTTGAGGCTCTAAATTATTACCAGCCCTCCGTGAATCATACCCAGACTGGATTTCAGCCATTTTGACCCAATTCATTTTCATTTCCACGTGTTATGATTAGCTCATCCGTGAAACCGAACCTTGAAAACTCCATATTTAAAGGCTTTCAGATTCCCGCTGTTGAAATTTTCTCTAATCCCTATTAGGGATTGAAACTTAATTTTACCCTCAAGACTTACTTTTTCAAACAGTTGAAATTTTCTCTAATCCCTATTAGGGATTGAAACGATCCATCCCTATATGTGGGATGCTTTGCGTAGGTTGAAATTTTCTCTAATCCCTATTAGGGATTGAAACTTT
>ERZ1740059.591-NODE-591-length-18841-cov-9.647823_pt1 | contig 18841 bp, 13 predicted proteins | sample MGYA00581744_ERZ1740059 | MGnify/ENA primary metagenome ERZ1740059 (study PRJEB43018, sample SAMN04849738) | marine metagenome | isolation source: floating plastic debris | place: Pacific Ocean | collected 2008-08-28 | study: EMG produced TPA metagenomics assembly... | reverse complement strand
TAGAACAAGGAACCCATCAAGAATTAATGTCACTTAAAGGGCGTTACTACTGTCTATATCAACAACAAGAAGCACAAATTTAAATGTCAAAGTTCAAAAGTTAGAGGTTAGAGGTTAAAGATCGAAGTTTAATTTATAACTCAATACTCCTAATTCCTAACTCTTAGCCACTAACCATTAACCATTAACTCCTAACTCCCTACTCCCATGACTCAATTCAACGGTAATCTCAACGGCAATGGCTCTCGGCAATCTGTACTCCCTAAATTGGGGGAGAATCCCCAAGATTCAATTCATCAGAAAAATGGTCAACCAAAAGTTGCCGAATTTGACCAACCCGTAATTTTACGGCGATCGCCATTCTTTTCGCGAGCGGCGCTGTGGAGTATTTTGGGTGTAACTGTGTTCACCATTACTTGGGCTTACTATTCTAGAATCGACCAAGCCGTTCCCGCTCAAGGAAAATTAGAACCCCAAGGAGCGGTTAGAGAAGTTCAGGTACCCATAAATGGTTTGGTTAAAGAAGTTTTTGTGAAGGATGGAGATCGGGTAAGAAAAGGTCAGGTTTTATTACGTCTCGATCAAGCTGGATCTGAAGCGGAGTTGGTTTCAGCCAGAGACGTGAGTAAAGCTTTGAAGCAGGAAAATCAATTTTATCGTAGTTTATTTCGCGGAGTCGGTTCCTTACCCCAGGCAGCTTCAATCAAAATACCTCCAGAAATGGCAAGATTGGCTCAAAGTCGCACTGCATTACTACAAGAAAATCAATTTTATCGAGTGCTTTTAACCGGAAATAACGGTGGTGTAAAGCTGACAGCAGAACAGCGACTGCGTTTAATTTCCAGCCAAGAAGAATTAAGAACTCAAGCCACTCAAATTAAGTTAGAACAAGCCCAGCTACAACAGCAGCTAGAACAAACTAAAGAAAGACTTAATAATTCTAGAAACATTCTCAGCATCAATCAAGGAATTCTCAATGACTTAGAACCTTTGTTTAGAGAAGGAGCCATCGCTCGCTTGCAGTACCTCCAACAACAGCAAGAAGTTAGCAATGCTCGCAGTGAAGTTGCTCAACTCTCTCAAGAGATACAGCGTTTAAGGTTTGCTATTACTCAAACAGGGCAGCAACTGCAAAACGCCATGTCAACTTCTACTAAAGATATATTGACTCAAATTGCAGACAACGAAAAACGTATTGCAGAAATCGACAGTCAAATTAATAAATCGATAGTCGAAAACGACAAGCGGATTGTGGAACTCAATAGTCAAATTAAGCAAGCAGAATTAACTAAAAAATATCAAGAAGTAAAAGCACCGGTAGATGGAATTGTGTTTGATTTGCAAGCCGGTAATCCTGGTTATGTGGCTAATACAACGGAACCCGTGATGAAAGTAGTACCGGATAAGTCGCTGATGGCTGAAGTCTTTATCACTAACAAGGATATCGGATTCGTCAAAAAAGGAATGCACGTTGACGTTAGATTTGAAAGCTATAACTTCAGTGAATTTGGCGATATTAAAGGTACCCTTGTATCCGTCGGTGAAGATGCCCTACCGCCAGACGAAATTTATCCCTACTATCGTTTCCCGGCTAAAGTGAAGTTAAATCGACAAACTCTATCTGCAAACGGTAGACAATTACCCCTCCAATCTGGTATGTCCGTGACTGCGAATATTAAGACGCGAGACAGAAGTATCTTAAGCATCTTTACAGATAAGTTTACTCAAACAGTCGAAAGCGTCAAATTTGTCCGATAAATCCGTTAAACTTGAGATTTTTTAATATAAAGTGTAAAATTTTCACCCTACCGATCGCAGTGGGGTGAAAATTTATTATAATTGTGAGCAATGAATAAACTTTCTATAAAGAAATAAAAAATGTATGTTTATTTACTTACTTTCAAATTTTTTCGATTATTGTATATAGGAGAGGAAAATTAAGTAACTTTAAGTAAGTGTTCCCCCTCGTCTTGTAGTGTTAACGGAAAAGTCGAGGGTTCCCATTAAATTTTTTTCTTCTAAAAAAATTTTAATGGGTGCCCGTCAAGCATACAAGTGCATGAAGGTAGACAAGCGTGATGGTAGAGAGTACAAATTTTGTGACTTCTACCAAAAGGGCAAAATTTCACCTTCTCCTTCTAATTAGCTTGCTGATGAAAATTTTTTTCTTCGGTGGGAGCACAATATTTCCGGAAGACATGCAAGATATGCTGTATTGACTATTGCAGCACAGTGACACTCACATGAGTTGAAGCGCAATAAAAACCTCTCTTTCAAGCTTTTCAACTGATGCAGAATAGTAGGTTAGTTTCTGTATACCTCTAATTCTGAAAACAACGGCTAGTATTTTGTTTTAAAGGAAATCTTTGCGGATTTCTTAATTTGTGGTCCTAAATAATGTTTTTTTAATCATAGGCTAACATTGCCCTTGATCTGTTTTAGTGCATCTATCTAAAGTAAAACATCTTTATATCTACCCCGAAGAAAATGTCGATAACAATTCCCGATTCCGCAGAAGTTAACCTTGTTAATAGCGAAAGCCAAAACCTTGGTGTAGCATCTCTTTCGCTTGATGATAACGCAAATTATAAGATTACTCTTTCCCCTTTTGAAAATAACGATCAATACAACTTTGCTTACCTGATTGACGTATCGGAAAGTATGAGCGGAGAGCCGCTTGAAGAAGCTAAAAATGCTTATATCAGTTTAACAGAATCATTAATAGATGATGGAATTGCAGATGTAAGTCAATTTGCAGTTATTCCTTTTAGCTCTGATGCATCCCTCAACGCACCATTAGATGCTCTCGATGCAATCTCAACAGTAGAAGGTTTATCTGTTAATGGTTTTACCAATTTTAATGACGCACTTGAAAAAGCAAATGAGTTCTTTTCTACAGTACCTCCCGGAGCAACCAATATAGCCTTTTTTATCTCTGATGGATTCTCAACTATGGGGGGAGACTTTACAGATTCAGCCAAGGCTCTGCAATCAGTAGCTGATGTACAAGCTTACGGTTTTGGGGCTGCAAATATCCAAGAGTTGAGAATTATAGATTCAGATCAACCGGTGATAGTCTCCGAAGCATCAGATTTAGCAATTGAATTTGCTGAGTCTGTACTCGATCGTGATGATATTTCCTCCATTAATATTCTTGTAGATGGTACTATTGTTGACACGATTGACTCCGAAGAATTAAAAGAGAGTCCTGCTGGTTTAACTTTTGAGGGTCCAATTGAGGGTTTAAACCCATCGGAGGATATTCAAAATCAGGTAACAGCTGAGATTATTTATACTCAGGGACTCCCGAACACAACTGTTGATTTGGTTGTTAGTAACCCGTTAGAGAATAATTCAGAGATAGATGGGGGTAATAATATTGAAATCGCCTCTCCTGAAGATGAAGCTATAGAAGACAACTCATCCGATCCCAGTAACGAAGAAGACGAAGAAAACCTAGTTGTTGACTCGGTTATCCAATCTCCACAAACATCTCCGTTAGAGGAAGTTGATAACCTAACCAAGCCCGATAGCAATGTTGATGCATTAACTGTTCTCAATTTTGAAGATATTTCTATCCTTGAAGGTGATACTGGAACCACCATTGCTCAGTTTGCTGTAAATTTATCTTCACCAGCTACCGAGCAGGTTGAACTTTTCTATGAAACTGTGGATGGAAGTGCCATTGCTGGTTCTGATTACAACGAAACATCAGGACAAATTATAATTCCAGTTGGCGAAACCACTGCAAACATTGACGTTGAAGTGAATGGGGATAGCGAGGTTGAGTTAAACGAAGAATTTACTCTGAATCTCAAAGACTTATCTGGCGCAACTTTTGCAAATAACGAAGCAGAGTATCGTAAAGTTGCGGTAATAGAAAACGATGATGTCGCACAAAGCTCTCCAATTGTTCCCCAAAATGTCAGCGAAAGTACACAAATACCGGATGAAGGAAATATTATTGATGGCAATTTACTTAACTTAGAAAACCACACTGGTGACGTAACAATTAGTTTCACCCTAGGTAGAGAAGCACTATTTGATAATACTGCCGGTTTCTACAAAATTGACAACACAGAAGGAACCATTACAGATCCAATCACTGGAGAAAAGCTCAAACCCAGTGATGGCGAAGCTTATGCACAATTAGCAGTGGAGCTTGTCGAACCCGAGATCGAACTGAGTGTAGATAACTTTAGTTCTACTACTATCAATGACACCCTCTTAGGAGGACATATTTATGCTCCTATACTGGTTGTTAATGGGGATTTTAATAACCTAGACGATTTCAGTCAAGTTTACTTTCCCTTCGCTGAAGCTAACTCTGATGGAATAGAGCATATACGTTCCCTAGGAGTTAATACTTTGGGTTTTGAAGACTTACCAGGTGGTGGCGATTTGGACTTCGACGATATGGTTATCACTACAGAGATTGCAATGGTTTAACTTGTTGTAATGGCATCTATTGCTATTTTGGCTAGAAATCCTCATTTCATTTGTTTTAAACTGCATCCCTAAATTGAGAATCGCAAGTTTAACCCCATCTCAATTCTCTCAGTTCAAGGAGAAGAAAAATAATAAATATCATGTCCGCTGGAATTGCTGCACATAGCCCCAGCTACAACTTCGCGGTTAATCTGTTTAATACCTGCAGTAAGTGTAGGATCTATACTTCATTTTGCTATTGCCTATTGAACATTAACAAGTGTTTAACCGGACATGATATTACGCCAAGCCCCCTTTTTTAGTGGCGTGGTACAATTCTGGTACAATTTCTGTAAAAAATAGAGCCGCCTTCAATATCCGAAATTTTCTGCTTACTTCCCTATTATATTTGTCACAACACTGCACCAAGCCCATTAAGCTTCAATCTCTTGGCTTGATAAACCATCTTTTCTCCTGTACGCATTCGCTTTTTTCACAAAAAGCCTTCCCCCATCTCAATTAGTAATGCATGGGGATCTCTCCGTTACAAAGGAGGGAATTCTTGCATTGCGGAAGTTCTAACCTGTGCATTTAAGACTATCAGAACGGTGTGGGAAGAAGTCAGGTGCTTGGAATACTTAATATGAATGCTTGTGTTGTGTAATTTCGGCGGAACAGAATTCCAGAAAAGTTAATAGAAACTAGCAATATTAAAGAGCATCTACAAACATGGACATCCCTACTGAAAATCAGGCGGTTGAAATTCCTTCAGTTAGCCAACAGCCTAAGACTGAAGTTGGTAGAACTATAACACTATGGGATTATTTCAGTTTGCTACCAGCAATAATTGGTGCTTTAACACCTTTAATTCTGGCTTTAATAAATTCTCGGAACAAAGATAAAAATAGCGAACAAGAGGAAAAGTAGCAAAGATTAGGCACTTGCAAGTAATAAATTGTCCCACCGCCGGTGGGATAATTCATTTTTTTGATCTCCCTTAATAAAATTTACCTAAATCGGAGAGATGTTTCTTGGACTTCCTAAGATTTCAAAAAAATAATCACAGCATTATTTTCAGCAACTCTAGCACTTCGTGTTAGCTTAAAGCCGCATTGCGCCTAATTAGAAAAGGTATAGAGTTTATCTTAAGAAAAAGTAAATGCTAGTAGCTGTCTTATCTTTACTTTCCCGACTTTTTTCGGGATAAACAATAATCTAATTCGTATAATACATTGCTTTTACTTAGCCATCTCATTACCTACAGAGATGTAATACCATACATGGAAAAATCAAATATTTGCTTTTAAGTATTCTTCTAAACAGAAGATTGCTTTTTTTACGTTTAAGATAAACCTGCTTGCATGCAAATACTGATAAAAAATCAGCAAGCATCACCCTAAGAAACATTTAAATAATCTCTCGAAACTAAAATCTAAGTAAAAATTATGAGTAAAACCATACAAATTCAGGAATTGGCGATCGCAATTACAGCCAAAAACTTGAATCCTAACATTGTGAACCTAGACTTTTTGAAGTATAGCAACATTATCTCATCCGATTGGGAAGTAGCACGTCCGCCAGTATATACAAAAAATTTGACACAGCTAGTCTTTCAAAATGGTATTGTAATTGTCGCACAACCAAACCGCATAGTTTTTGCAGAAGCCATTGACACTGACACAAAAGATATCCAAGAATTACAGATATCTCAACTAGCTGCTAAATATGTAGAAAAGCTACCTAATGTAGAGTATCAAGCGATAGGTATTAATCCCAAAGGTTTTGTAACTTTTACAGACTCAAATGGTACTACCAATTATTTCTTAAATAATCTACTTGCTTCAGGAGAATGGCGAGAATTTGGTAATGCACCGGTAAAAGCTGCAATTCACTTATCTTACGCTTTAGAAGACTCTCAGTTAAACTTAATTATTAACGAAGGATTATTACGAGTCTCAGAAGAAAATAATCTCGCAGGAGTTTTATTCTCTGGGAATTTTAACTATAATATCACCGCGATCGAGCAAGAAGAAAAGCTACAAAATTTAGTTACAATTATTCAAAATTGGAAGAGTAACTTAGAAATTTACAAGGAACTAATTAACAATAAGTTCTTGACTTCTCGAATTGAGGACAAAAACGCAATACCCTTCGGCGTTCCTATTTCTCCATCAATGTAAAATATTGACATTATCTATAATTACTCCATCGAGTATTAATGTCAAAACTAATTATTTAAAGACTAAATGAGACTGGTGTAAATTATTCGTGAAGGGTTCCCATAAGATTTTTTTAATAAGAAAAAAAATCTTATGGGTGCCCGTGAATTGGGAACAAAATAAGGAGTTTGATAAACCCGGTGTCTTTAAGATACTGGGTTTATCTATACCTATAAATAATTTATAACTGTAGTTGATCTCCAAAATGTCTTCCTTAAGCAATTTTACGGTTCTCAGATAAAATATTTGCTAGATATAAAGGGATACATGCCTTTTTTTTTAATTGGTATTAGCTAGGATGTCCTATCTACCTTAACAAGCTATGACTGTTACGCTGACTAAACACCCCACAGCATTATTGAATAAGATTGGCTCCTATGTTTGCCAAGCTGTTATATATATTCAGCAACAGCAACCGGAACTATTAATCGAAAAGTATAGAAATATATCTTGGCGCGAAAATAGCAATCAATCGCGTTTGAAAGCAAAGCTAATAGAAGTCATTAATGACGCTCAAGATTGGGAATCCTTAGTTAATCAGGTAGAAGTATTTATTACAGCTTTACTGATATCTGATTCTACGAACACACCTGTTTTAATAAAATTACAAGAAAAAATTCGTCAACTTAATCCCGACATCTCAGAGTCAAACGATTCTGATGACAAACAAGATATAAACTCTACCAATAAAGAATCAAATATTCAAACTGTTGATGGAAGCACTTCTAATCATCAACAATCTAAAATTAAAACAGCCGAGATAAATGATAAGGAAAATCAACAAGATAGAAAATCAACTAAATCTAGCGAGAAAGAATCTTTACCTACAACAAAAGAGCCAAAAACTTCTGGAAATCAACAAAATACAAATTCTATTGAACAAGAAATACCATACAAAACTGAAAATCCACAGCAGAAAAGAATAGCGGTATTACTTTTAGATGTAGAAAATATACAAATCCAACCAGAAACAGAACAGTTTTTAACAACCATTTGTACTAATCCCATCCAAATTAAAATAGCCTTTGCTAATTGGCAGAGTATGGGTAAAAAAGATATTGAATTTGATCGGCGTGGCTACTCACTAATTCATGTTCCTCGCGGGAAAGATAATTTTGAAGGAAAAATGATGACTTTTGGCTTGACAATTGATGAATATTACCCCCAAGTCAAGGAAGTTTTAGTCTGTTCATCAGATAAAGTAATGACTAATTTGTGTAACCATCTTCAACAAAGAGGACTGATTGTTTATCAAATTAGCCAACAAAATAGCAATTTGACGATACTGAACGGTCAAACAAATGAAACCCAAACCCATACTATTTTACCTTCTATAGAACAACTCCTGCGCCAGATTAAAGAGATTATTAAAGAACAAGAAGCACAGACATCAAACCAATGGATAAAGTTATCAAAAATCTGTAAATTATTTAAAGAAAAGTATAGTTTTGGTATTAACAAAGTTGTATCTCATCATTTTCCCGATAAAACGGTCAAAAATATTTTTGTCAATACATCTGAGTTTGTAACTCATCAAATACCCGAGCATCCAGAAATATACGTGACTTTGTTCAAGATGCCAACTCCAAAAAAAGTAGACACTAAGATATTAGTATTTGAAAATAAATCAGATGTGGAAAAAGAAATTATTAAAATTATTACTCATTTAGTAGGTAAAAGCCCATTAAATTATATTCCCATCGGTACTGTCGGTGAAAGATTTAATAAACAATACAGTAAAGGAATTTCTCACATACTCCGAGAAATAAGTACTAATGGTAATTTTGTCAAGTTCTTACAGTCTTGTAATTCTTTCGAGGTTAAGAAAACAGGTAATATATGGCAAGTTGCTCTACAACAATCGGTAACGAATATCCACCCCTAGCCTACCTTTGATACATTTTAATTTATAAACCCATAACTTATAACTACTAACTCTCCCCTCCTAGCTCTTCCCATCTGATTACAGAAATTTAAGAGAAAAATAATTATTTACTGCTTAAGAGTGACTTGAAATTTGAGCAAAAAAGGCAAAATTTACAGACAGATAAGCTGTTACTGCCTCTTGCTTCAACCAAAATGAGAATTGCTTACGTTCACTTTTACGTAGAAAATGCCAAAACCTGGCATGATTGGTTTGTACATCATCTTGGTTTTCAAACATTAGATGATTATGCTCTTACCCCTAGTTTCCCCGGTAGAGGAGATAAAGCTTCTCATACCCATACCGAAGTAGTTAAAAGTGGTTCAGTTTACTTTGTGCTCTCTTCAGCAATATCATCCATCAGCCCAATAGCTGAATATCTACGTCAACATCCTCCGGGAGTTGTAGATGTCGCCTTTGAAGTCGAAAATTTGTCCGCGATAATTACCCTAGCGAAAGCTTATGGAGCAAAAATTATACAACCCGTCGAGCATAAACTTGGCATCAAACAAGCTAAAATTATTGCTTGGGGGGGGCTTTGCCATACATTATTGGAAAAACAATTAAGCGAAAAAATCATAGAAAATTATTCCTCCTCCCCTCCCATCCAAGGAATAGATCATATCGTGCTCAATGTGGCGGTGGGTGATTTAAAGCCTGCTGTTGCTTGGTACAAGAATATTCTTGGTTTCCAACCCCAGCAAATATTCAATATTCAAACTCCTCTTTCTGCATTACACAGCCAAGTAATGGTTTCTCCTGATGGCAGTATACAATTGCCAATTAATGAACCTGCAACTCCCAATTCTCAAATTCAAGAATTTCTCAACGCTAACCGAGGAGCGGGAATTCAGCATATCGCTTTACAAACTAGCGATATCATTAGTCACATCGCTCAATTCCGCAACCGTGGTGTGTGCTTTCTCCCTATTGCTCAAAGCTACTATTGCCACTTACAACAGCAAACAAATTTACCTCTCAAGCCAAATGAACTCAAAAATATTGCTAAACAGAAAATTTTGGTAGATTGGAAAGAAGATTTCCCGAATGCCCTACTTTTACAAATTTTTACACAGCCTATTTTCCCTCAGCCTACCTTTTTCTTTGAGTTTATCGAGCGTCGAGAGTGCGCTCGAGGCTTCGGAGAAGGAAATTTTCGTGCTTTATTTGAAGCAATGGAACTTGAACAAATTAAACGCGGAAGTTTACAAATAAGGAGTGAGGGAGTGAAGTAAATTTAAGTTCCTTTAGTTTGTGGTGTATTTTGATGAGTTTAAGAACAGGTGCTCGTCAGAATGCACCAATACAAATTGGTAAATTTTAATCGCATAACTATTCTCAAAATAGTGATTTTTTTAACTTATTGCCAATATGGTGACTTATTAAATATTCACAATCTGAAGATGCTAATGATTGCGATAATCTATGTAAATAAACTTTACGGACACCCATAGGAATTTTTTTAGAAGAAAAAAATTCCTATGGGAACCCTTTACATTTATTTGCAATGATAAGACTTATTACAGATTTTGATGGACCAATTAGTGATGTTTCCGAACGTTATTATCAGGTTTATTTACTGTGTTTAGAAAAAAACCGCCGTCAAGATCAACAAATACGGGTACTTTCCAAAGAAGAATTTTGGCAGCTAAAACGTGCTCGTACTCCAGAAAAAGAAATAGGTATTATATCCGGCTTGGAATCAACACAATCAGAAGATTTTGCTCAATTGCGCCAGCAAACCGTACATACACAGCCTTACTTCGAGTACGATACCTTGCTCCCAGGTGCCCCGGGAGCTCTACTAAAAGTTCAACAAGCCCAAATTGATTTAGCAGTAATGACTATGCGTCGAGTACGAGAATTAGAATACGCTTTACAAAAATTTAATCTATACCAATTCTTCCCCGAAAATCGCCGTTATTGCCTTAGTAATGATTACGTTAAAACTCGTGATATTGAGGATAAACCGCTACTTATGGCACGGGCATTAAAAGAATTGCCCCTCGCAGAAGATACGTGGATGGTTGGGGATACTGAAGCGGATATTGCTGCAGCGAAAAAATATGGTGTAAAGTCAATAGCTGTGGAATCTGGCATTCGCGATCGCCCTCAACTCGAAGCCTATCATCCCGATTTAGTTGTAAAAAATATAACAGAAGCGGTTGATTTTGTACTTAACAGTTCAACTTAATTAATGGGTATAAAAAACCATCAAAAAATGGGTCTAAGGGAATTAATAGTTATTAATAAGTCAGAACTGCTTATTCCCTATTCCCTATTTTCCCGGCGTTAAACTCACTTAAGAAAACTACAAATTAGCCACAATAAGATAAAAGTTACGACGCTAGCAAACTGATTAGTTGTAAAATTAGCCGATTGTAATTGTTCTACAAGGGGACTAGCAATAAGTCCTCCCACTACTAAACCAACTATCAAACCAACTAAAGTCAATAAAACGGCTCTACCGAATCTACTTTCTTTGCGATTAAGAAAATAAATACTCACTCCAACCCCGAGTACCAACATTAACTGTAAAATCTGGTCTCCTTGGGTTCGATAAAACAAGCTGTTGGCACTCAAACCAAGATACCAAACTCCTGGCACAACTACATCAAGAGTAGTAGGTTTATCTACCATGCGTTGCAGCCATGGGGGTGACTGCTTTTTCGGTACTGGACTTTCTAAGGGCGGTACCTGTTCTCTGCGTTCGGGGAAGCGGATACGTTCGGGTACTTTAATTTTACCTTCTTGACGCATGCGCAAGCGGTCCATCAGTACGGCATCATAAGCCACTTCAATCATTTCAAGACGTTTGCTATCGCCACTATATTCTTCTACTAGGCGATTGCGAGTATCTTGAATTTCTTCAAAGCTAGCGTCTTCTGATACCCCAAGTTTTTCGTAGGGATTTTGGTCGCTCATGGGAGTTAATTACTTTAGGCTCAGTCGGCAGCAGTTTGTTGTTTAATAAAAACTATTTTATGATTTATTCTGGTAGAAACCAATATAATCGCTATCGATTTTGATAGTCTTACCCAAATAAAAGTATGATACGAACGTGCGGCGACGCAAGTAATATTCACTAATAGTAACTTTAACATATCGCAATAACTCAGTGTATCCCCTCATGCCGTTGAACAATTAGGGCTTTACTCTGGAATTTGAAATAAAAACACAAAAAGTGGGCATCTTTTATGAAAAAATTAAACTTTGTGTTTTATATAAAGCAGTCTTATTTCTCCGGAGGAAGATTTTAATCTATAAACCTCCTTCTTCGTGACCGTGCCGTTTAACCGCATATAGATTTAAAATTGAAGCGTTTAATTGCTTTGTAACTTTAAGTAAACAATTTCCTTGTTTGCCCTTCAAGTTACAAAGTCGCAAAAAGGGAGCATTTATCTATAATTGGTTGTTAGATACTCCTGTGAACGAAGAAGAACATTACTGCTTTATTCCCAGGGTTGCATAAAAGAAGAAATTTACGCTCTCCGGCCTCTGCGGCCAGCAGTATTACAAGGCGTATGTCTTTGGAAAAACCGGTTAGGAGAGCTTTAGCCTTGTAGATTATTATTGCCCAAAAGCGGATATCCGCGCTTTAAGGGCGCAATCCGCCTGTAAATCCTATGAATTTTTTTGCAAAGTGATGGTCATGGCTCCTGCTGCCAAGATTCTTGTAGTTGACGACGATCCAGCCGTTAGGAATTTAATCCAACGCTTTTTGATGAAGCAGAGCTATCAAGTGGAAGCTGCCGAAGATGGCAAAACCGCCTTAGCTCTATTTGAGCAATTTAACCCAGATTTGGTAATTTTAGACGTAAATTTACCAGATGTAATCGGGTTTAATCTTTGTCAAGAAATGCAAAGTCGTAACGGTGTTTTTGTTCTCATGCTAACCAGCCGTGCGGATGAAGCCGATAAAATTCGCGGCTTTTCCAAAGGTGCTGACGACTATCTCACTAAGCCTTTCGGTTTGGGAGAGTTAGAAGTCAGAGTCGCAGCCATTCTGCGCCGCCAGCGTGTTGTAACTACAGCGGAACAAAAACGTTTGGTTTTTGAAAAGTTGATGATAGATCCCGTCAGGCGAGAAGTTTCGCTCAATAACCTACCAGTTCCTTTAACTGCGTTGGAATTTGACTTATTACATTTCTTAGCCAGCCATCCTGGTAGAGTTTGGCGACGTGCCGAACTTATCCAAGAAGTATGGGACTATGAATATGTGGGCGATCAAAGAGTTGTAGACGTACATATCGGTCAAATTCGTAAAAAAATTGAAGCTGATGCTGCCCAGCCTGCTTTGATTCAGACGGTGCGCGGTGTTGGCTACAAATTTGAATGTCCTGCTCCAGCTCAACAGCCTGAGAAAGTTTAATATAACGGGAGGTTAAACCTCCTTTTACGCATTCTCAGGAAAGCCGGAAGTATTTCATGGATAAATTGTAAAAGCCAACCTGATGATATATTCCCTTGGAAATTTATTCAATTTATTTCATCGCTTTTAGATCGGAATATTTTTATAACATCCAGATATTTAAAACAATCAGCCACATATTTTCTCAGAGAGTAAATTTGCTATCTAATTGAGCTAAAAAAATTTATGTGTCAAATCTAAGTGTAAAGCTCCAGGTAGTTAGATAAATATTCTTTCAAGAGTCTATTTTTTATTTATAATTTGCCATAATTGCAAGTTATATTTCTTATCAGTATGATATAAACCTTCTAGGGGTAGAGCTTCGTGCCCAGAGTCGGCATATTTTCCATTTATTCTTTGCTACGCCAATATACAGCAAGATTCATCCCACAGCAAGATCTCTCAAAGTCCAAAACTGATTAATCTTAGGGGCTATTTTTACCTTTGGGAGGTTTCCGTAGAGTAAGACAGCTGCTATTCCACTGAACTCAACCATGAGCCGTAGTCCATTTCTATTTTAACAGAGCCTATCTTTAGATACCTGGCTTAATATCATTCCTAAATATGAACAAACCCGGCTTTTTGACAAAACCGGGTTTCTTTACATCACAAATTTTTACAACTCATGTAGTATTACTGTCGTTTTGGGTAATTTATTTTTTTGGCGTTTCCCAATATTTACAAATTGTGAGTAATTACCAATAAATTTTGGCTCTAGAAAGAAATCGCGCCCATTGTTATTAGTACCCAACTATGATTACAAGACGCTTTAGGAGTTACCAGTTTTCGAGTCACGTACCATTACTGACCTAAATACTAGGAATTATGAAATAACGTTTCTAAATAAACGCGAGCTGCACGACGATCGCTATCTCCATTTTGGAGTAGGAACAAAGACAGAGCAGCAGTGAGTACTCGATCTTGGTTCCAATCTGGATGAGTTTCTAAGTAATTCTTCAAAGATTCGTGAAGTGTTTCTGGGATTTCTGCTGCGAGGCTAACTGTGGCGTTCATAATTCTTCTCCTATAAATCGGGCTATCAACGTGGAGTTCTGGCTGACGAAAACCTTTATGGGGAGCATACAAAGTTTAATAGAGATGCTCTATAAAGGCATTGGTGTTATATTGCTACATCGACACGCTTGTTCATAAAAAACTTGTCGCATCATTTTGCGCTAAAGGGGGGTAGGTTTGTCAATGCTGCGAAATGTTACAAAGACCAGTATCAAATTTGATTATCCACGTCACAATCAAGCTTAGATACATATTATTGTTACAATACTTAATGATAACTCAGTCTTTGTAAATCCTCGTTACTAGGAAAAAAAATCCCCAGTAATATGTCTTAAAGCCTATTCAAAGGTAAAAAACCTGTGGAAAACTTCCAAGGAGTCTGTGGAAATCCTGTGGAATTGGTGAGGAAAATTCCAGTTAATGATAAGAATTACAAAAAAATTATCCGCTTGTTGATTTTTTTACCAATGAAACCCTTTCTCCGCAACCAATTACTGACTATTGATAGTGAATGATTGCTCAAGTTTGGGTTTAAACTGTTGTTCTAATGCTAAGTGAAGTGGATACGAGTTTACTTAGGTTTATGCCCTCTAGGATAATTTTTCTCCTACCGATCTGTCCCCAGCCGTTTTAATGGTTTCTCTTAAACCTGTATGCTATGTTTGGCGCTAGGAACATAGCACCCTTGTGTATTAGAGTTGGCTCTATGAAACAAAAATCCCCGCGTTCTTATCGCTGGGGACTGTCAAAGAAGTTGCGATCGCATTTTCTGGAACTGCTGTGCTTCCCCTCACTTGCTTTTGCTTCAACTGTAAAGGAGGAACACGATAGCTCTATTGAGTCGCGTGGATATGAGGGATTGCGCACTAATTTTCTGCTTAATATTGCTCCAAGGTCGGCGCAATTTATGATATAATAAAAAATAATGGAAATATGATCAAAAAAAATATTTTCGCTGATATTCTCATTATTTTATAATACCACTAAAATTGGCTCACCATAGACCTTCCTTAATACTTCTTAAAAGCTTTCTGAAGTAGGAAAATAAAAAAATTATTAAATTACTAAATGAATTGCAAATTTAACCTTTGATAATTTTGTAAATATTAGTAATTAAGTTTTATTTATGCTAAATGTGGAACGCAAATTAGTGATATATTAGTTGTATACAATAGGATTATAGTGCGTAAAAATATTTTTATTCATAATTTAATTATAAGAAAATTACTATTAATTTTCCCATAAGATTGGACCCAAGTAAATAATTTTTCCGCCGACAGGAAATCAAACAATTTACGCAAAAAAATATGGAAAGCGGGGATAGAACGACATAATTAAAAAGATCAAATTACGGTATCCCCGTCTTAGCAATAGCGCTTTAAGTCGTTTAGAATCACTAAGTAACGCAGGATTCAAACGCAAGAAGTACAAAAATTATTTGCGTCGCTCTTGCAACTTGCGATAAACGGATTTTAAATCAACATTATGATAAGCCAAAGCAACTAAAGTATGGTAGAGCAAATCTGCAACTTCACCAGCTATAGCGTCTGCATTATCGTCCTTGCAAGCCATAACGACCTCAGCCGATTCCTCACCAATCTTTTTTAAAATCCGATTATCGCCACCCTTTAACAGTTTGCAAGTGTAAGAATCCTCAATGGGATTATCGCGTCGCTTGCATACAATGTCAAATAATTGTGACAAAGTATCGGCAGGGGGTGGGACAACTTTACTATCAACTTGATGGAAGCAGCTTCTTTCACCCGTGTGACAAGCAATATCTCCCGCTTGTTCTACACCAATTAAAAGAGCATCACTATCGCAGTCGTAGCGGATACTATGCACGTGCTGAATATGTCCACTTGTGGCACCCTTGTGCCACAATTCCTGACGGGAACGGCTCCAAAACCAAGTTTCACCAGATTCCAAGGTCTTTGCTAAGGATTCTTGGTTCATCCACGCCATCATTAAAACAGTGCCATCTAAATAATCTTGGACTATAGCTGGCACCAAACCTCGTTCGTCGTAGCGAATTTTGTCAACGGGGATGCAGTTTTGCGAATCTGTTACAGAAAAAAACATACCAGCTAGATACCGCCCTTTAATAAGAATGATTCATAAATTCACGATATCATTCTGTATGGTGTATCTTAATGGGATGTTTTTCCTCTATGCTAACTAAATTCCTTAAACGATCGCGTTTCTTTGCATAGCGGAGTGCATTTTCAATGCACTCAAAGCTACTTGATGAGCCTTGGGAGCTTCACCGTACCAATGAATAGCCGAGTTGAAAGCCGCCCGATAAACATCCTGATAGGCCTCAGAGTAGCGATTGCGAATCTCCAAAGGCAAATCCTGATTTGACTTGTATAACATATTGTTATTTTCCTGGTTCAGCTAGTTCAGCTAATTTACTACGATATAAGTTTGAAGCAGTATTAGCCCCTATCCAAAGATAGACCTTATTAATTACACTCTAGGAGACAATCTTGGTAAATACAACGATTAAAACTACCAAATCACAAGAAATTTTCGCTGCGGCTCAAAGCTTAATGCCGGGAGGTGTGAATTCTCCCGTCCGCGCTTTTAAGTCTGTAGGCGGACAACCAATAGTTTTTGACAAAGTAAAAGGCGCGTACATTTGGGATGTAGATGGCAATGAGTACGTGGACTATGTAGGAACCTGGGGTCCGGCAATTTGCGGTCATGCCAATCCTGAAGTCATAGCCGCGCTCCATGAAGCTCTTGAAAAAGGTACTAGCTTCGGTGCTCCTTGTGTATTGGAGAATGTTCTAGCTCAAATGGTGATCGATGCTGTCCCCAGCATTGAAATGGTAAGATTTGTTAATTCTGGAACAGAAGCCTGCATGGCTGTGTTAAGGCTAATGCGAGCTTTTACCAAACGAGACAAAGTTATCAAATTTGAAGGCTGTTACCACGGCCACGCCGATATGTTTTTGGTAAAAGCAGGTTCTGGAGTCGCGACTTTGGGTTTACCCGACTCTCCAGGGGTTCCCAAGTCAGTAACCGGCGACACCTTAACTGCACCCTTCAATGACCTAGAAGCAGTAAAAGTACTATTTGAAGAAAACCGCGACCAAATTGCTGGAGTCATTTTAGAACCAGTCGTAGGGAATGCTGGTTTTATTCCTCCCGATGCTGGATTTTTGGAAGGATTGCGCGAACTCACTCAAGAACATGGCGCATTATTAGTATTCGATGAAGTGATGACAGGCTTCCGTATCTCTTACGGTGGCGCACAAGAAAAGTTCGGCGTTACTCCCGACTTAACCACCTTGGGTAAAATTATCGGCGGTGGTTTGCCTGTAGGAGCCTATGGTGGTCGTCGAGATATCATGTCTATGGTCGCACCCGCAGGACCAATGTATCAAGCTGGAACGCTCAGCGGTAATCCTCTAGCGATGACTGCGGGTATTAAAACATTAGAATTGCTACAAAAACCGGGTACTTACGATTACTTAGAAAAAGTCACCAAAAAGTTAGCGGATGGCTTATTGCAGATTGCTCGTGAAACTGGTCATGCTGCTTGTGGCGGTAATATTAGCGGTATGTTTGGTATGTTCTTTACTAATGGTCCGGTTCATAACTACGAAGATGCAAAAACCTCTGATACCTCTAAATTTGGACGTTACCATCGTGGGATGTTAGAACATGGTATCTACCTAGCACCTTCTCAATTTGAAGCTGGATTTACCTCCATCGCTCATACCGAAGAGGATATTGAGCGAACCTTGCAAGCTGCACGGGATGTAATGTCCGGCTTGTAAGAATTAACCACAGCCCAATTTTTACGTTTTTTATCAATCCCGTCTCATCTTAAAAGAGCGGGATTGATAATTTTGAGAAAAATTCAACTCCATTAATTACAGCCGCAACCACTATGTCCGCAACCTGTTATGGTTTTATGACCGAAAATCGGAGGGTGCAAGCCCCCGGATTCATCCGTGGGGATAAACCCGTGGGGAATTTATTCCCCGTGCGTGCATATATGATATGATTGTTTTTGATATCTATAATATTAGTATCAAACGTGTTTGTTTACGAGTTTAAAGTTAAACCAAAACCGCAACAAGTATCAGCCATAGAAGAGGCAATTCGGACATATCAGTTTGTCCGCAATAAAGTGCTTCGCTACTGGATGGATAATCGTGGTGTAGGTAAAACCGAAATGTTTCGATACAACACGTTATTAAGAAAAGAGTTTAAATTTGTCGAAGATTTAAACTCTCATGCTTGTCAAACTGCTGTTGAAAGAGTTTTAAAAGCTGTTAATCGCTTTTATGCTAACTGCAAGAACGAGGTTAAGGGTAAAAAGGGGTATCCCAAATTTAAGAGAAATACTCGTTCGCTTGAATATAAGGTTTCAGGCTGGAAGCTATCATCTGATAGGAAGTATATTTCTTTTACCGATAAGAAGAATATAGGAACTTTTAAGTTAATCGGTTCGAGGGATTTAAACTTTTATCAATTAAGCCAAATTAAACGAGTTAGAATTGTACGTCGTGCTGATGGTCATTACGTGCAATTCTCGGTACAGTTAGACCCCAGAGATACTGTCAAACCTTTAACCCCTTCTCAAAAAGCTGTAGGAATTGATGTTGGGATTAAATATTTCTTGGCTGATAGTCAAGGTTCGATTGAACACAATCCGCAATTTTATCGCAAAGGAGAAAGACAATTAAACCATCTGAATCGAAACAAATCTAAGAAATATAAAAAAGGAAAACCACAGTCCCAAAATTATCACAGAGCTAGAGTTCGATATGCTCGAAAACATTTAAAAGTAAGTAGGCAGCGAGAAGAGTTTGTCAAGAGAGTGGCACT
>ERZ1740059.589-NODE-589-length-18912-cov-7.802355_pt1 | contig 18912 bp, 16 predicted proteins | sample MGYA00581744_ERZ1740059 | MGnify/ENA primary metagenome ERZ1740059 (study PRJEB43018, sample SAMN04849738) | marine metagenome | isolation source: floating plastic debris | place: Pacific Ocean | collected 2008-08-28 | study: EMG produced TPA metagenomics assembly... | reverse complement strand
TGCTCACCCTAATACGAAATCCTGGCTGATAGTGCGAGATATCAAAGGGCATCCACAAGGGAGTGCCCCTACAAAATTGCCTATGTTTAATCAGATTTAATAAATTCAGATTCGATATCAGAACTTATTAAACAATAATTTCATGATTACAGTCTCCCCCTAACCCTTCCACAAAAACCAGCTCAGTACATCCATAATCGTCCCCACCGCAACCCCAACTAAATGCCATTAGGAATACCTCAGTATGAGGGTTTTAGGGCGGCATTCCGCCCTAATCAGGGGGTTTGGGGAACTCGAAGGGACCCCAGCAACACCGTTAACACCTAGCCAGCCGCCCAAGCTATCACCTCAGAACATCAGCCTAACTTGAACCCCCCTTACCCCCCAATCTGCGACATCGTACGACTATAAGCCCCAGTAGTACCAGATTCTCTCATTTTAAAATTAATATCCGGCTTATCCGCAACAAGACGCCCAACCCTATCGCGAATAGCCCCTATAGGCTCCCCACTACGCAACGCTTCCCGCAAATTCAACTGCCCAGTCTCATTCAACAAACAGGGTCGCAACCAACCATCTGCGGAAAGTCTCATCCGATTGCAGCGATCGCAAAAGCACTCAGACATCTGACTAATAAACCCTAACGTTCCCTTAGCCCCTGGAATCTGAAACACATCCGCCGGTCCATTACCACGAATGGCAGACTCTTCTAGCCCCCAGCGATCGCGAATCTGTTGTCGGATTGTTTCCGAATCAATCCATCCTTTATCAGAAAACAAATCATCATTACCAATGGGCATAAACTCAATAAAACGCACATGCCAGTTTTTATCGAGGGTTAACGCCGCCAAATCTAAAATCTCATGGTCGTTGACACCGGGGATAACAACAACATTAAGCTTAAGCGGGTCAAACCCCACCTGGTGAGCAGCCTGAATACCCTGCCATACCTGGTGCCAGCGAATGTGGTTAGATGTAGTCGCACCAGAAGATTTGCCAGACCCCACAATTGCCTGGAACGTATCTGGCTGTAGGGAATCCAAACTGATATTAATACGCCGCAGCCCAGCCTCATATAGGGGACGCGCAAGATTGCCTAACTTAAAGGCATTGGTGGTCATTGCCAAGTCTGTAGTCTCTGGCAACTGGGCAATCTCCTGTACCAGTTGCACAATGCCCGGACGCAGTAACGGCTCTCCCCCCGTCAGACGAAATTTTGTAAAACCTAACGGGATAAACACCCCCTTGAGCAGAGTCAAAATTTCTGCATGACTTAACCAAAATTCCTGTAGCACATAGCTGAGGTCAGCCCCCTCAGGCATACAGTACACACATTGAAAATTACAACGGTCGATCAGGCTAATGCGGAGGTAGTCAATGGGGTTCATAGTGTTGTGAAAGGTCTGCTCGCCGTGTTTTCCATTATGAACCACCCATCCTAGGACGGGACCGAATCGATTAATGTCCATCCAGTCTGGCTAGTCTGACGAAATATCCGACTGCCAGCGGTTAGCCCCAATTCTGATCATGGCGTTAGAAGATAGGGCATTGTTACCGTCGGTTTGCTAATCTAGTTAAAATATTTTTTAAAAAATCTCTAGGATCAATGTCCAGAACTCCAGAGAAGCACCCATTCATATTGCATATGTGTTTCTCAGATATTCCTTAGTCTCAGCACGTCGTATCTAGCGAGCACCCCACCGGAATCATAAAAACCACACTTTTCCCTGTCCACCCCAGTTTCAGGATCTATTCGTGACTGCAAAAACTCCCGCCACAACTGACTCAGTATCTGCCAAACCACCTGAGTTCAACCGTCAGATGCTAATTATTCTTGATTTCGGTTCCCAATACTCTGAGTTGATTGCCCGTCGCATTCGCGAAACTCAAGTGTATTCAGAAGTTCTTTCTTACCGCACCTCGGCTGAGAAAATTCGCCAGCTCAACCCTCGGGGCATCATCCTATCTGGAGGTCCCAGCTCTGTTTATGCGGACCATGCCCCAAAATGCGATCCGGCCATTTGGGAGCTAGGAATTCCCGTTCTCGGCGTATGCTACGGCATGCAGCTGATGGTGCAACAGCTGGGTGGTCAGGTAGAAACGGCCCAGCGCGGTGAATATGGTAAGGCGTCCTTGCACATTGATGACCCCACCGACCTACTCACCAATGTCGATAATGGCTCCACCATGTGGATGAGCCACGGTGACTCAGTCACTAAGCTACCCCCAGGGTTTGAGGTGTTAGCCCATACAGATAACACCCCCAGTGCCGCTGTTGCCCACCACGAACAGGGGTTCTACGGCGTGCAGTTTCATCCAGAAGTGGTCCACTCCGTTAATGGTCAGGCGCTGATTTGCAATTTTGTTTATCACATTTGTAAGTGTGAACCCACCTGGACCACTGAAGCATTTGTAGAAGAAGCTATCCGCGAAGTGCGGGCTAGAGTGGGCGATAAACGTGTGCTCTTAGCGCTTTCAGGGGGTGTAGACTCCTCTACGCTGGCATTTTTGTTGCACTAGGCCATCGGCGATAAGCTAACCTGCATGTTTATCGATCAGGGTTTTATGCGCAAGGGTGAACCTGAGCGGCTCGTGAACTTTTTTGATAAGCAGTTTCACATTAGGGTTGAATATGTCCAAGCCCGCGAGCGCTTTCTTAAGCAGATTGAGGGCATCACTGACCCTGAAGAGAAACGTAAGCGCATTGGCCACGAATTTATTCGCGTTTTTGAAACAGAATCTAAGCGTCTGGGTCCCTTTGACTACTTAGCCCAGGGTACGCTTTACCCCGATGTGATTGAGTCTGCCGATACCAACGTCGACCCGAAAACGGGTGAGCGGGTGGCGGTTAAGATCAAGAGCCATCACAACGTGGGTGGTTTACCCAAAGATTTGCAGTTTAAGCTCATAGAACCCCTACGCAAGCTCTTTAAGGACGAGGTGCGTAATGTCGGTCGGTCCGTCGGATTGCCCGATGAGATTGTCAGACGTCAGCCATTTCCAGGACCAGGACTGGCAATTCGCATCCTCGGCGAAGTTACTCCAGAGCGGCTCAACATTCTGCGCGATGCCGACTATATTGTGCGTGAAGAAATCCGTAATCGCGGGCTATACCACGATTTTTGGCAGGCATTTGCAGTGCTGTTGCCGGTGCGTAGCGTGGGTGTAATGGGCGATCAGCGCACCTATGCCTATCCAATTGTGCTGCGTTTTGTCAGCAGTGAGGATGGCATGACGGCCGATTGGTCGCGCCCTTCCTACGATTTACTAGAGGTCATTTCCAACCGCATCGTCAATGAGGTTGATGGGGTAAACCGCGTCGTTTATGACATTACGTCTAAGCCCCCTGGCACCATCGAGTGGGAATAGACGGCATGCAACAACCGGAGTTCTAACTTGGAAGGAACTAAACGCACTCCCAAAGTTAGAACCCCGGTTTTCAACCTGCCCTTAAGCCACTGCGGCCCCTTTTGGTCGGGCAAAAATCATTCGGCCCGCTGACGTTTGTAGGGCTCCGGTTACGACGACTAAAACATTGTTGCCGATGTAGCCCTTGCCAGCTTCTACGACCACCATGGTGCCGTCATTTAAGTACCCCACACCCTGGGCATCTTCCTTGCCTTCTTTGAGGATTTTGATCTCAATATCATCGCCAGGCAGATAGGCCGGTCGGATCGCCTTAGCTAAGTCATTGATGTTGAGTACAGCTACCTGCTGCACCTTGGCCACCTTGCTGAGGTTGTAGTCGTTGGTTAGTAGCATGGCCGTCATTTCCTGGGCCAGCTTTACTAACTTGGCGTCCACAGTACCGACGTCGGTATAGTCAGCCGGATCCACCACCACTCGATCTGGATAGGCAGCCCGCAGGCGGTTGAGGATATCTAAGCCCCGTCTACCTCGGGCCCGCTTTTGATCATTGGCAGCATCGGCGACGGCCTGCAGCTCTTGCAGAACAAACTGCGGAACAACAATCCGGCCTTCTAAAAATCCGGTTTCTAAAAGACTCTCGATCCGACCGTCAATAATGCAGCTCGTATCTAAAATCTTGGATGCTGATGGTTTGAGGGTGCCTTCTGCAATCAGCATGCTTTCCACACTGCCAGGGTTGACCAACCGCAGCAGCGCTCGTCCTTGGGTATCGGCGAGGTTCATCCCCGACACCGAGAAAATGATGCTGTTCATCACAGCAGCCAGGGGTTTAATGAAGTTAAATTCGGTGGGGATCGGTAACAGAAAGACCGGTGCCAAAATCAGGTTGGCAATCAGTAGCCCCAAAATTAATCCGATAGCGCGGGCAAAGATGCGGTCGGGGGGCAAATTGCGGATTTGCTTTTCCAGACGTCGATAGCTGGTCTGGGCCACAATCCCGAGGCCAGTGCCAATGAGGGCACCAAATCCAGCCGTCACCGTGCTCAGACCTTCAATGTTATTGACCTGTTCTAGGACGGGTGGGGGTAACAGATCAACGCTATAAAAGCCGATGCCTGCCCCTGCAAAAATAAATGAAATTACGATTAATGCGTCTAGCATTCGAATAATGTCGACCTTATGGGGCCCTTTTAGGGTGATGGTAAACAATAGACCATTCCTGGGAAGGCCCAAACAACGACATTATAATCACTGAATGTTCCCACCACTGGGTTCTTCCCTAAATGCCTTTATGTTCCCAGGCGGCCCTATGCCCATACCCGCGCGCCCACATGGGCCCACATCAGCCTACGTTCACATTCCATTTTGTCGTCGTCGCTGCTTCTACTGCGACTTTCCCATTTCAGTCATTGGTAATCGACAGCGGGGGGAAACGTCGGGCACCATCAGCCTCTATGTTGAGCGGCTGTGTGAGGAAATAAGGGCTACATCCCCCCTGGGACCAGCACTAACAACGGTTTTCTTTGGGGGAGGGACTCCCTCGCTACTGTCCGTACCCCAGCTTGATCAAATTTTGAGCACCCTGGAGCAGCAGTTTGGTCTGGCGGCGGATGCAGAAATTTCAATGGAAATGGATCCGGGAACGTTTGATTTGGCCCATATCCAGAGTTACTGCGCCCTGGGGGTTAATCGCATTAGTTTGGGGGTACAGGCCTTTGATGATGGTTTGCTGGAGCAGTGCGGCCGATTTCATCGGTTGGCCGATGTCCATCGAGCGGTGGACGCCATGCATCGCTCGATGGTACCGAGCTGGAGTTTGGATTTGATTTCAGGGCTGCCCCATCAGACATTGGCCCATTGGCAGGGGGCTTTGGAGAGTGCGATCGCAACCCAGCCCCACCACCTCTCCATTTATGACCTCACCATCGAACCCCAAACCCCCTTTGGCAAGCAGTACCAGCCCGGTGAGCAACCCCTCCCCACCGAAACCGCCACCGTCGACATGTATCGCCTGGCCCAGCAGACACTAACCGCCGCCGGCTATGACCACTATGAAATTTCCAACTATGCCAAACCAGGGCATCAGTGTCGCCACAATCGCACCTATTGGGAAAATCGCCCCTTCTACGGCTTTGGCATGGGTGCCACCAGCTATACCCAAGGACAGCGGGTGGCCCGTCCCCGCACCCAACAGGACTATGGACAATGGGTCGAACGCTATCGCCACAGCGGCGGTGTCCTCGATGCCCCGACGTTGCCCACCAATGAGCGGCTCACCGATGGCCTGATGGTGGGGTTACGTTTGGCAGAAGGGATCGAGCTGCTGCCGCTGATCGACTCATTTGGCAGTCAGTTCACCACCATGCTCAAAACCCACCTGAGTCCCTATCTATCTTCAGGTCAGGCCGTTCTAGAAGACAATCGACTACGGCTGAGCGATCCCGACGGTTTTCTGATCTCTAACACCGTCATTGCCGACCTCTTTAACGGTCTTGAGCAGCTGATGGAAAGCTAACGAACGCCCACAGAGATGAGACTTTACCACCGCTGTGCAGCGGGCCTTGGCCACAGCCCAAAAATTCTTAAACGTTTTGTAACATCGGTAACGATAGCGGCGATCCATAATTTGCCAAAGGATACGATAAGTCCTTGTGAAAAAAGATCCCTACAGCTATGCCAAAGGTACTTGTCTCCGACCCGATCGACCAGTCTGGTCTCGATATTTTGGCCCAGGTGGCCCAGGTTGACGTAAAAACCAAACTCTCTCCCGACGAACTTGTTCAGCTAATTCCCAACTACGATGCCCTGATGATTCGATCGGGCACCAAAGTTACCAGCGATGTGATTGAAGCGGCCAGCCAGCTTAAGATTATTGGTCGTGCCGGTGTCGGTGTCGACAACGTCGATGTAACCTCTGCCACCCGACGGGGCATTGTCGTGGTCAACTCCCCTGAGGGCAACACCATCGCCGCCGCCGAACATGCCCTGGCCATGATGCTGTCGCTGTCGCGCAACATCCCCGAAGCCGATAAAACAGTCAAATCCTCCGCCTGGGATCGGAAAAAATTTACCGGTGTGGAGGTCTATAAAAAGACTCTCGGTGTTGTGGGTCTGGGCAAAATTGGCTCCCATGTGGCCAGCGTCGCCCGCACCATGGGGATGAACATTCTGGCCTACGATCCCTTTATCTCAAAAGAACGCGCTGCCGAATTGGGCTGCAGCCTGGTCGACTTGGAGATGCTGTTCCAAAATTCTGACTACATCACCCTACACATTCCCAAAACCTCTGAGACCACCCACTTGATCAATGCCGAGGCTCTGGCAAAGATGAAGCCCACCGCCCGCATTATCAACTGCGCTCGCGGCGGCATCATTGATGAAGCCGCCCTACATGAGGCCGTTAAAAACGGCACAATTGCCGGAGCCGCCTTGGATGTCTACGAAGATGAACCCCTAGGAGAAAGCCCCCTAAGAGAGCTGGGGAAAGCCGTTGTGCTCACCCCCCATTTGGGTGCCTCCACCACCGAGGCTCAAATCAACGTCGCCGTGGATGTGGCTGAGCAGATTCGCGATGTTTTGTTGGGGTTACCAGCTCGCTCCGCCGTTAATATTCCCGGTCTGCGCCCCGATGTTTTAGAGAAGCTACGCCCCTACCTGGAGCTGGCTGAAACCCTGGGCAACCTGGCCGGCCAGCTGGCCGGTGGCCGGGTGGAACAGGTGCAGATTCGTCTGCAGGGAGATCTGGCCAACCAAGATAGCAAACCCATCGTTATTGCCACCCTTAAGGGGTTACTGACCAACGCCCTACGGGAGCGGGTCAACTATGTGAATGCCTCCATTGAAGCCAAGGAGCGCGGCATTAAGGTAATTGAAACCCGCGATGCCAGTGTCAAGGACTTTACCGGCTCTCTTTATGTTTCGGCCCAAGGGTCCCTGGGGGAGCATTCTGTCACCGGGACGATCCTAGGCGGTTCTGAGGTGAGAATTACGGATGTCAACCAGTTACCCATCAACGTGCCCCCGACCAAATACATGCTATTTACCCTGCACCGTGATATGCCGGGGATTATCGGTAAGATCGGGTCGCTGCTGGGAAGCTTTAATGTCAACATTGCCAGCATGCAGGTCGGACGTCAGATTGTCCGGGGTGATGCAGTTATGGTCCTTAGCATTGACGATCCGCTACCCGACGGTATTCTCGAAGAAATCACAAAAGTGCCCGGCATCCGCGATGCCTATACCGTTGCCCTATAAGATGGTGTAACTGTGCCGTGTCTATGGTTTGATAAATACCGATTAGCCATAGACACGGCTATGCTCCATTCCAATACACCTAACTAAATCTTTGGCAAACACCTGGTGGGAGATACAAGTTACCTGTTCCTCACTGCTAGAGGATACGGTCTTTTGGCGATTTGAAAATTGGGATGGCCACGGCACCGCCAGCGAATCTTGGGGGCAGCGTAGCCAGATTAAGGCGTATTTTCCCCAGCAGCGATTTTGCAATGTAGATTTGGCCGCCCTAGCCCTGCGCTTTCAGCAAGACGCCCTCTGTTTAGGCATCAGAGAACTCCCCCAGGTCACCTGGAAACTGATTGAGGACGAAGACTGGGCCAGGAGCTGGAAAAAGTATTGGCAGCCTCAGCCCATCGGCGATCGGCTGTTAATTAACCCAGCTTGGATGGAACCCCCCACCGATCTGTCGCGATTAATCCTCAGGTTAGACCCTGGCACCGCCTTTGGTACCGGCACCCACCCCACCACCCAGCTGTGTCTGGAGTCCTTGGAAATGCGCCTTGGCGAAAAAAGCCCAGCGCCCCTCACCCTGGCGGATATTGGCTGTGGGTCAGGGATTTTGTCCATTGGGGCGGTGCTGTTGGGAGCCCGTCATATCTATGCCGTGGATACCGATCCGTTAGCCGTCAAAGCGACGGGTGAAAATCGAGATCTCAATGGTATCGATCCCGAGCGGATTCAAATTGCCCAGGGCAGTATCGATAGCCTGGATGTGAGTGAACCGGTGGATGGCATTGTCTGTAACATCCTGGCGGAGGTCATTGTTGAGTTAATTCCCCACTTTAATGACATTGCCAAGGCGTCCACCTGGGGGATTTTGAGTGGTGTGCTGTTGGAGCAATCTAAATGGGTGGCCGATACGCTGGAAGCCCATGGCTGGATGGTGGCTACCCTGTGGCGGCGCGGCGACTGGTGTTGCTTGAATATTCGCCGTCCGTAGGTGGGGCTGGCGGCTCCTTTTGACTGCCTTGTGTTTGTTCTAGGTTGATGAATAGCTGGTTGGATGGATTGGATGGATTGGATGGATAGCGGATTGTATATCTTAAAAATTGCGATCGCATCCGCCCTGATCAGCGCCCTGATCAAATGGGCCGGCCCCGCCATGGCCCTGCCAGAATCCTCGGCCCTAGTGCTGGTGCTGCTCCCAACCATCGTCCTCGGCGGTTGGCTGCTAAACCGGTTTTAACCCTCCCATGGTTACCACTCGCACCATTGCCGAAATTAATCAAAAAATTAGGACCGGTGGGGTCACCGTATGGACCGTTGAGGAAACCAAAACGAAGGTGGCGGAGCTAGGACTAGACGCCGCCACCGCCGCCGTGGATGTGGTCACCACCGGCACCTTTGAACCGATGGAATCTTCAGGGGCCATCATCAATCTAGGCCACACCGATCCGCCCATCAATATTCGTGAGTGCTACCTAGATGGGGGCATGGCCTATGGGGGCTTTGGGGCCGTTGACCTCTATCTGGGAGCGAGTCAGGCCGCCGGTAGCACTCGCTGGGGAGACAGCTCAGACAATGATGGGGCCAGTGAGCGCGGTGGTGGCCATGTCATCGCCCAGCTAATTGCCGGTAAATCGGTCCATCTTCGGGCCTTGGGCCACGTTAGCGACTGCTATCCCCGAGCCACCCTAGACATCTCCATTACCCGAGAGACAATTAACCAGTTTTACCTGTTTAACCCTCGCAATCTTTACCAAAATTTTATCGTGGGGGTTAACAGCAGTGACCGACCGCTGCTCACCTACCTGGGACCGCTGCAGCCCTTTTTAGGCAATGCGGTCTATGCCAATGCCGGCGCCCTGTCCCCCATGCTCAACGATCCCCATCTGCGCACCATCGGCATCGGCAGTCGATTATTTGTAGGAGGGGCACCGGGCTACATTGCCTGGGAAGGCACCCAACACTTTCCGCTACAAAAGCGACTCCCCAACGGCACCCCCATTGGTCCCTCCGCTACCGTTGCCCTAATTGGCGATGCCAAACAAATGCAGCCTGAGTGGGTCCGAGGCTGCTACTTTAGCGGCTATGGCCCATCCCTGATGTTGGGGGTGGGGGTGCCCATTCCCATTTTGGATAAAACGGTGCTGCAGGGCTGTGCCATCAGCGATCAGGACATTGTCGCGCCGGTAATTGATTTCTCCATTCCGCGACGGGTGCGTCCCAGCTTTGGCCTAGTCAGCTATCAACAGCTCAAATCCGGTCGTCTCACCATCAACGGCAGCCGTGTGAGAACCGCGCCACTCTCCAGCCTGTACCTGGGTCGCAAGGTGGCAGCCACCCTCAAGGACTGGATTCTGCGGGGGGAGTTTGAGCTCAGCGAACCCGTCGCCCCCCTGCCTAAGCAAACGGTATTTTTACCCCAAAACAACTAAGGCCTAACGGAGTTGAGCGGCGGTCGAGCGGCTACTCCTCTGAGCTATCGGTGTCAGCAGTAGCAACCGTTTCGGCAACCTTTACCACATTGGGTTTTTCCCCACCATCCCCTTTGTTCAAATTGGGTTTAGGACGAGGTGCCCCCGAACGCTTTGGCGGAGAGGAGCGTCGCTTACCACCAAAGCTCTTCCCACCGCCCGGTCGACGCGGCTGCTGGGCCGACCGTTTTTTCGGCGGCACGGCCGCCACATAGCTACCTTCATTTAGAACAAACTGGTTGCCTTCTCGATGCACATGCATATCCCAGAAGTAGCCAATGGTCTTCACACCGATGCTGCCATTGATCACCAGCTTAAAGGGGCGCTTAGGCTGCTTGCCCGTCCGCATTTTTTGAACAATGCTGACGGTGATTTCCTGTTTCCGTTCATCAAATTTGATCACCTCACCCCGAATAGAAAAGTAATCGGGTTGGATGGCATCATCGGGGGCCTCCACCGGCTCTTCCTCATCTTCACCCAGGGTTTCAGGCTCCCAAACACCGACAATTTGCACAGCAATGCCAATGTCATCTTGGAAAATTGTCCGTGGATAAACCACCCACAAATGGTCTTTTTCCAAGTCCAAATGCTTTTTAACCAGGCTAGTAGTCCGCCCTAAAAGGACGGCACAGGTGGTCGTGCCATCGTGGTTAACGATGTTACCCCGATTAAAGGATTCTTCAGAGGGTTCATAGCGCCCCTTAAGCAGACCAATGGCCCGATACTGCATGGGCTCACTGGGGGGCGAAATGGGCTGCAGCCTGGGTTGGGGAGCCTCTGGCTCAGCTTCTGGCTCGGCGGTGCTTTCGGCCGCACTCTCTGCCTTTTCTTCCTGTGGTGCTGGCTCGCTTGCATCGGCTGCATCGGTAGCCGCCTTAGATACGGTAGGAACGACCTCAGGGGTGACGACGTCCGCTGGCTGTTCCACCGGCGGCTCCACCGGCACGGGCTTAACCGGTCGCCTGGGGGGCTGTTTTAAAGCAGGGCGATTAGAGTCAGCAGCTGCGCTAGCATCCGACTCAGTAGCTGCGCTATCGGATACACTATCGGGCATTTCAGGGGGGCGACTGTCTGCAGAACTCATTAATCTCGGAACCTCCTCAATCAGGAAAATCGGCTTACTTAACGGTTGGAACAACAGTTCAAACGTATAGTTCAAACGTGGCTATAGAGTTATCTATGGGTTTGAATATCTGACCTACTTAGTCTGAACCTGCTACTTATATCTAGTCTGTACTTAATTTGGAAATCATAGGGTGAAATAGTTTATGGAAAGCTATTTGGTTGAACCTAGCAGCTTTTAGATTAATAAACCAAGCCTATCTTGAAAAAACTAGTTCAAGGATAGCCAAGACAGTTAGACTTGGGGCTGCTTTACGTTACCATTCATAGATTTTGGCAGATGTCAGCTCAATTTAAGGATATTCTGTCCAATCAAATATCTTGGCATTATCCTCGTATATGATTTGACACAATCTAGCAGCGACTTAGCCGACTTCGTAAGGAAATATTGCTGTTGCTCTCCTGGGGGACCATCGAGCGGTTTAAAAAGGCTAGGTAACGGCATCTTGCTAATAGGTCAATGATTAAAAAAAACGCGAGTGACTGCCTTTACGAACAGTGGTTTAAGACTATCCATAGAACCAGGCGGTGCTGGGTCATTTGGGTTTAATATGGGCAAGTTGTTTTGAAGGGGGGAGTCCCATGGCTGTCAAACGCAATCGCTGGCTAGTTGGCGGTATTTTATTTATAGCTGTGGCTGCGCTGCTGGCAGTTTCGCTTGGACCCTTGATTCAGGCTGCCTTTAACCCCCATGGCCCTGGCCATAACAATACAAATGCCGCCACGGTCGCTGAACCCGATCGCCAGGCGGAGTTAGAGGGTCGGGCCAATGGATATGAGCTGGTTTTAGAACGTGAGCCTGACAACCAAGCCGCCCTGGAGGGGTTGGTGGAGGCTCGCATTGGGCTGGGTGACCTGGCAGGGGCGGCAGACCCCTTGTCTCGGCTGGCGGAGTTAAACCCTCAAGAACCTCGTTATGCCGTGCTTTTGGCCCAAACCAAACAGCAGCTCAATGACTTGGAAGGTGCGGCTCAAACCTATCGCAGCGTCTTGACTGCCACCCCTGGAAATATGGAAGCCCTCCAGGGGTTGGTAAGCTTGCTGGTGGTCCAGGAACGGCCCCAAGCTGCCGTGGGTCTGCTTCAGGACACCCTAAAGACAGCGGAACAGTCCAATAAAATTCAACCGGGCACAATTGACGTCATCGCCGTTAAGCTGCTGCTGGGTCAGGTCTATGCCGAGCAGTCTCGCTATGACGATGCGATCGCAATCTACGATACTGCCATTCAAGACGCCCAAACCTTGGGTGGGACTCCCGACTTTCGCCCCACCCTGGCCAAGGGGTTAATCCTTAGGGAAACCGGCAAAGAAGACGAAGCTAAGCCCCTGTTTGAAACGGCCCTTTCCCTGGCGCCTGTCCAGTTCAAAGACCGGATCCAGCAGCTAATTAGCCAGGCTCCAATCAACGGGGCAGCAGATGGCACATTAGACGAAAGCGTCCCGGCAGAGGCTCCCGAAATCGCTCCTGAGACTATAGCTCCAGAGGCGCCAGCTGAATCCCCTGCCCCCGACGCAGCCGAATAAAATAACTTATAAACAACTAATTAGCCCAATACCTAATCAGGTATTGGGCTAATTAGTTAGATATGTAAGGGTTATCCTGCTACGGGCAAACGTTTAGACCGGCTCACCCACCTTTTTATGACACCGTTTGGCTAGACATCTGCTGATTACTAAAGGGAAGCTTTTGCCCATCTTTTGCATTGGCCGCATCCAGTTCACTAAACTCGATATGGTTGATCAAGGTGGTAACAAACGCAAACAGCAAAAACGGCAGTGACAGGACCAAAATCAGCCCCACACAGACCAGAGCATAGATAGGACGGCTAGATCCCATCAGTGCCAGCGCCGTTGCTAAGCTCAGGAAAAGCACAATTAGCCAGACAATGATCTGACCATAAATATCGCCAAAGGTCAGAGTGCACACAAACCGATATCTGGGGACGTTACTCATAGTGCTAATACTCACAGTGATCTAATTAGTCTATTCAGCATATCTATCTACTTAATTAACTGCACCATTTCTCAATACAGCTTCAAGAAACATCCCCTGCCGTGGACTATCGCTACTTACTTTTTAACAAGCCCTACGATGTCCTCACCCAGTTCACCGATGTCGGCACCAGCCGTACCACCCTCAAATCATTTATTCCAGTGCCCAAGGTATACCCCGTGGGACGTCTCGATCGAGATAGTGAAGGACTGTTGCTGCTAACGGACGATGGCCAGCTGCAGCATCGTCTGTGCCATCCCCGGTTTGGTCATCCCCGCACCTATTGGGCCCAGGTAGAACGCATTCCTGATGCCGATAGTCTGCAGCGGCTGCGCCAGGGGCTCACCATTCGAGATTACACCACCCTACCGGCCGAGGTAGAGCTTCTACCCACAGAGCCGCCGCTCCCCCCGCGCACACCACCCATTCGGGTGCGTAAACACATCCCAACGGCCTGGCTGCAGCTCACCCTGCAGGAAGGGAAAAACCGTCAGGTGCGACGCATGACGGCAGCCGTCGGTTTTCCCACACTACGTCTGGTTCGAGTTAGTATGGGTCATCTGCATCTGGGCAATCTACAATCTGGGCAATGGCGCTATCTCTCAGCTGACGAACGGTCACAGCTAGACCAGTTAACAAAAGGTTTTAACGGTCTCAATACCCGACCAGCCAAGCGTTATCGCCCTCGCTCTAGACACCGCTACAATTAATTTGGTTGCATTTATACCAACGTCTGTATTTCCTATCAGCTATGCTGGATTGTATTTCGTTGTTATAATTTTCTCCCCCCGAATGGTTTTAGCTGCTAAGACTATTTTCATTGGTGGGCATAGTGGATTATGGCATCGACATTTTTATTAAGCTGCGGTCATTGTCAACGGCCTTTTTGTATCCACTGATGATCATTTGCCCATACTGTCAGTTCCATAACCCTACCGAACACAAGTTTTGCCAATCGTGTGGGTCCCCCCTACAGGTTTGGAGAGCTCTGCTGCTTCCAGGCGCATCATCTGTTGCGCTGATAGTGGACCCCCAAGCAGCCGAAGGCAGTCCGTCCAGTAGCGACGACACTGACATTTGGCAACAGGTAGCGGCTAATCAGGCCTCCCCCATAGTTCCCGCTGCTGCGTTTACTCGAGCGGCAGGAGACTGGCTGGGGTCGCGGGAGCGCTATCGACTGGTGGAGGAGCTATCCCTAAGCGAGGGTAGTCAGAAACCGGTGGAAGCCCAGGTAACGGATACAAAACCCAATGACATGGCATCTTCCCTAGTGGAGCAGCGCCAGCAGTTTTCCTTGGTGACGCTGGGGAAAACGGACGAAACCCAGCTCTTCCCGCTGATGGCCTATCCTTATCTGGCCCTCCATAGTCGTTTCTTTCCATCGATTCCAGAACTACAGCAGGCTTGGATTGAATCTGATTACAGCGTCTTGATTATTGAGGATCGACGGACGCTGCCTGATTTACTGACCGTTTGGCAGGAGGCCACCCTCGATCCGCTACAGCAGGTCCATAGTTTCTATGTGATGACTGAACTGTGGGAAGCCATGGCCGTCTTTAAAGGTCAGGGCAGTTTGCTCAACATCAGCAATCTGTGTATGGATGAAGACCAGATTGTCTGTCTGCGGTGTATTGAGATGGGGCCCTACCGCAACGACTATCGCCTGGCCGACATGGGTCTTCTGTGGCAGTCCCTACTCCAGTCCAACGACCAGTCCCTAACCGATCTGACTGAGTTGGCAGCTAAGGTGACCGAGGGACAGTTTGAGGAGATTGAGGGGTTAAAGGAAGCGCTGGTTGCGATCGCAGACAAACACCAGCTCGGCACCGATATTGCCACCGCCACATCCGAAACCCCGCCTGATGTTAACGTTCTAGCCGATCTCGACATTCCTGGGCTAGAGGGCATTGATCTAAGCGAAGATCCGGGTATGGACAGCATCGATTCACCCACCATGGTGTTACCGATGAAGCTCACGGGCTTAGAAGATGCGGGCCAGTCCCATGTGGGTCAACAGCGCGACCACAACGAAGATAACTACTTTATCCAGTCCGCCCTCAGCCGTCAGGAAACCCTATCAAGCCAAACCTTAGACGCTCGCTGTGCCTACATTCTGTGCGATGGCATGGGGGGGCACTCTGGGGGAGAAATTGCCAGTCAGCTAGCGGTGGATAACCTCAGGGCCTATCTAGATGAGCATTGGACATCAGAACTCCCGAGTGAAACAGAGCTACGCCAGGCCATTGGCCTAGCTAACCAGGTAATCTACGACAAAAACCAGGTAGAAGAACGTACAGGCAGTGCCCGCATGGGAACAACGCTAGTTATGTTGCTGGTTAAAGGCACCCAGGCCGTGACCGCCCATGTGGGCGACAGTCGGCTGTATCGCTATACCAAGCGTCTGGGGCTACAGCAGATTACCGTTGACCATGAAGTGGGCCAACGAGAAATAAAACGCGGTGTGGAAGCGGCCATTGCCTACGCCAGACCCGATGCCTACCAGCTGACTCAGGCCCTGGGTCCCTGTGGTCAAGATGCCCTTGACCCCGGCTTTAACTATCTGAACCTGACCGAAGACACGCTGCTGCTGCTGTGCTCCGATGGTCTCAGCGATGACCGGCTGCTAGAAACCCACTGCTCTACCCACATTGAACCTATTCTCAGGGGTCACAAAGGGATTGAAGAAGGCGTGGCTGATCTAATTGAGTTGGCCAATGAGCACAACGGCCATGACAACATTACGGCCCTGGTGGTGAAGCTAAAGGTTAAACCCGATCTCTCTAAGCTCCAGTCTATTTAGGCAATTGTTGGTAGGGGTGTTGCATGCAACACCCCTACCAACAATTGATAAAAATACGCCCTAAGACAAATAGGTATACTGGCTCAAACTCTCCTCATAGTTTTGCAACAGCAGCTGGGCCTCAGTGAGGGTAATTTGTTTCTCCTTAAGGGAGACTTCGGACCGGCGGCGAATTTGTTCTACTAGATCCTCAGAGTCATACTGCACATAGCCCAGCACCTCTTTCATGGTGTCTCCTTTGACCACATGTTCAATGGTATACCCCTGGGGAGTCACCTCAATATGCACCATGTTGGTATCCCCAAAGAGATTGTGCAAATTTCCCATGGTTTCTTGGTAGGCACCATTGAGAAACATCCCCAGATAGTAGGGCTCTCCATGCTTTAACTCATGGAGTTCCAACACCGATTTAACCCCGTGTAAATCAATAAACCGATCAATTTTGCCATCGCTGTCACAGGTGAGATCTGCCAATGTCGCCCGACAGGTGGGTTCTTCATTCAGACGATGGATCGGCATGATGGGAAATAGCTGATCAATCGCCCAGGTATCGGGCGCCGATTGAAACACGGAGAGATTCATGTAGTAGATAGAGGCCATCATTTTTTCTAGATTAGCCATATCATCAGGAATATAGGTCTCCTGACGCAGCACCTGGATAATCTTCTGACAGCAGGCCCAGAAGAGATTCTCTACCCGCGCCCGCTCGGTCAAACTGAGATAGCCAAAGTTAAACAGACTCGTAGCTTCTCCTTTAAACTGCTCGGCATCATGAAAAACCTCTTGGTAGTTTGTAGAGTTAATGCTTTGATAGGCCTCGTAAAGCTCTTTGAGAATGGCATGATCCTCTGATGATGGCTCAAACGGTACCTGGGGGCGCACCTCACTACTCCCAAGCACATCAAACACCAACACGGACTGATGGGAGGCAATGGCCCGACCGCTCTCGCTGATTAGGGTGGGTACGGGCAACTCCTTGCCAGAGCAGGCTTCTTTTACCTCCGCAACAACATCATTGGCATAATTTTGAATACTGTAGTTTTTAGAGGCAGAAACATTAGTCTTAGAGCCGTTGTAGTCCACCCCAAGACCGCCACCCACATCCAGATATTGCATATTGGCCCCGAGACCAGCCAGTTCCACATAGATTTGGCAGGCTTCTCGCAGGGCGTCTTTGATGATGCTAATGGATGACATTTGGGAGCCAATGTGAAAATGAAGCAGCTGTAGACACGACAGCATATCAGCCGCTTTTAACTGTTCCACCACTGTCAAAATTTCAGGAATAGTCAAACCAAATTTTGCCCGGTCACCGGCGGAGCCACCCCAGCGGCCCACCCCCTTGGTGGAGAGCTTGGCCCGCACCCCCAGTTGAGGACGAATATTGAGTCGTTGGCTGATCTCAATAACCAGGGGTAGCTCGTCTAGCTGTTCTAAAACAATCATGGGCTGCTGGCCTAGTTTTTGGCCCAGCATGGCGGTTTCCAGGTAGGCGCGATCTTTATAGCCGTTGCATATCAGCAAGGCTCCGGGGGTTTTTAAGGTGGCCAGGGCAATCATAAGCTCAGGTTTAGACCCCGCCTCTAAGCCAAATTGGTAAGGCTCCCCAAACCTGACCAGGTCTTCTACTAAATGACGTTGTTGGTTGCATTTGACGGGAAACACACCCCGATAGCGTCCGTCATAGCCATATTTGGTAATCGCCTTGGCAAAGCAAGAATTGAGTCGTTCGATGCGGTCTTCTAAAATGTCGGAAAAACGAACCAGAATCGGTAGCGATAGTTTGCGCACCTGAAGTGCCTGGATCAGCTCGTGTAAGTTTAAGGACCCGCCTCGACCGCCCTGGGGTGAAACAATCACATGACCCGCCGCATTAATGGAAAAATAGGGCTCTCCCCAACCGTTAATGCGATAGAGTTCTTCGCTATCTTCGATGGTCCACGAAGAGCTCTCTGAAGAGAATTTATCGGTGGGGGGTAGTTTTGATTTAGCAGCGGTGTGTACGTCATGCTGACTGACTGGGGCTGAGCTCATCAAAGTATTTCCTTTAACAAAGGTGTAATGATAGTTTAAATTTATCCCCAGCTTATCTGTATGGTCTCAGTAAGTCTGCATTATTTAGACACTGAGCTACGGTCGCTAGACGTAGATTACTCGGCACACTCATGGTCGTTTCTAATTTGGAGAATGGGCTGATCGATACGAAGGACATGATGTCAGGACTTGTTTAGATCACCCCAGACCGAGAATCAGCAACGGACAATCATTTATCAGACAATTTGTACAAAGGGATACATTCAATCTATGAAAACACGCACAGCCCAAATACCGGTTGTCCCTGCCTTGGCAGTTGATTTTCTAATTGTGCTGGTGGCGGCTATTGCTGCTTTTCTCTTTAGTCAAGCCGTGAATCTAGCGTTGTCATCGGAGGCGATTAATCAAACGCTGCAGGCTCCCCCCCAGCTACTGGTGGTGGTATCTAGCTTGATGATTCCAGTGATCTACATCGTGCTTGATGTGATGAATGCGGCGGGCAATCGCCTAAAGCTCCCCTTTGCGGGCAGCCGTAAACGAGCCCAGCAAATCTACGCCAGACGGATTCATTTAGGACTGTTGGCCCTGTATTTCAATGCGATTTTAGTGGCGCTCTGCTGGTCGGCCTCGGCCATGCCGGTCATGTCCAAAATTTATTTGGCTGCTGTGTTTGCGATCGCAATCTACGCCCTGGGTCAGAGCATCCCCTCCACCAAGCTGAGCTTTACCCTGTCGGGGGTGCTGTTTGTGATTGTGCTGCTCGCCACCCAGACCTTTATCATTACCAAAACCCAGGCCGAGGCCGAACAAGCCGGTGAGGAACTGCGAGAACGTCTGGGGGGAGGGGCTCCCGACAATGACCAGTAGAAATGACCAGTAGG
>ERZ1740059.587-NODE-587-length-18930-cov-9.148238_pt1 | contig 18930 bp, 14 predicted proteins | sample MGYA00581744_ERZ1740059 | MGnify/ENA primary metagenome ERZ1740059 (study PRJEB43018, sample SAMN04849738) | marine metagenome | isolation source: floating plastic debris | place: Pacific Ocean | collected 2008-08-28 | study: EMG produced TPA metagenomics assembly... | reverse complement strand
ACTTCTTACTCCTTACTCAGCCTATACTCTAAATTTAGATGCGTTTGCCCTGGTCTCCTTACTCTCCTGATTTTAATCCTATTGAGCATTGGCGATCGCAACTGAAAGCTTTTTACGTCAATTTTCTCCTACTAATTCATTTAGGGTAGATGTTTTAATTGCAACTGCTCTTGATTTGGTTAATCCAAAACATTTAAAAAACTGCTTGACAAATTGCTGTTACTGTACCTCATAAAGCTGCAATCTGCTGTAGTTCAATAATTGTGAATTAGCTCTTTTTTACCCTAGTAATTTGTAATTCGTAATTTTTTTTTCCATCCTAATCATTTCGATTCGCATTTGTTTGTTGTACTTGGATTTGAGTTTCGAGTTTTTGTATCCCTTGGAGTTGTGATTGTTCTAGTTGGAAACTCATCCAAAATAGACTACCACTAAAGGCGGTTATTGCAGTAACTAAAACGCCGATTAGTACTCTGACTTGGGAACGCAGGTATTTTACTTCCTGACTTTGAGATGTTGTTGATAAAGCTAGTTGTTTGGATTTTTCAGTTTGACTATCTACAACAACTTCTGGTACTACTTTTGTCTCGTTGTTAAATGTAATTTGTTCTTGCAGCCAATTCACAATTAATTGAGGACAGGATGACTTAGCTAAAACTTAAGCCCTTCCAGACTTTATGATTATCTAACTGATAGAGGGAGGGAGTGAGGAAAATCTCGGTAGAGTTTTTTCTATTCCCTATTCCCTTCTCTACTTCAACGAATAATTATGCCTTCGCCAGGCTGCGCGAACATTAATCAAACCGGATTCTATATTGGTATAAGTCCTAAAAAGATTGAATAGAACATTTTAAAATTTAAAAATATTATTTTTGCTACTTATATTCCCATAAAATTACCCGAACCTATACCCCTATTTTTTTTGATAAATGATATAAACCCTTTAATATTCAACAATTCTTAGTATGAGTACATAACATAATAAGGATGAAAACTGCCATAACCCAGGATGAGATATTGGTATATCAATGTTTATTTTATCTAAACTAATTAAAACTTTGAATTTAGAATCACCGAAAAAATTCCCGGAGTTAGAATTTTGATCGGGTATTTTTCATTTATAGAAAATAAAGATTATGAAGAAATTTGCAACTATTGATGGAAATGAAGCGGTGGCTCGCATTGCTTACCGTTTGAATGAAGTTATTGCCATTTATCCCATTACTCCCTCTTCGCCAATGGGTGAATGGGCTGATAACTACACATCTGGGGGCAATCCCAATCTCTGGGGTACTGTTCCCAGTGTGATTGAGATGCAAAGTGAAGGTGGTGCTGCTGCGGCGGTACATGGTGCCTTACAAACGGGTTCCCTGACTACTACCTTCACCTCCTCTCAGGGATTGCTGTTGATGATTCCCAATCTCTACAAAATTGCCGGGGAACTCACCAGCGCCGTTATCCATGTTGCAGCTCGTTCGTTAGCTACCCATGCTTTGTCGATTTTTGGCGATCAAAGTGATGTAATGGCGGCTCGAGCTACGGGTTTTGCTTTATTGTGCTCGGCTTCGGTACAGGAAGCTCACGATTTCGCTCTGATTTCTCAAGCTGCGACTCTCAAAGCAAGAGTACCATTTCTTCACTTTTTCGACGGCTTCCGCACTTCCCATGAAATTCAAAAGGTAGAACTCATCCGTGAAGTTGATTTAAGAGGTTTAATTGATGATGAATTAGTATTTGCACATCGAAACCGCGCTCTAACTCCCGATAAACCCGTTTTGCGCGGTACTGCACAAAATCCCGATGTCTATTTCCAAGCCCGCGAAGGTATCAACCCTTATTATGATGCTTGTCCGGAAATTCTCCAACAGGTAATGGATGAATTTGGCGATCGCACTGGTAGATATTACCGTATATTTGAATACTATGGTGCCCCAGATGCCGAACGGATAATAGTATTTATGGGTTCCGGTTGCGAGACGGTACATGAAACCATCGATTATCTCAATGCTGATGGTGAAAAACTAGGGGTTGTCAAAGTTAGATTGTATCGTCCTTTCGACGTGGATCAATTTATCAAAGCGTTACCCAATAAGGTGAAATCCATCGCTGTTCTCGATCGCACTAAGGAACCCGGTAGTGCCGGAGAGCCGCTGTATTTGGATGTGGTGATGGCTATTTATCAGGCTTGGGAGGACAAAGGAAGTTTTCCCTCTATAATTGGTGGTCGTTATGGCCTTTCTTCTAAGGAATTTACACCGGCGATGGTGAAGGCTATTTATGATAATTTAGCTCGGGAAAAACCGCATAATAATTTTACAGTCGGTATTAATGATGACTTAACTAATACTTCCTTAACTTACGACGCGAGCTTTTCAATCGAACCCGATAATGTTGTACGATCAATGTTTTACGGCTTGGGTTCCGATGGTACTGTCGGAGCGAATAAGAACTCGATCAAAATTATTGGTGAGGAAACAGACAATTATGCTCAAGGCTATTTTGTCTATGATTCTAAGAAGTCAGGTTCGATGACGATTTCTCACCTGCGTTTTGGTTCTCAGCCAATTCGTTCTACATATTTAATCGATGAAGCGAATTTTATCGGTTGTCATCAATGGACGTTTTTAGAAGGAGTAGATGTACTTAAAACTGCTGTATCGGGTGCGACATTTTTATTGAACAGTCCTTATGATGCCGATACTGTATGGGAACATCTTCCCCGAAAGATTCAGCAGCAGATTATTGATAAGCAACTGAGGTTTTACGTCATTAATGCGAATAAAGTTGCTCGCGACAGCGGCATGGGTGGACGAATTAATACCATAATGCAAACCTGTTTCTTTGCTCTAGCTGGTGTATTACCCGAAGATGAAGCTATAGAGAAGATTAAATACGCCATTAAAAAGACTTACGGTAAAAAAGGCGATAAAGTCGTGGCGATGAATTTACAAGCGGTGGATAATACCCTGGTAAATTTGCACAAAGTCGATGTCAACAAATGTAGAGACGTAGCACTGCTACGTCTCCCAGATAATTCAACATCTCAAGAGTCTACCCTTGAGATGATGATGACTTTGCGAGGAGATGAGTTACCTGTAAGTGCTTTAAGCCCTGACGGTACTTTTCCTACTGGTACTTCTAAGTTAGAAAAACGCAATGTAGCTGCTTTGATTCCTGTTTGGGAACCGAATGTCTGCATACAGTGTGCTAAGTGCGTCATGGTTTGTCCCCACGCTGCGATTCGCGCTAAGGTTTATCAAGAGGCCGAATTAAGTAGTGCTCCTAAAAGTTTTAAATTTACTGATGTTAAAGATAAAGCCTTTGCAGGAGAGAAATTTACCATTCAAGTAGCGCCATCTGATTGTACCGGATGTAATATTTGTGTTGATATTTGTCCCGCGAAAGATAAGACAAATCCCGAGCATAAGGCAATTAATATGGAACCTCAGTTGCCTTTACGAGAGCAAGAAACAGAAAATTGGGATTATTTTCTGAATTTGCCCAATCCTGACCGAACAAAACTTAAATTAAATCAAATTCGCCAGCAGCAACTACAAGAACCCTTATTTGAATTTTCCGGTGCTTGTGCTGGATGTGGCGAAACTCCCTACTTAAAACTACTTAGTCAACTATTTGGCGATCGCGCGATTATTGCCAATGCGACAGGGTGTTCATCTATTTACGGTGGAAATCTGCCGACAACACCTTGGACAAAAAATACCGAAGGAAGAGGCCCCGCGTGGGCAAATAGTCTATTTGAAGATAACGCTGAATTCGGCTTTGGGTTCCGTTTATCGGTTGATAAGAAGGCAGAATATGCTGGGGAGTTGTTGCGAGATTTAGTTAATGGAGAGGATTCCAAGGGCTTAATTTCTCAGGATTTAGCTGAATCGATTTTGGATGCATCGCAAAAAACAGAAGCCGATATTTGGGAGCAACGAGAAAGGGTTGCCCTCTTAAAACAACAGTTAGAAGAAAACTCTATAACTAACAATCCAAAATCTAAAATCAACAATCTCAAATCTCTTGCGGATTACCTAGTTAAAAAGAGTATTTGGATAGTTGGTGGCGATGGTTGGGCTTATGATATAGACTTTGGTGGACTCGATCATGTACTTGCTAGCGGCCGTAATGTTAATGTTTTGGTAATGGATACCGAAGTGTATTCTAACACTGGCGGTCAATCATCAAAATCGACACCTAAAGCAGCAGTTGCTAAATTTGCGGCTAGTGGTAAGCCTGCGGCGAAGAAAGACTTAGGAATGATTGCCATGACCTACGGGAATATTTACGTAGCGAGTGTAGCATTAGGTGCAAGAGATGAACATACCCTCAAAGCATTTTTAGAAGCAGAAGCCTATGAAGGGCCATCATTAATCATTGCTTACAGTCACTGTATTGCTCACGGAATAGATATGACAACGGCGATGAGCAATCAAAAAGCCTTAGTAGAATCGGGAAGATGGTTGTTGTATCGTTACAATCCCGATTTAGTTAAACAAGGTAAAAATCCCTTGCAATTAGATATGCGTCAACCGAAAAATTCTCCAGAGGAATCGATGTATAGAGAAAATCGATTCAAAATGTTGAAGAAGAGTAAACCCGAAATTGCCAAACAATTAATGGAAGAAGCGCAAGCAGAAGTAAATCAGCGTTGGAAGATGTATGAATATTTAGCAGCGAGGAAATTAGATACAGAAGAATAAAGAATAGTAAAAAATCAATTTTGTTTTATGTTTTGTAGGGGAGGCAAAATGCGTTGTAGATACTCTTCCCGCATTATTGCCGTGCCGTTGTGTGACACTTCGAGCAATTCTGTAGGTAATAATAAGACTTGTGGTGTCACGCACCAAGCCTATTCTTTATGAGCGCTAAATTACTGGGGCTATAGCTACAAAGCCCACCTTTGTGGATACAGAAAAGATATAAGTTCTGTATATTTTTTAGAGTGCCGTTATTAGGAGAATACGGCATCATTTTTTTGTTGAAATAATTAAAAATATTAACTGCTCTCATACCCTAAAATAGAAAATAAAAAAAATATTTAAGATTCCATTTTTAACTCTACTTTAAAATTAATTTAACTTTTTTAAGATAAGAAAATTAAAATTATAAACTCCGTTATTCAACCGATAAGTATTTATCTATAACATCTTGATTTATCTACAAAAGCTAATAAAACTATTGTAGCTTTTTCACTTTAACTAATGGCTTATATGTATTTAAATTGGTATTGGCAAAAGATGAGTTTACTTAAAAAACTTTTAAATAGCTTGTACTTGGAAACATCTTTGAAATTGAAACATTAACCCTTGTCTCAATTCTATATTTAATCTCAAAGCTCATAATCCATGAATTGAGAATGCAAGATGTTTACCCACCAAGGTTTTTGCCGTCTTATTACCAATCTCGACAGATTGTGTATTTCATTCTCCCAATAGATATTAAAAGGAATATTTCATGATTAAGAAGGTCTTTGCCTTAGTATTGGTATTATGTCTAACCTTAGTTGGCTGTAGTCAGCCAAGTACAGCAACCGATCCTGTTACCACTCCCGATACAACTCAAACCACTCCCGATACAACTCAAACTACTCCCGATACAACTCAAACCACTCCCGATACAACTCAAACCACTCCCGATACAACTCAAACTACTCCCAATCCCGCACTCCTATGTAAAGCTGCAATTGGTGAAGCTAAATCTAAAATTGCGGATATTCCCGGTATCGTTTTTAATGAATCTAAAGAATCAGATATCAGCAATTTGTACGAGGATGCACCAAAAGAACGTTTAGAACAATATCAATATACTGTTGATGGATCTGGTGGTAGAAATATTTTGAATTATTCGCCAAAATTAATGACTGAAGTTACCACTAATATCATCAATAATTGCGGTAAAATTGGTTCTGTCAAATTTGAACTAAATGAAGCTGACGAACGAGTTGCTAATCATAAACTAGTTTATGGTTTGATTGATGGTTCCATCAAAGAATTTGAATGTGTTTCACCATCTGAAGAAACATCTAAATTGAAGTGGGGACAAGCTTCCTGTTAATATCATCTAACTATAAAAGGGAGCATCTTAACTGTTTAATAGACATGTCTCAATGAAAATTGAGAAACCCGGGTTTTTGAAAAAGCCGGGTTTTTTAATACCTTTAAAGTGTAGCAGCTAATTATTTTGTCATTTTTAGTACATACAATATTGATATAATACCGGTTTTTTCTCAATAAATATACTCATTTTATATATTATTAGTTATTTTAAATACTAGAAATTCATCCCAAAGAATGGAATTCCCCGTCTAATAACGAAAGTTGTCTAAATTTGTATTTATCCGATTTTCGCATTTCGCATCCATCAAAAAGACACGAGTAACTTAGCCCAGGTTGCCGGGCTTTGTTTGTCTAGCCGAGGCAGTGCGTTGCGGGGGTTCCCCCAGTTGTAGCAACTGCCGTCTAGACTTCTAGTCTGAGGGCGTGTAAGTACATAATTGATATAACCTAATCTAATAACATCTACTAACCAAAACCATGCTAAAAGTCTTTGCAGACAGGGGTGGAACTTTTACCGATATTGTCGCGGTTACTGACAATCAATCTATAATTAACCAACTTACCTCAAAGCAACGCTTTTTAATTGTTCCTCTTCCCAATCAACAATGGGTAATCGTTTATAAGTTATTATCCGAAAATCCCGAATGCTATCAAGATGCAGCTATTCAAGGTATTCGCGACATTATGGGAATTTCAGTAAATCAACCTATTCCTACCGAAGAAATCGAAGTAGTAAAAATGGGTACTACTGTCGCCACAAATGCACTGTTGGAAAGAAAGGGCGATCGCGTTTTACTTTTAATCACGAAGGGATTCAAAGATGCTTTACGCATTGGTTATCAAAATCGTCCCGATATTTTTGCTCGTCACATTGTTTTACCAACTATGCTTTACGAAGAAGTAGTTGAAGTCAATGAGCGTTACGATGCTAAGGGTAATGAATTAATTGCAGTAGATGTTGAAGAAGTAAGGAAGGAATTACAAGCTGTTTACAATAGGGGAATTCGTAGTTGTGCGATCGCCTTAATGCACAGTTACAATTATCCGCAACATGAGGAACAAGTAGCTAAAATTGCTCAATCGGTCGGATTTACGCAGATATCTGTATCTCATCAAGTTAGTCCGCTGATGAAATTAGTTAGTCGGGGAGATACAACAGTTGTCGATGCGTATTTAACTCCTATCTTACGTCGTTATGTTGACTCTGTAGCTAGTCAATTACCCGGTGTTAAGTTAATGTTTATGAAGTCCGATGGGGGGTTAATAAATGCTCAACAATTCCAAGGTAAGGATAGCATTTTAAGCGGTCCGGCAGGAGGTATTGTTGGTGCGGTACAAACTAGTTTGAGGGGTGGAAATGATTCTATAATTACTTTTGATATGGGTGGAACTAGTACCGATGTTGCCCATTTTAAGGGAGAATATGAGCGACAGTTAGAAAACGAAATTGCTGGAGCGCGGATGCGAGTTCCAGTTTTGGCAATACATACAATTGCTGCCGGTGGCGGTTCTATTTTATCCTTTGATGGTTCTAGTTATCGAGTGGGACCCGAATCTGCCGGTTCAAATCCTGGTCCTGCTTGTTACCGTCGCGGGGGTAAATTAGCGGTGACGGATGCTAATGTCATGTTGGGTAAGATTCACCCCCAGTATTTTCCTACAGTGTTTGGTAAGGATGGGAATTTACCTCTGGATCGAGATGTTGTCACTGAAAAATTTATACAGCTAGCGCGGGATATCGAAACTGCTACTGGAGTGAGTCGTACACCACAACAAGTCGCCGCTGGTTTTATTGCGATCGCTGTGGAAAGTATGGCGAATGCGATTAAGAAGATAAGTTTGCAACGGGGTTATGATGTTACGAATTATGTACTTTGTTGTTTTGGTGGTGCGGGAGCGCAGGTTGCTTGTTTAATTGCCGAGACTTTGGGAATGAAGAAGATTTTTCTACATCCTTATGCGGGGGTACTTTCTGCTTATGGTATGGGTTTGGCTGATGTGAGGGCAATAAGGGAAGGGGGTGTGGAGAAGGTTTTGGATGGTGAGTTGGTGGAGGAGTTGAAAAGGTTGATGGAGGGGTTGGAGATGAGAGGGAGAGGTGAGTTGATTTTTGAAACGCAGAGGAGCGCTGAGGTAAACGCAGAGGAGCGCGAAGAGGTGGTGAGGAAGGTTAATTTGAAGTATGAGGGGACTAATTGTGTTTTAGGAGTTGATTTTGTTGGGGATGTGGAGGTGATGAGGGAGGAGTTTGAGCAGGAGCATGAGTTGAGATATGGTTTTGTTCAAGGGGAGAAGGGTTTGATTGTGGAGTCGGTTTCGGTGGAAGTTATTCAGAAGATGGATACTCCCGAGGAGGCTTTGATTAAGCGTAGTCGTGAGTTGGATGAGTTTCCGGTTGCTGTGGAAGTGGTGAGAATGTTTAGTGATGATAAGTGGTGGCAAGCGCCGGTTTATCGAAGGGAAGATTTACAACCGGGGGATGTTATTAAGGGTGCTGCGATTATTGTGGAGAAGATTAGCACGATTGTTGTTGAGCCGAATTGGGAAGCAATGTTAACTGAGCGCAATCATTTACAGTTATCAGTGAACAGTGTGGAGTTGTAGAAACCGGATTTCTATTAGTGAGAAAAAAATATTCTCGCACTTTGTTTCTTAAGTCTCTATAAGTTTTAGCTGTTGACAGAAAAGTAAATAGACCTACATTAAGTATTATTGCCATAGTTTAAACTAATTATATATTAGTGAAATTACTGTTGCCAAAAACCTATTGATTACTCAATCTTAAACAAACATTTTTTGATTTGTACTTTCTGAAGCTTTCTTTATTAGTCTTTTACATCCAAAATAGATATGTAAAGTTTTATGTATAGTGTTGAAAATACACTGTGATAATTCAAGGGTGCCCGCCCAGTTGCGCGTTCTTGTAAAGGCACTTTATGTATAGCATTGACGAAGTAACAAGGTATAAAGGTTACGTCATACAACTGTATTATCATTCTCATCAAGTGACAGAAAAGCAATGGGGATATCGGATATGGAAAGGTTATGAATTGACGTGCGTTGATGAATTTGGGTGTAAATCATCTCAAGAAGCTGTTGCGGCTGCAAAACAGGAAATTGATAAGGGTTTCTACCGTATATGTTGCTTGTAAGGGGTACCCTGCCGAATTTTTTTCTTCTAAAAAAATTTGGCAGGGAGCCTGTAAATAGAGTGAATTGTTGATGAGATTATCCGAAATGCTTTTAAATCTCATCTTAATGATACAATAGTACTGCTTTTGCAGAATCAGCAGTCAGGCAAAGTTACCGAATAGTTGATTACAACTATTCGTAGCTTCTGCTTGGCTTTTATCATAGAAATAGATTGCTATGGGTGCCTGTCAGATTATCAACTATTTTTTTGTTAAGAAAGTTTGAAAAATATCCATTAAGTAAAGATAAATGTGAACTACAGCAAGGATAATTTAATTTGCGTAAAACTTACTTACCCATTGCCAATATTTAGGAGAATAAAATGAACAGTTGCGTATTGATGGCAGAGATTATTCAGGAACCGGAATTGCGCTATACAGCAGACAGCCAACTAGAAATTACACAAATGCTGGTACAGTTTAGAGGATTACGAGATAACGACCCTCCAGCGAACCTAAAAGTGGTAGGTTGGGGGAAGCTAGCCATGACAATTCAACAAAACTATCACGTTGGCGATCGCGTTATTTTGGTAGGGCGTTTGAGTATGAATACTATCGAACGTCCAGAAGGTTTCAAAGAGAAGCGTGCAGAAATGACAGTGCAGCAAATTCAGCACATGGGAGAAGCCTCCAGCGGCAATTTTGTGGAGACACAACTACCTCAAGCAATTCCTGTAGCGACTCCCCAAGTACCTCCAGCGAATACCGTACCTACCGTAGCTGCTACTACTCCTGCAAGAAATAGAGCCAACCCAGCGCCAGCCCAAAATTTTTCACAACCACAACCCGCACCTCAAACTACCAGTTACGAACCTAGTACCTATCCGGCGATGGTTGAAGAAGAAATTGTCGAAGATGATATCCCATTTTAGGCTTTGCTAGGTGTAGAGACGCGATATATCGCGTCTTTTTTATAGTTTGTTACATTTATTTACCATATGTGTTGAAATATTTGTGACGAGCCGATAGTAAAACTTAATGTTTGTGCATATTTATATTTTTAGGCATATTTTTATAGCAATTTTTGTACTTTAGATGTAAAAATCAAAAAAAATAGTTTTATTAGTAGACAAATCAGAACCTACTGTTAAAATCCAGTTAATTTAAAGTTAAAAATCATACCTGACTTCCATGAGAGAAACAGTCCTAGACGTTCGCAACCTGCAAGTTGAATTTTCTGATGATGGCAACGTTGTCAAAGCAGTAAACGGAATATCTTTTCAATTGCATAGAGGAGAGACTTTAGGAATAGTAGGGGAGTCGGGGAGTGGTAAATCGGTAACATCCCTAGCGATTATGGGTTTATTGCAGAATCCAGGAAAAATTACTGGCGGTGAAATTTTGTTTCGTCCCCAGGAAAATGGCGAAACATATTCTTTATCGGAGTTACCACCCAAAGAAATGCAACTCTTCCGGGGTGGCGATATCGCCATGATATTTCAAGAGCCGATGAGTTCGCTCAACCCAGTATATAACATTGGTTTTCAGTTAACAGAAGCAATTTTACGACATCAGAATATATCTCAAGCAGAAGCGCGTCAGAAAGCAATTGATAGTTTACAAGAAGTTAAACTTATTCCTAGCGATGACCAAATTCGTCAAAATTTAATTGAAACATCTCCACAAATTTTAGACGAGCAACAGCTTCCACAGCTAATAAAACAACATAAAGAAGCCATATTAGAACGCTTTCCCCATCAACTTTCGGGGGGACAATTACAGCGGGTGATGATTGCTATGGCAATTTCGTGTAACCCATTGCTACTAATAGCTGATGAACCCACCACTGCTTTAGATGTAACGGTACAAGCGACAATAATCGATTTAATGGGTGAGTTGCAGCAGAAGCGCGATATGGCGATGATTTTTATTACCCATGATTTAGGGTTAATCGCGGAAATTGCCGACAAAGTAGCGGTAATGTACAAAGGGAAAGTTGTCGAACAAGGTGACGGGGCGCAAATTTTTACAAATCCCCAACATCCTTATACTAAGGGTTTGCTGGCTTGTCGTCCGACTTTAGACCGTCATCCTCAAAAATTGCTGACAGTTTCCGACTATATGAGTGTAGAAGAAACACCCACGGGAGATGTAGTAATTCAGGAGAAAGATCCAATAGAAGCCCCAGAAGTAACTTCCGAAGCAATTGCTCAAAGATTAGCAACACTAAAACAGCAGCCACCGCTTTTACAAATCCGTAACTTGAATGTGGGTTATCCGGTAAAGGGAATGTTTGGCGGAACCAAACGTCATTTTATGGCGGTAAATAAGGTTTCCTTTGAGGTGCAAAAAGGAGAAACCTTGGGATTGGTGGGAGAATCTGGTTGCGGTAAAACAACTCTTGGTAGAAGTTTGCTGCGATTGGTAGAACCTTTGAGCGGTGAAATAATTTTTGAAGGAAGAGACATCACCAAACTTAAAGGAAAACCGTTACAACAATTGCGCCGAGAAATGCAAATCGTCTTCCAAAATCCCTTTAGCGCCTTAGACTCGCGCATGAAGGTAGGAGAAGCGGTGATGGAACCTTTGGTAATTCACTCTATTGGTAAGAATAAAAAAGAAAGACAACAACGAGCAGTTTATTTATTAGAAAGAGTCGGATTGAGTGCTGATGCAATGAATCGTTATCCGCATCAATTTTCTGGAGGGCAACGTCAGCGGGTTTGTATTGCACGCTCCTTGGCATTAAATCCCAAGTTTATCATTTGTGACGAATCCGTTTCCGCTTTGGATGTATCGGTACAAGCGCAAGTATTAAATCTTCTCAAAGAATTGCAAGCAGAATTTGAATTAACCTACATCTTTATTTCCCATGATTTGAGCGTAGTTAAATTTATCAGCGACAGAATTTTAGTTATGAATCGCGGTGAAATTGTAGAAAGTGGCAATGCTGAACAAATTTACCGGGAACCCAAAGAAGAATATACTCAAAAATTGATTGCATCTATTCCTACCGGTAGCCCCGAAAGAATGCGGAATCAGCAATCGGTTAATAAGTAATTATAATCGCTCTGGGTTATATAGTAAATAATTAGCCGGACTTGATATCACGCACTATTTTCTGCTTGTGACAATCACGTAAATCCTGTTTTTTTTCAACCCGGTTGTCAAAAAACCGGGTTTCTGATAGGGTACAAGATAAGCTGTTATGTATTTTTAATACACAATACTCTTGTCAAAAGTCAAAAGTCATGATTCAAAAGTTAATAAAATTTGAGGCCTCACTATTGAATAGAATAATGTACTTTTTAGATGCGTAATAGCCGATCAATTCAATCAACTTTTAGCCGTAATTTTTTTAACTCAAGCTCTTTTTTGGCACGTAATCACCACAATTAAATGCTTCCAGGCTCATTACTAGTGTAGGTTGTACTGCACAGGGAAGCTCTTGATTGTTAGCAAAAAATTGACATTTATGACAGGGAATAGCAGACAAACGCTTGAGAGTAGCAACTTTGTTATATAAATTTTTACGATCTTTGACTTGTTTGATAAAAATGAATGCCAAAATGATGACAAAAGCCACGGGAAGGGCTGCTAAACCAATTTGAATTATCGTCACTTCGCTATGGGGTTGAATGTTTGGCGATATTTCGCGATTGCTTCGTTGAGTGATAATTTCTGTTTCAAGTGACATTTTGATTTTAACTGATTCCAATTGTGAATGTAGCTTGATGAAATATTAATTGATTTATCTCTCAATGAATTTAATAGTTTGATAATTTTTTTAAATAATGAACATCATATTAACTGTACAATCAATCAAGAATCCTCCAGAACTTCAACCGCTTCGCGGCAATTCTTTAGTCAACTATGTTCCCAATGCATCGCAATAGTTACAAAAAAACCCCTTTCGGGGCTAAAAAATTTTCGATTATTAACTACTGGATGTAGGTGAATCCCCTAATGCCATTACAGCACTTATTTTAGGTGCGTGGGCAAAAAAGGCTATTCCGCCGCAGCTTGGACATTGTATGCGATGGTCTATTGGTTCAGTTCCATCATGGTAAGTTTGAATTAACAGGGGTTGGTCGCATTTATAGCATTGCGTGAAAATACGCGGACTATCGGTATTGCAGTCCACTACCGTAATCGGTTGGAATTTCTTTGGTACAGGTGGTTTCGGTTTTGGTTTTGGGATGTTTTCTGATTGTGTCATCAAATTCTCTTTGTACTAACTTTACTTCAGTTTGGCTTTGATATCTTATATAATTACTTACTACTCAATTATGGCAAAATTATTTCTTTGGGTTACCTCGAATGCGCGGATGGGTAGCTCTGCAAAATTGAGTTATGATAAAAATATTAGCTCAAAGAGCTTCTGCGCTCCTTTGCGCTTTCCTCAGCGCTACTCTGCGTTTCAAAAAAATATATATAATTCCGATACCAACATATTTGAAAATTATTCCTCCTCCGGGATTGAAACGCAGCGATGGCATCGCAATTTATGATTTTTTGGAAAACCCGCGGTTGAAATTTCTTCTACTCCCCTTACCTATAATATCAAGTCCGGCTAATTACTTATTATATAGTCGAACGTTTTATGCTATTGCTCCTAACTCCTAACTCCTAACCTCAAATTCCTTCCGCTTGCTGACGAATCATTTCCAAATCATCAGAAGTCATCTTATCAAGATTTTTCAAAATAAAATTCATCCTTCCCTGAAATTTCAGTTTATCCCGGTGTCGGTTCAAAAAGTCCCAATATAAGAAGTTAAACGGACAAGCTTTTTCTCCAATGCGTTGGGAATGTTTGTAAAAACAACTTTTACAATAATCGCTCATCTTATTAATATAGTTAGCAGAAGCGGCATAAGGTTTCGATGCGAGTAAACCTCCATCAGCATATTGTCCCATACCGATGACATTGGTTTGCATTACCCAATCGTAAGCGTCGATAAATGCTGCATGAAACCAGTTTTCTAATTCCTGTGGCGAAATTCCGGCAATTAAACCAAAGTTATTCAATACCATCAACCTTTGGATATGATGAGCGTAACCCGTATCTATCACCTGGGTTAATATTTGGTGCAGACAGTTCATTTTGGTTTCACCAGTCCAATAAAATTCGGGTAATGGTTTATCATGGTTAAACCAATTCTGCTGGGAATATTCTGCATCGACATGATGGTAGATTCCGTGCATATATTCTCGCCATCCCAATATCTGGCGAATGAAGCCTTCTACACTATTTAAAGCAAGTTGATTTTCGTAATAAGCTTTTTCTGCTGCTTGAATAATTTCTAAGGGTTGGAGTAAACCAAGATTAATATAGGGAGAAAGCATGGCATGCCACATAGTTTCTTCTCCCGTTACCATCGCGTCTTGGTATGGGCCAAATAATGGTAAACGAATATCTATAAAATATTTTAGTACTTCCAGGGCTTGGGAACGAGTTACTCCCCAACGAAATTCTTTTATTTCTCCATAGGTTGGGATATCGAGGGAATTAACTTGTTGAATAACTTCGAGGGTAATTTCATCAGCTTCAAACCACTTGGCATCGGGAGTATTTAAATTACTTTTGGGTGGCTTACGATTTTCCTTATCAAGATTCCACTTTCCCCCCACGGGTTTATCAGCTTCCATCAAAATATCAAAGCGTCGTCTTCCTTCCCGATAAAAATCTTCCATTAACAAACGCTTGCGATTTTTTGCCCAATTATTGAATTCTTCTCCACTCCATAAAAATTGGTTGTTGGGAATTAAGGTTAGGGAGCAAGGTAAATTTAAATCTTCTATGGTTTTTAAAAAAGGCTTGTCATTGGGAGTCATCACCCGTAATTCGGTAATTTGATGTGAGTTTACCCAATCAATAAGGGGAGTTTGAAAATCTTCGGCAATTTTATAAGTTACTGAGTAGCCCAATTGACGTAATTTTTCCGCAAAATGACGCATTGCCGACCAGATTAAAACCAGCTTTTGCTTGTGATAGCAGCGTTCTTTGATATGAGCATAAGATTCTATGAGAATAATTGATACTTGTGAACTGCGATCGCAACTTTGTAAAGCAGCTTGTTTTAAATGTAGTTGATCTCCTAATATCCAGATACCAATTGTCATTCGATTTTAGATTTTAGATTTTAGATTTACGATTATATAGCTTGTCTATTCTCAAAAATTATGTGAATTAAATCACGAATGATGAAATATTGAAGATAAGAATAAGCTGTAGCTATTATATAATCGAACGTTTTATGCTATTACTCCCTACTCATTACTTATTACTCCTAACTCCTCAATCCTTTCTCTTTCAAAACTCCATCAGCCCAAACTTTATCTTCTTCACTCAAACTTGGTACAGCTTCTTGACTATAATCAACTACCAAATCATAACCAGAAACATCATATATTTCATTTAATAATTCCTGTAAGTTGATAACAGGTTCTGTGTCATCACTACGCAAAGGTAAACGGAAGGAAGGAATTACATTTTGCAAATTAAAAGCATATAAATCGGCTATTGGACGGGTATCGCCACGATAAACTAAAATCCGATAGTGACTCTGAATATGATTATCAACTATCGGCATTGGTTGACCTTTTCGTAATAAATCAATCTCTACTAAATTGGTGCGAGTTTCTAAAATAGTTTCTCGTTTTTTCAAATATTTTTGTCTTCCTTTCCCAAAACGTTTATTGCTAGGTGAAAGAATTTCTATTGTAGTTATTAATGCTTCTGTACCTACTTCTCGAACTTCTAAATAACCTTCTTTAATTGTTAAAGGAACGGGAATTCTGACTTTTATAGGTTCTACAGTTGGTTCAGCAACTACTACATTGGTTGTTGCTGAATCATTTGCAGTTTGCCGACTTTTTACTGTTACATCAGGAATACCTACCTGTAAGGAATTTTCATCTGAAGTTTCATATGTTCTGACTTCAACTGCAACCCTGTATTTTGGACGCAATTGAGGAGATAAAAATCTGGCTATTTCGATAATTAACCAATGATGTAATCCTGGAAATAGTTCGGGATGTTCTAAATATGGGTTCATTCCCGGAAATGGAGAAGACATAATTTATCTTATTTTTTGTTCTTTTAAAAGTTCATCTAACCATATTTTATCTTCTTGACTCAATTCAGGTACGGACTCTTGACTATAATCTATAACTAAATCATAACTAGCTCTTTCATAAATACCATTAATTAAATCTTGTAAATCAACGATGGGTTCTCTATCACCTTCCCGTAAAGGTATAGGAAATGTGGGAATATTTTCTTTTAAATTAAATGTATATAAATCAGCTTGAGGACGCTTTTCAAAAGAACTAACTAAAATACTATAATCGCTTTGAATATGATTATCCAAAATATCCATTGGTTTGCCATCTCGTAACAAATCAATTTCTACTAAATTACTTGCACTTCCCAATACTTTTAAGCGTTTTTTATTATAAGCTCTACGCCCTTCACCGGAACGTTTATTTTTAGGAGAAAGAACTTCAATTACTGTGACAACTTCCTTTGTGGCTATATCTCTTACTTCTAAATAACTTTCTCTAACAGTTTCCGGCATGGGAAGATTTACTGTTACTGGTTTAACTCCCCGAGGAGCAACAGCAATATTTCCTGTCTTTGATTTATTTTCAGCTTGAGTCTTCTGTACTGCAACATCAGCAACACCTACTAAAAGTGAATCTTCATCACTTGCCTTATATACTCTTTGTTCAATCGCAACTCGATATTTTGGACGTACTTGGGAGTTTAATGAATCAAATATAGCTACTATCAGTAAACTATGAACTTCACGCCATAATGCTGGATTTTCTAAATATGGGTTCATTCCCGGAAATGGTGAATTCATTTCTCTACCTTTACAATTTTTTTTTGATAGAAGGTTTGTTATATGACTAAAACCCTTGTAGAGACGCGATATATCGCGTCTCTACATTAACGATATATCCCGTGATTAATATTCTCTTCTATTTCATATCGTAGCCAAATAAATTCACGTCAACTTCTCCCAATTTCAAATCATCCAAACCATATTCTGCCCATCTCCTTTCTACCATCGCTGCTACTTCGTCATCCGATTCCAAAGGAGCACCCCATTCATGTTCGGTTTCTGGGGGAATCTTGGTAGTTGCATCAACACCCATTCTTCCTCCCAAGCCTAATTTTTCACTGGCGAAATCTAAGGTGTCAAAAGGTGTATTCGGCAATATAAACACATCTCGCGTCGGATCGACTTTTGAGCTTATTGCCCATACAACTTGACGCGGATCGCGAATATTTATATCCTTATCTACTACAATCACGAATTTGGTGTAAGTAAACTGCGGTAACGCACTCCAAAATGCCAACGCTGCTCTCCGCGCTTGTCCGGGGTATGCTTTATCTATAGATATAACCGCCGCTTTATAACTCAAAGCTTCCATAGGAAGGAAGAAATCGACAATTTCCGAAACTTGCTGTCGGAGAATTGGCGTGTAAATCCGGTTAAGTGCGATTGCCATCATGGCTTCTTCTTTGGGTGGACGACCGCTAAATGTAGTTAAATACACCGGCTCTTGACGATGAGTCATGCATTGAAACCGCACTAACGGCGAATCTTCTACACCGCCGTAATAGCCCATATGGTCTCCAAATGGACCATCTGGAAGTACTTCTCCGGGAGTAATGGTTCCTTCGAGAACAAATTCTGAATCTGCGGGTACTTCTAAATCCACAGTTTTACATTTTGCCAAACTTACCCCGGAACCACCGTATAAACCCGCAAACAACCACTCGGATAAATCTACTGGAATTGGTGTCGCCGCCGCCATAATAATTAAAGGATCGACACCTAAAGCAATTGCTACTTCTAATTTCTTGCCATTTTCCGCAGCTTTACGTAAATGTCTGGCTCCACCCCTTACGGAAAGCCAGTGTACTGTCATAGTGTTTTTAGATTGGAGTTGTAAACGATATACCCCCACATTTGGTGTTCCCGTTTCGCAATCTTTAGTAATTACCAATCCTAAAGTGATAATCTTACCTGCATCGCCGGGATAAGGGCGTATCAAGGGTAATTTATTTAAATCTAAGTCATCACCTTGGATGACAACTTGCTGGCAAGCAGGGAAAAAATCTCTTCCCGGTTTGGCTTTAACAACATCAAATAGCACCTTACCAAAATCTATCGCTTGAGAAATCTTTTTTGGTGGCTTTGGTTGTTGCAGCATCGCCAACTTTTTCCCCAACTCCTCCAACTCCTGGGGATGCTCCATATTCATAGCCCAACATATCCTTTCTACGGTTCCCATGAGGTTTACCGCTACAGGAAAATCAGCACCCTTGACATTTTCAAAAATTAAGCCAGGACCACCTTTTTGCAGCATACGGTTGGAAATCTCCGCAATTTCCAATTCAGGGTCAACTTTAGCGGTAATTCGCTTTAATTGTCCCTTTTCTTCCAAAATTTTGATAAATCCCCGTAAATCTCTCGCCATTGTAAATATAAATCGTAAAGTTATTTGAAGCGTTTTTTATATTATCAGGCAAAAGTGAATGATTGGGGATTGGTAATTGGTAATTGGTAATTGGGGATTGGTAATTGGTAATTGGGGATTGGTAATTGGTAATTGGGGATTGGGGATTGGTAATTGGTTATTGGTAATTGGTAATTGGTTATTGGGGATTGGGGATTGGGATTATTATTATTAAATTATTTTTTATTTTTTTATTGTATATA